>ERZ773063.691-NODE-691-length-21527-cov-4.670455_pt1 | contig 21527 bp, 12 predicted proteins | sample MGYA00580625_ERZ773063 | MGnify/ENA primary metagenome ERZ773063 (study PRJEB29015, sample SAMEA2738022) | human oral metagenome | biome: human oral; feature: human-associated habitat; material: dental | place: China | collected 2042 ... | reverse complement strand
CCGGGTTCCCGTGAGTGCGTTCTTGCCGTCGGGTCGGTCGGGGTGGGTCCCGGCATTCTGGGGGACGAACTTGCTTTACGACGACCGAAGGTGGGGTGGGGGATAGCTGGGAGACGCGGGTGATCGTTATATAGTCTGCGAGTGAGGAGCCATGCCTGGGGTCTGGTTTGCCTCATGCCATCAGTAGAGGGCTGCATGATACATCGGCAGAGTGTTGATCTTTTCTAATTTGGGCATAGAAAATCGACCTTCGGCTTTGTGAAGGTCGGTGCTAATTTTATGTGGTCACCGGAGCGGAAAGTCTGGAAGCTGAACAAGCTTCCTTGTTGACTAAATTTTTTCAGAAGAATCTTCCTCATTGCAGGCCTTGCCTCTGGAATGTCCCCGCGTATGCGGGGAAAACGCGCACATTAATGTCGATGGTTTTCACCCCGGCGGAACATCCCCGTGTATGCGGGGAAAACTGTTTATATTGGTACGGTGTATGACAGCACCTTGGAACATCCCCGCGTATGCGGGGAAAACTGGCGGTCTCCTCGGCACCGGTCGCGGCCCGGGGGAACATCCCCGCGTATGCGGGAAAACCTCGGGCATGCCACCCTTAGCAGGGTGAAAGGCGGAACATCCCCGCGTATGCGGGGAAAACCTCAAGCAGACCGCAGCGAAGTCTATCCGGGCAGGAACATCCCCGCGTATGCGGGGAAAACGCCTACCCATGGGCTATCTCCATTAGCCGCTGCGGAACATCCCCGCGTATGCGGGGAAAACAAACCTACGGGGACGTGGCATTCACCCGTGACCGGAACATCCCCGCGTATGCGGGGAAAACCTATCCTCACTGAAAGACAAGGTGACCAGCACCGGAACATCCCCGCGTATGCGGGGAAAACTGGCTGACAGCAGCAAGGATACCCTCGAAAGCCGGAACATCCCCGCGTATGCGGGGAAAACTCCCAGCTGCCGGTCAAGTCAAAAGCGGTCCTGGGAACATCCCCGCGTATGCGGGGAAAACCCTACCAGGGTGGATGCCGTAAAAGTATGCAACGGAACATCCCCGCGTATGCGGGGAAACGGACGACATGGCGCCCTCGACGATTTCACGGACGGAACATCCCCGCGTATGCGGGGAAAACTTCTCGGCGTCGGCGATACGATCGGCTTTGCCCGGAACATCCCCGCGTATGCGGGGAAAACGCCGCCATGGCCATTTCCCGCCACGACTCCATAGGAACATCCCCGCGTATGCGGGGAAAACAAGATCGTCCCAAACAACTTCCTGGTCACCTACGGAACATCCCCGCGTATGCGGGGAAAACTAGGTTGGTCAGGCTCTGGTCCGCAGTCAGAACGGAACATCCCCGCGTATGCGGGGAAAACGTAGGGGTTGATCTGGTGGATCATGGTAACTCCGGAACATCCCCGCGTATGCGGGGAAAACCCCCACGTGTTGTGGGGGGCCTATTGTGTGAAAGGAACATCCCCGCGTATGCGGGGAAAACCGGAATCATTATTGAAAACAATCCAGCGGGTTCGGAACATCCCCGCGTATGCGGGGAAAACGACGCTGGTGAGGACGGTGACGGTGAGTGCGGCGGAACATCCCCGCGTATGCGGGGAAAACCGGATTGGTAGTGTGCGATGATTTTAAACTCTAGGAACATCCCCGCGTATGCGGGGAAAACCAACTTCATCGCCCAGGGTGGTGATGGTGAACCGGGAACATCCCCGCGTATGCGGGGAAAACCTACCACAGCCCTCACACTCACCGCCTGCACCAGGAACATCCCCGCGTATGCGGGGAAAACAATCGTACTTGACCGCTAGTGAGGTTGCGAAGCGGAACATCCCCGCGTATGCGGGGAAAACCAGCCTTGCTTTCCTCACCAGTCTTGCCACCACGGAACATCCCCGCGTATGCGGGGAAAACACCTTCATGCCGATGATGATTACGAGGGTGTGAGGAACATCCCCGCGTATGCGGGGAAAACTTGTTTGCGCGTTGTTTCACCATGATTCCCGGGGGAACATCCCCGCGTATGCGGGGAAAACCAGCTGATTAAGCTGTTCACGGGTGGAATCCAGGGAACATCCCCGCGTATGCGGGGAAAACGGAAGCACAAGTTTTGCTGCATGAAGTTGATTCGGAACATCCCCGCGTATGCGGGGAAAACTGGAAATCAGCGGTTTGTCCAGATGTTGATTTAGGAACATCCCCGCGTATGCGGGGAAAACTTCCTGGATCAGCTTAGCAATGGCCTCATCGGCGGAACATCCCCGCGTATGCGGGGAAAACGCGCACTCACGGACCCCAATTGTTGCTGCCTAGGGAACATCCCCGCGTATGCGGGGAAAACTTGCTGGTGGTGTGGGTTTCCTGAGCGAAGCCAGGAACATCCCCGCGTATGCGGGGAAAACCCAAGCCGGCGCCTACTATGCCATTGCCGAGCAGGAACATCCCCGCGTATGCGGGGAAAACCAGAACTTGCCTACGACCACCGCGGTGTACAGCGGAACATCCCCGCGTATGCGGGGAAAACGATGGTAAGATGATTGCCGAATGCGACCTGACCGGAACATCCCCGCGTATGCGGGGAAAACATGGTCTGCGACGAGTTCGCTTTCTGCATCAGCGGAACATCCCCGCGTATGCGGGGAAAACATGCTTCCGGTTTGCTTCAAGCCGAACTACATCGGAACATCCCCGCGTATGCGGGGAAAACGGGGAGTTCTCGCCGTCTGTATCCCAACGGCCCGGAACATCCCCGCGTATGCGGGGAAAACCAAGAAAGATATCGCTTCTCCAGCTATCGAGTCGGAACATCCCCGCGTATGCGGGGAAAACACTTATTGACGTGCGGTTTCTCGTCCCTGAGGGTTATTTTACATTCGGTTTTGTTTTTCTGCACGGCGGGGGTTCCATGGAATCCCCCTGAAGCCTGCTCCTTTCTGAGTGTTTTAGTGTCCGAATCGTCGTTTACGGCCGGCTCGGGACCAGCCTGCTTTCGGCTTTCGACTGCGTTTTTTGGTGGGGCGGTGGATAACTTTCAACCCTTCACAGTCAATAACTTCCCAGTTATGGTTATGAACTCGGAAATCGTATCCTTGCTCCAGCTGGCGGCTGGTGAACGTCATGATTGCCCTACCAGATTTGCATTCCTCAACGACCAGTTCCCAAAGCTTATCGCGGATACGCGGGTTGACCTTGCCGACGAATATTCCGGGGGCCACCTCGGTGAGCCACCTGGTGAGATGGCCTCGGAGCGATTCGGGGCAGGCTGCGAGCACTATGGTAATCATGACGCATCAGTAGCATAGTTATGGCCTCCCGGAACTGGACCATTTTCTGTGGGATCCCATAGTGCAAGCAGTCCCTCTTCATACCAATTGTCGTCATCAGTATCGGGGGTTTGTTGCAGCAGAATGGTTTTGATGTCTCGGACGATCCGATTACCCAGTTTTTCCTGCTTGAATTTGTCACGGCATGCTCGGCGAACATAGCTTGGTAACTCATCTTGCGGAAAATCATTGTCTCGCATAGCAGCTGCGGCTTCGAAAGCGATAGGGATTGTTACGTCGGCTTTGTATAGATCTGCAATGTCATGGACAAATGCGCGATCGTGGCCACAGTGGAAAACCCCTAAACCTGGGGCGCATCCCAGTGCAACAATAGCCGCATGGGTGAGACCATAGAGGCTTGTGTGGGCGGCTGATAATGCCATGTTGATGGGGTCACTACCAGTGAAATCATCCATTTTGTACTGTCGCTTGTCCCAGATGATGCCATACTTTTTCGACATTTGGGCATAGATGCGCTTGACTCGTGCCCCTTCCCGGCCACGCAATTGCTGCATGGTGAGTTTGGAGGTGTCTTCACCCGGCCACCGCATGCCATACATGGTGCGGGCGGCAATCATCCGCATTTGTTGATTGCTGACGATTTTTGCCTGTGCCTCAAGGAGTTTCGTGCCTCGGCCGATGGGGCGGCCATGCGCATAATAGCGAACGCCTTCCTCACCAACCCAGATCACGCACATTCCAGAATCGGCGACCACACACATGGCTTGGTGCGTGATTTTTGTTCCCGGACCAAGCATGAGTACCGACAGTGTTGCACTCGGTATGTGTAACACTCCGGCCGCATTGGTGGCGGTGAGTGCCGATGAATCTTTCTCAATGATGCAGTGCTCAAGGTAAAGAAACGAGATCCGATCCGATGCCCGAACTAGGCTGCCGGGCGAGGTGGGACGCATTCCTGGAATAGATTTCATGGCAGTTATCCACGATAAGGGGCCAGCGTGAGCAAGCCCAGTCCGTACGCTTTGCCTTTGCCAACGCCCTTGGTGAGAGCGTCGTAAAGCAAAGTCGGGTCGGTAACCGTCAGTACACCATCAAACTGGCATTTCAGCAGGGATACGCCGCTGCTGCTTTCGTGTTTGAAGCTGTACTGCTGTGACTTGGTGACCGTAAACGTGGGTTGGGTGTCATCCCCGGCGGAAAACCCCAGGCGTGGCGCTCGATCAAGTAACCACCGAATCTGCTGGTCTTCCTTGACTAGCGGGATTCGCTGCTGCTTATTTTTCTCGTTTCGGCGCGACAATACCGGATTGGCGGTGAGCCGGAACTGGTATCGTTGCCCCGTCATGAGCCGGTCGAGAAGCAGCGTGTAGTCACGGGTCTCCCACGTGGGATGCCCAGAGTTGGGCCAGCCCGCTTGCTCCGCAATCGGTTCGAAGGAAGGCTTCCGGTCACTGACCACCCACAATGTCACCTTGTCGCCGATGCGTTCCAGCCGCCACAATGTTCGGGGGTTACCGTCACCATTGTGGGGTGGGAACGATGATTCGATAGCCGCGTGCATTGTTTGTGGCGCAGAGAGGAATTTTGCGGTCCCCCGCCGGCGTGGATTGAGCGGCATGCGACTTAAATAGTGCATCAGGAGTCACCTCCAATCAGGGCAAAGGGGTCATGGTTATTATGGTCATCGTTTCCTACACCATCTGGGTTATCAATCCAGGTGAATCGGTGCCGGACCGGACGTAGTTCATGCTGCCGGGCCCGTTGGGTAAACCGTACCGGTAAGTCCCGAACAAACTCATCCGGGGTTTCGCTAGCCGGGCAATCCTGCGAAATCGCCAGCTGCAGCTTTTTCGGTTGCCGACGGCAATACCACTTGGATGCCAACCATGGGTGGCTATCCAGTGCCTCGTCAAGTGATTGGTCGGTGAGCCCAATGACTAGCTTGCGTGCCGGCGGGCAGGAACGACGCCCCAAAAATAGTGGGTATTTCGGTGTAGCAATATTCTCGGACAGCCCAGTCAGGAAATCCTTGTCACCCTCGATAACAACCAGGAATCGGGCATCCGCAAGATAATTCCGCCGGGTTATTGCCTTTGATTTGCCAGTGCGCCAGTCTATTTCAGTTTGGTAATCCTCCAGAATTCGACCAACCTGGTCGATCCGCACCCCTATAGTGAGCCCTGCCAGATCGGCCAGGTTTGCTGAGCGGGAACGACCCTGGGCTGCGGCAAGCAATCCAATGATGCCGCTCTTTGTCGGTTCCCGCCGGGTATCCCGGTAGTTAAACCGGGAGGAATCACCCCAGGCCTGTAGGGGGGCCGAAAAATCCAACAATAATACCGTCATGGCTTAAGCATCTTCGCTATTAGTCGCCTTGGCTGCATTTTCGGCGAACGCAACAAGCTCGTCCAGCGTTGCCTTCTCGCCGAAGTCATCCAGGCTTGCGGCTTTCACCGCGGAACCAGTGGCCAGGTAGCGGGTATTCGGCTGCGACCCATAGGCGGTATCAGCGTTTGTCGCATAGTCGGCCAACTGGCTGACGGCTTCGGTCATGCGGCCCGATTGCGAGGTGATGGCATCTTCGAACGCATCAACGAATGAAACCGGTTGGTCTTTACGGATCGACACGGCAAAAAACTCCGGTCGGGTACGGTTCGCAAACGTGTTCTGCTTATCGGTGGGCATGGAGACCGCGAACGCCCGGGCAAAAGCAGCCAAAGCCTTGGCCGCCGCCTCTGCCGAACCCAGGTTTGCGATCAGCGCCGGCACATTGATGGTGGCGTACCGGTAATACGTTGATGAGTTGAACTCCAGGGTTCCGATCATGCCAGCCCCAGCATTATCCTCCGGGGCATTATCATCAACGGCGGTGAAATAATCGAACTCGGCATCCAGCGGGTGCACACTGATGGCGTGCGCAACCTGACAGCAAGCATCAGCATTTAGATCCGGGGCGTCGGCGATCATGCGACCAAACAGGGCAACATCGTATGCGTGGTCATCGGTGAATGCCTGTTTGACCAGCTTCTTGTCGAATTTTCCATCATTATTGGCATAGGCATCAATGGCCAGGGCTGCGAGTGCCTCAATTTGGCTGCGGCCCAAAAACACCAGGTACTCCGTCAATGGTTTTGCCGGTTCCATATCGCCATCCTTGGATTTTTTCGGTTTTGCCATCTTCAGCCCGGCGGTCTTGAGCATCTCCACAGCCATGGTTTCCGCCTGGTCCTCGTATTCTGGTTTTTGCTCAATAATTATGGATTCGATACGCTCTACTGTACGTAGCGTGCGTTCGCCCAGCTCGGCAGGGTCGATCAGCTCCTCAAATTCTCGGCGGATGGCACGCTTCCACGATTGGGATGACACACGGGCGCGGCGGGTTCCCCCGAAGACCGTGGATTTGGGTGAGCCGGAATCGTCACGGTTGAGGTTGGCGGGGCCGGTGGATTGTAGTGCATGGAAATCAACATAAGACATGAAAGAAGCTCCTTAATCTTGGGAAGTTTCAGGGGTAGGTGTGGATTGGTATAGTTGTCGAGCCCAATTAAGCTGTACCGCTTTACGACACCCAGGGTTCTGGAAAAAGTACAGTTCTTTAGCGAGTGCACCATAGTCCAAAGTGATACTGTCCTGGGTTCGGAACAACTTGATGAGTGAGCGTAGATGGTATGCTGCATCTTCTATGGTTCGGCTTTGTACCATGATTATAAATCGCCGGTATATTGTGCTATCAAACAATTCTTTGTCAGGATCAGTTTTTGTGGCGTTGTGGAATTCTCGCACTGCGGTGCCAAGGGTTCGTGGCTGTGACCCCTTCTTTGATTTCACATGAACATCATGCTTTTTTGATTGTTGGTGCACGGCATAGAGCGTGAGCGTGAGAAACGCTGCCTTCTCACCCCGGGTGGGGTTTTGTCCCATGCCGATGAGGGATTTCGGGAACGACTCGCTGTAAAGCACATTCCAGGTTTCTGGCGAATCGCCAATGCTCCGATTGGCGACATGGCGTAGTGTGGCAAGTCGCTTTTTTGCCCAGGACGAATTATTTTTATATTCCTTTTGCAGTGCTGCTACAGTCTTACAAATATATTTTGCGAGTTCCTTGCTATTTGATGACATTATTCTCCCTCACTAGTAGGTGATTTGGCTCGGGGAAGTGCCTCGTTCAATCCCTTGTAGAACCATAACTCCACCTTGCCGATGCTATAGACGGTTTCCTTATTTTTTGATTTGCGTATTTTACGGCCGGCCCAGGCGGCAGGTGATGCTTCACTTGCAATGCGTTCCCCTTCGGCACTCATGGTGTCACGCAACCAATCGGTCCATTCTTGTAATTGCTGATGAGCTCTATCTTTGGAAATGGATAGCTTGCTCAGCCATTCACAGAATCGCTGATCGATCAGAGAATATGCGGTGGCTTGTGCCTTCTTTGCGGCAGCGTTGGGGGATTCCTTGCCATTGACCTCGCAACGGCGCACGTTTGCTGCAAATTTGCCCAGCTCATTAGCTGCTGCCACCGCACGATTCACACCACGTTCAGTAATGTCACGCAATTCCACGCCCTCATCAATGAGTGCCAATAGGCCGGGAAAAGTGAGGCTATCATGAGTAATAGTGCTATAGACAGCATCTTTTTTACCATAAACCATAGATGTGACATCCACCGTAATCCGAAAATCATCTGGTAACGGATTGCCCACGCGTTGAGCCAGTTGCGTAATGGTCTGAGGTGGCTTGGTGATGGGGAGCTTGTCTTTGTCTTTGACGATATAACTGGTGGTTTGGTCTTGGGGGAGTAGCGAGCTCAAACCGCGCCACAGTGCCTCACCTGGGTTGAGCGTTTTCGGCATGTAAATGTGTCGTTTTTTCTCTTCCGACTGTGTTTCTGAGTAGCACCATGCGGTCATGGTTTCATGATTGGACTGTGAGAGATAATCTACCGGATCCCCATTACACACCAATACTTTGTCGATACCTGTGCCGCTATTGTGTAGGAGAATGCGACGCTGTGGCCATGTCAGTAATCCTACTTGCCCATAGACATGTGCGCTCTTGCGGACAGCTGATGTTAGTGGTGCTTCCTCCCAAATTGGTAGGTCACTATCCAAATTACTATTGAGGGATTTTGGTGGAGCATAATTAAATAGCAAGGTTTCTCTGAGATCCTTACCTTTGATTATGATACAACCTAGTTTACCTAGCCAGCCTACCCCAATAGGATACCCCCTGTTATTGCTAACCCGACTATCACCCACCGCCGCGGTTTTAATGCCGGAATAATCATAATTTAGAGCATGAATAAGCCACTGGGTAGCTTTAGCATATGATAGTTCCATATTGGGATCAGATTGCATAAACAGCGCTTTTTTCTTATCATCATCTTTCTTGAAACTATCTGCAATTATTTTCCCCAGATTGTTCCATATTCCATTGGCGTTATACAGACCTGGGGTTTGTAGGAAAGGTTTTTCGGGATCCAGCAGGTCAAATCGATCAGCGACAGTATCGAGATATTTGGTGATTGAATCCAGTGGGAGTGTGCTTTTTTTCCACAGTTTTGCCCAATATTTCTGATCCTTTAGCATATCTTTACTAACGCTTCGGTAGAAAATAGCCAATAGAGTGCGGAAGACTGCCACATTGACAGTAGGCAAATCGCAGGCAAGTCCTTGAATGTCATGGGCTTCAGCAAAGATGTCTCGGATGCTGATATCGGCAACCGAACCATCAGTATAGATAACAGGTATCCACGGCTCGGTGAGAAGGTTGAAACTATCTGCCATAATTCACTCCTTGAAAAATGATGATTTCAATTTAAAGAAAAATCTGTGAATAGTCAATAGATTATTCGTTATTCTCACCCCTTCCAGGGGTATCTTTGGTGACCCTCATGCCCTGCTCCCGGGAGTATTGCAACGTGAGACCAGCGAATTTCGCCGTGAGGTCCTGATCCACAGGCAAAAACAACTGACCACTCAACCATTTGTTTCGCATCAAGGAATACACCTCGGACTCGTCGAGTACTTCTTCCTCCAACTCATCCAATAACTGCTCGCCTAATTCCCCCTGCAATATCCACTGCGGCAACGACACGGTGGTACGAGCTAACGCGCGGGAGAAATCGTCGTCAAGTGGGAAGCCGAAATCAATGGGCTCATCGGCATGTTCGGGTGCAAATTCCAGCGTGCGGAACCCGGTATCGGTGTCCCGAATGACAATGACCTCCAAGCTATCCTCAATATCACGCACTTGGGCCTGACCATGACGATCGTCTCTGGCTTCCAAGACTCCTGAATCCACCCATAGCGGATCTATTGTTGGTGCAGGAAAGAGGAAGTCTTGTGCTCGTGTTTCTTTATCATACTTAAGCCGTTCTGCCTTTTCTTCCGCCAAATCCCACTCGTCTGCCCATGCCTGCGGATACGTGACATCCGGGTCGTACGTCATTCGCACTAGTGGTGCCACATCATCAGGAGACGTAATAACCGAGCCATGCAGCAATAACGTATTCAACGTGCGCAATAAAATGCTGGCGCCATACACCATGCACGAACCCTTATCCAGCTCTGGAACCTCCTCAGGTGCTGGTTGCGTGCAACCAGAAATATACAGCATTGCCGTGGTGAACTCCGCCGGCCGTGACTCATGAGGCCGATTATGCCGATGCAGCCGACCCGCCCGCTGCAACAACAAGTCCATTGGGGCAAGATCACTGAATATACAATCGAAATCAAGATCCATGGACTGTTCAATTACCTGCGTGGATACCACAATCAAACTCTTCGGCCGATCGGGCGCATCCGGTCCCAACCGAGCCACCAAATCCTTCTCAATCCGCCGCCGCTCAAACGCCAGGAACCGCGAATGAATCAACACCACTTCCACATCAACTCGCGCGCTGACCTCCGCATACACTTCCTGCGCCCGCCGCACCGTATTACACACCACCCCAATGCAGCCGCCAAACCGCGACTGGCCCACCACTTGCTCCACCACATCCTCAATGAACTCCACCATAAACACCTGTCGGCGCCCACTCGGTTCCAGCGAATAAAACTCCATCCCCTCAGCCCCAGCCACGCTAATCAGTGGATAGCTAGTCTGGGACTTTGCCTTATCCGTATCCTCTGCTGGTATTAGTGCTGGATAACTTGCTCCCATTTGATAATCAGCAAGCAATTGCGCTCGGCGTGCGGGATCCAAGGTGGCTGACAGTGCAATCACCGGTATCCCCAAGGCACCCAACCAGGTGATAATGCGATCCAAATACACCGACATGTATGAATCTGCCGCATGGATTTCATCGAGAATAATGATCTTATTGGTGAATCCCAGGTGTCGTAGCGCCAGGTGTTTCGACCGCAACGCACCAAATAACACCTGGTCGATGGTGCCAATGGTGAAATCCGATAGCATGCTGGTCTTCCTGCCGGTAAACCACCAGTGCGGCTGAATTACGGCTTCCTGTTCTTCGGGATTGTCATCATAATCATAGTCGTAAATACTTTCGAAACTATCGTCAGCATGGTGAAATAGGCTCTGATATTCCTCGTTGAACTGGGCCTTACTATGGCTGAGCACCAGGCTAGAGCGCATGCCCGCGGGGAGCCTATTATCCAACCAGCGCAACAGTCGGGGCAACATGGCGTCCGACGTGGCACACGTGGGCAGTGCCACGGTCACCCCGCTGAACCCCAACCTGGCAGCCAAAATCTCCGCGGCTGCAAGCGCCGCCTCGGTCTTCCCTTCCCCGGTGGGGGCCTCAATCAGTAACAGGCTTGGGCCGGTCACCTGTTTGGCGATCTCCATGGCGGTGTTCTGGACTGGGCGGGCGGATGCACCCTTGGGGAGCGCGAAGCTTGCGGCGAATAGCTCCTGGTTATCCTCAGGTTCTGTGGGTTGCCACCTGCGGGGAAAGTGAAGGCGTTGAAGAGCGAATTGTGCCCGGTTCCAACTACTGCGGGTGTCGTCAAGTGGGAAGAATGTTTGGTTTGAGGCGATCCAGTCGCTCATAATGAGAAACCCGGTGAGTACCATTTGAGCCGTTTGGGTGAGGGGAGTGGTGGCTAGTACCTCTAGCTCAGCATCCGACAGCCCGGCGGTTGCAGCTGCACGATCCCACAAATTGAGTCGTTCCGTGTGCCAGTGCATGTCATGCTCTGCGTTATAAATACTTGATCGGGTGGGTCCTGTCGGAAATACGCCATGGTGACCAGCAAGGATAACCCCGATAGCGTTAATGGCATCCATTTCTGGCTCTGTAACTTTGGTTTGAAGCCAATCTTTGAAACTCAAGGCACTGTAGTGGCTATGAGGTAGTGCATTTTTCAGCTCATCCTTGGAAAACTGTGGCGTATCAAAATCCGCTCCCGCCAATGCCATCTCATCCCGTAGCGGTTTTGCCTTTGTTGCAAACGGAATGCTATATTTTCCGATGTCGTGACCGGCAGCGACGAAAATCGCCAGCTTCCGCGCCAATTCCAGGCCGTCATCATCCCCATTTCTGAATGGTTCGGCGATGATTCGGCGCGCGTTTTCCGGCAGCCATGAGTCCCAGAGCACGGCGGCGGTGCAGGCGGCATCGTCCAGGTGCCGATACAGCGGCATCCATGATTGGTCCTTCCGGTTGTATTTTGCCCAGGCTTTTCTACAGGAAAGCGGGGGCTGTGCAACTGGCGGTCGGTTCATGGCTTTCTCCAAAATATCCGGTTATGGTTATGCGATTATGGCTCGTATTGTATGTGGCTTGGCGCACGGTAACGGCAAGTGTGGGGAACGTTCCCCACCTAGGACTGTAGCTAATTAGCTATTAGGTTAGGGGTCGGTCATGGCTGTTCCTATTGTTGATGGCTCCTATCGGTTATACCGATCATTATTCCCTAACACCGTCGATATTTTTGTTGCGTGTGATTATATGTTCGAAAGGCCTAGCAATTGTGCGGTGTGCAACAATTGCTAGGCCTTATCCCCGCCAAGGCGGGGAATGTGTCCAGCGGTGTTTATTTAACGGAACATTCCCGAATAGAAAGCCAACAAAATCGGGAAAGTTGTGGACGACCCCTAGTGTATAAGGTCTGACCCGTCCTAGTCGAACATGGGACCTGCTAACACCCGCAATATCGGGGGTAGTGGGGGTAGTTAGCATGAGTTTTCGATGCTAAGAATGAGGGAATCTATTATCGGTTATAGCTAGGCAAAAGCAGCTGACTTATCAACCATTTCTTATCTAGAGGTAGCATATTCTATATGCCATAATCTTCAACGCTTATTTAAGTTTAAGATTAGAACAGATGGGGGTAGATTTACCCGATTTTGCCCCACCCCCTGCCTTTACATTGTGCGCGAGATAAAAGGGGGATGGTTCAATACCTCCGGGGTTGCGTCGACAAGCAATTATTACCCCCGATACGCATGAATTCCTTGAAAACCAATATCTACCTATATACATTCGATGGTAAACCTATCCCCCGAAAGAAGGACCATCATGTTTTACACCGCCCCTAAGCCCACCCAAGCGCTCCTCGTCACCGGCGGATTCTTCTCCCGTAAAGACGTGCCATTCCGGGTTGTTGTGGGTCGCGGCACCTTCTATCTGCCGTTCATCCACAGGGTGTACCGTTTCTACATTGGTTCCCGCTATGTGCGGGTCAACGTTGAAGCCCAAACTCACCAGAATATTTCCGTCAACATTGAGGCCACGCTTGCCTACCGGGTGAATAAAGATATAGTCAGCATCGTTGAGGCCGGCTCCCGCTTTTTGGGAAGCAACGATAAGGCCATGAGCGACGTGATCTCCAGCATCTTTTCCGGCGAGGTTCGTTCGCTCGTTGGTGCCCGCAGCGTGGAGGAAATCATCACCAACCGTGACGCCCTCAACATGGACGTGCTGACCGCGACCGGACCCAAGCTCATGGAAATGGGTCTGAAGATCGACAACTTCCAAATCAACGAAATCAGCGACGACGAGGGTCATATCAAGAACCTGTCCCAGCCCGAACTCAACCGGGTTCGGAAGATCGCCGAGGTGGCCGCTGCCGCCGCCGACACCGAGATCGAGCAGGCCCAGCAGGAGGCTGAGCGGAAGAAGTCACAGTATAAGAAGGACACGGATTTGCAGGTGTCGCAAAACACCATGGAAACCGCCGAGAAGCGGGCCCAGGCCGCCCAGTCCGGCCCTATCGCTGAATCCTCCGCCCTGCTGGAACTCACCCGCAAGCAAAAGGAACTCGCCCGGGAGCGCGCCGATCTCAAAGAAATCGAGCTCATCGCCGAGGTCATCAAGCCTGCCGAGGCCGACGCCCAGCGGCGGGTCATCGAGGCCAAGGCCCAAACCGAGGCGCAGGCCATGTATAACGAAACCCTGGCCGCCAACGAACGCATCGGTTTGGAAAGCAAGATGGTGGACATCATGCCCGAGGTGGCCGGCAGAATCGCCACCGCCCTGGCTGGCAGCAATATCACCATGTTCAACGGTGCCGAAGGGCTGACGAATATCGTCACCGAGGTGGCCGGCACCGCATCCCACCTGGTCAATGCGCTCAAGCCCGCCGTCCAGGACCAGGAATCACACAGGCGTTCCCAGTAAGTAATACCATCAAAGCCGGGCCGCACCTCACAAATACCGTTGTGGGTGCGGCCCGGCCCCGGTCGGGCGTCGAAAAGCTAAGATGCTATGGTATGAGTCTTTCGCATCAATTTGATGAGTATTTAGCCGCCCGAGGGATCGAACCATCAGCGGAAGTCATTCCCGAACTGCCCTGCCACGAATATGACCACACTGCCACGCCAAACGGGGGTGACGTGGATCGGCGGGCCATAGCCGCGGCAGAGAACGTGCTCGCGGCAGTCCTGCGCAGCTAGCAACGGTCAATATCCGCCGGTACGCGCAGGCTTAGTAAAATTGACGCGACTTGTTTAAGATCGTAAAACAAGCAAAAGATGACACTTTCCTCATGTTTGTGGCATATTTGTTGGGCAAATTAGTTTGTCCTGGCTTTGTTATGCCATGAAAAATATTACCGACTATTCAGGAGATTTCCTCGTGACCGATCACAGCATCAACGTGGGACTACGTGCGGGTTCCGACCGCCTAGTGGCCCGATTTGCCCAGGAGCCTTTCGCGTTGGTATTTTCCGGCCAAGGTTTCGACTGGTTAACCACATTAAAAACCGCGGTTAACCAAGGTGCCAGCCGCACCGTCGCACCACTAGTAGAACAAGCGAACGAACTCATCGCACCCGTAGTTGACCAGATCGCTGGCACCCGGACCGTTGGCTTCGACCCCATCGGGTGGGCCAGCGACGCCAAAGAAATCTCCTTCGACGCCGCCCAGGCCGCAATAAGCGTCCCCGGCATCTTCGTCTCCCAGTTGGCAGTGCTCGACGTGCTGGAGTCCCAAGGCCTCGACGTCGACGCTGCCGTCACCTCCCTGGGGCATTCCCAGGGCATACTGGGGGTTTTCGCCTGCCAAGACCTCACCCGCGCGGCCGAAGTGCTCGCCATCGCCCAGCTTGTTGGCGCCGCCGTCACCCGCCAGGCCCGCGTGACCGGGCTGGTAGCCCAGGGCGACGCCGGCCCCATGGTCGCCATCGGAAATATCACCCGGGAGCAGCTGCAACAGGCCATCGACACGGCCTGCGGCGACCTCGATGAAAACATTCGGCCCACCATCGGGCTCCGTAACGCCCGCACCACCTATGTGCTGGTTGGCCGTCCCGAAGATAACCGTAAGGTCCTCGACCTGCTCCGCCACCAGGCCGCCAAGGACGCCAAAGCCGTAGAAAACAAACTCCGCGGCGGCGCCCCCTTCAACCCAAACATCGCCCCCCTGGACGTGCAGGTAGGATTCCACCACCCCGCCATGATCCCCGCCGTGGACCAAGTAGTGCTGTGGGCCACCGAGGCCGGACTAAACCAGGAACTGGCCCGGGAAGTTGCCACCAAGGTCATGGTCACGCCCGTTGACTGGGTCGAACAAGTGCGCGACGCCGTGGCCGCCGGTGCCCGCTGGCTTCTCGACGTCGGCCCCGACACCGGCGTGACCTTCCTCACCGAAGAAATCCTTGCCGGCTCCGGGGCCGCCACCCTGCCCGTGGCCAACCCCGACGGTCAGGCCCTGCTTTTCGACGCTGACCAGGCCCCGGAACTGCCGCGACCCTACAGCGACTACGCCCCCACCCTGGCCGACAGCCCCCGCGGCCCCCGCCTGGTGACCAAATTCACCGAACTGACCGGCCGCACCCCCATGATGCTGGCCGGCATGACCCCCACCACCGTCGACCCCGAAATCGTGGCCGCGGCGGCAAACGCCGGCCACTGGGCCGAACTCGCCGGCGGCGGGCAGGTCACCCCCGAACTCCTCGAAGCCAATATCGAAAAACTCACCGGGCTGCTCGACGAGGGCGTCAACGCGGAATTCAACTCCATGTTCCTCGACCCCTACCTGTGGAAGATGCAGATCGGTGGGAAACGCCTCGTGCCGAAGGCCCGGGACAATGGTGCCCCCATCGACGGCATCGTCATCAGCGCCGGCATGCCCGACCACGACGACGCCATCACCCTCATCCGGGAACTCCGCGACGGTGGCTTCCCATGGATCGCCTTCAAACCCGGCGCGGTTCGGCAAGTCGCCAAGGTGCTGTCCGTGGCCAAAGACGTGCCCGACATTCCCATCATCATGCAGGTGGAGGGCGGTAAGGCCGGCGGACACCACTCGTGGGCGGACCTCGACGAGCTGCTGATTGCCACCTATGAGTCGATCCGGTCCTGCGCCAATGTGGTGCTGTGCGTGGGCGGCGGCATCGGCACCCCGCAGCAGGCCGCCCACTATCTCACCGGCGACTGGTCGCTGAAGTATGACCTGCCGGCGATGCCGGTCGATGGCATTCTCATCGGTACCGCCGCCATGGCCACCCGGGAGGCCAAGACCTCCCCGTCGGTGAAGCGGCTGCTGGTAGAGACCAAGGGGATCAGCGGTTGGGTTGGTGCCGGACATGCCGACGGCGGTATGGCTTCCGGCCGGTCCCAGCTGGGTGCGGACATTCACGAGATCGATAACTCGTTTGCCCGGGCCGGCCGGCTCCTTGATGAGGTGGCCGGTGATGCGGAGGCCGTGGCTGCGCGCCGGGAGGAGATCATTGCGGCCATCGCAAAGACCGCCAAGCCCTACTTCGGCGATGTCGAACAGATGAGCTACTTGGAGTGGCTGGGGCGGTATGTAGAGCTTTCCGGCCCATATCGGGGGAAGTGGACGGATCCGTCGTGGTTTGAGCGGTTTGTGCAGATGGTGCGCCGGGCCGAGGCGCGGCTGGTGGATCAGGATCATGGTGAGTTTGTGCCGTCGGTGGCGCCCACGGTGTCGATGACGGATGATCCGGCGGCTGTTGTGGCTCGGCTGGGTAAGTTGTATCCGCGGGCAACGGATTTGGTGCACCCGTCGGATGCTGCCTGGTTCTTGGAGTTGGCGAAAACTCCGGGGAAGCCGGTGAATTTTGTGCCGGTGATTGATCAGGATGTGCGTCGTTGGTGGCGGTCGGATTCGTTGTGGCAGTCGCAGGATGAGCGGTATGACGCGGATCAGGTGGCGATTATTCCTGGTATTTCCGCGGTTGCGGGGATTACGCGGGTTGATGAGCCGGTCGAGGAGTTGTTGGCCCGGTTTAATGATGCTGCGATCGATCTTTTGTTCGAGCGTGGGGTGGAGTTGACGGATGCCTTCCCGGACCCAGTGCCGATGGTGTTGGCGGCGAGCGGCACGTATTGGGCGGGCCGGCATCAACCGTCGGTGATTGCCCGGCTGGGTGATGTGGATGCGTGGGAGCTGCGGGAGGATCCCGAGGAGTACACGTCGGCGTATCATCCGCCGACCGGGGCGACGTTGGTGGCCAGCAATGGAGAGCAGTCGGTGTTGACCGTGCCTTTGGCTGGTTCCACGGCGTTTGGTACCACGGCGAATCTTGCTATCCGGTTTACTACGCCGATCATGGCGCCGCGGAATGTGGTGCCGCAGGTGATTGATCGGGATGCGGAGTCCGCCATGCGGGATTTGACGCGGATCGCGGCGGGCGGCAGCCTGGGGGTTGAGCATGATGGGGTGGTGACGTGGGAGACCACGTTGGATGCGAACGATATTGCGGACTATAAGAATGTGACCGCGGGGTATCTGCCGAAGACGATTCTGCCGGCCGGTACCGCACCGGATGTGTTGGTGGGTCGGGCGTGGCCGGCGATTTTCGCGGCGGTGCAGGCGGCCAAGATTCCGGGGTCGCGTGGCGATTCCGTGGTGGAGGGCATGCTGTCGTTGGTGCATTTGGAGCATCACATTACGCTTGTCGACGACCTGCCGGACCCGGCTGCTGGGGAGATCGTGGATCTGTCGGTGACTGCTCGCCCGGAGGAGGTTGTGGACACGGAGATCGGCCGGATTGTGGTGATTCGGGCGGAGATTTCGGCTGATGGTCGGCCGTTGGCGAAGTTGACGGAGCGCATGGCGATTCGGGGCCGGCGGGGTAATTCGACTGCTCGTACGAATACGTCGGTGTTGCCCACCCATGAGCCGGCGCCCCGGTCGTTCCGGGCGTATGCGAAGGTCACGGCGCCTGAGTCCATGCACCCGTTTGCGGTGGTTTCGGGGGACCGTAACCCTATTCACGTGTCGAACACTGCTGCGAAGCTGGCTGGTTTGCCGGGTGTGATTGTGCATGGCATGTGGACGTCTGCTGTTGCGGAGTTGGTGGCGGCTGGCGGTTATTCGGATGAGACCGTGACTACGGTGCCGAATCGGGTGGCGGAGTACACGGCCACCATGTTGGCCCCGATTCTGCCCGGCTCCGAGGTGGAGTTTGTGGTGGAGCGCACCGGCATTGATACCCGGCCGGGCCGGGGTGAGGTGCGGGAGGTGACCGCGACGGTGGACGGTCAGGTGGTGCTGGTTGCTACCGCAACGTTGGCGGCGCCGGACACGTTCTATGCATTCCCCGGTCAGGGGATTCAGTCCCAGGGCATGGGCATGGAGGCCCGGTCGAAGTCGCCGGCGGCGAAGGATGTGTGGGCGCGGGCGGATCGGCACACCCGGAATAAGCTGGGCTTTTCCGTGCTGGAGATTGTGCAGAATAACCCCCAGGAGGTGGTGGTTCGTGGTGAGAAGTTCACACACCCGAAGGGTGTGCTGTTTTTGACCCAGTTCACCCAGGTGGCCATGGCCTGCTTGGGGGTGGCGCAGGTTGCCCAGATGCGGGAGGCCCATGCGTTGAATCAGCGGGCGTATTTTGCCGGCCATTCCGTGGGCGAGTATAACGCCTTGGCCGCCTACGCTGCGGTGCTGTCGCTCGAAAACGTGATCGAGATCGTGTATCAGCGTGGTTTGACGATGCACCGGTTGGTGGAGCGAGACGAGCACGGCGTTTCCAACTATGGGTTGGCCGCTTTGCGACCCCACAAGATGGGGCTGAACGCCGATAACGTGTTCGATTACGTGCAGTCGATTGCGGCGGAATCCGGCGAGTTCTTAGAGATCGTGAACTATAACCTGGCCGGCATGCAGTACGCGGTGGCCGGCACGATGAAGGGTCTGAAGGCGTTACAGGCCGACTGTGAGGCCAAGGCCCCCGGCCTGCGGGCGTTCATTCTGATTCCGGGCATTGATGTGCCATTCCACTCCTCGCACCTGTTGAGTGGTGTGGATAATTTCCGCGAGCATCTTGACGATCTGCTGCCGGCAGAGGTGGATTTGGACATTCTGGTGGGTCGCTACATCCCGAACCTGGTGGCCCGACCGTTCGAACTCACCCGCGATTTCGTGCAGGCCATGTTGGACGTGGTTGACGCCCCCATTCTGCGCAAGGTGCTCAAGAACTTCGATGAAGAGCTGCGCCGGCCGGCCCGGCTGGCCCGCACCTTGTTGGTGGAGTTGTTGGCCTGGCAGTTTGCCTCCCCGGTGCGGTGGATTGAAACCCAGGACCTGCTGCTGCGACCCAAGGCCGACGGCGGCCTGGGCGTGCACCGGTTCGTGGAGGTGGGCGTGGGTTCCGCCCCAACCCTGGCCAATATGATGGCGCAAACCGCGGCCCTGCCGCAGTATCGGGGCACCGACCTGGAGATTCTCAATGTGGAGCGGGAAGCTGGCATTGTGTTCGCCACCGACGAGTTCCACCGTGAGGTGCCCGCCGCAGCCGGTTCGGATGCGGATCGGGATGCCGAGGCTGATGCTCCCGCCACCGAGGTGCCCGCACCGGTGTTGGCGAAGGTGACGGAGCCGGAGCTGGCCCCGGCCGCCCCGGCCGTTGGGGTGCCGGCCGATATTGAGTTCAGCCCCTCGGACGCGACCGCCATGCTCATCGCCTTGTGGACCAAGGTGCGGCCCGACCAAATGACCGCCACCGATTCGATCGAAACTTTGGTCGAAGGCGTGTCGTCGCGTCGGAACCAGCTGCTGCTGGACCTGGGTGTGGAGTTCGGTCTGGGCGCCATTGATGGTGCCGCCGATGCGGAACTTGCTGACCTGTATAAGACCGTCACCCGCATGGCCAAGGGCTACACCGCCTTCGGCCCGGTCTTGTCCGATGCTGTGGGGGATGCGCTGCGCCGCCTGACCGGCCCGACCGGGAAACGCCCCAACTATGTGGCCGAACGTGTCACCGGCACCTGGGGTCTGGGCCAGGGCTGGGCGGATCATGTGGTGGCCGCCGTGGTCATGGGCGCCCGGGAGGGCGCGTCCCTGCGTGGTGGGGACCTGGCCACCCTGACCCCAGCTAATCCCGGCACCGCCGCCGACCTGGACCAGCTCATTGATGCCGCCGTGCAGGCGGTTGCCGCGGACCGTGGGGTGGCCGTCGCCAAGCCGGGTGCCGGCGGCTCCGGTGGGGGAGTGGTGGATTCTGCCGCCCTCGGGGAATTCGCCGAACAGGTCACCGGCAAGGCCGGCGTGCTGGCCCAAACCGCTCGCACCATCCTTTCGAACCTGGGGTTGGCGGAGCCTGCCACCGTGGTTGACCTGGACGACGCGGACGCGGATGCCGCCCTGTACGAGCTGGTGGCCCGGGAACTGGGGTCCGACTGGCCCCGGCAGGTGGCGCCCAGCTTCGACGCGCGTAAAACTGTGCTGCTGGACGACCGGTGGGCTTCCGCCCGCGAAGACGTGTCCCGGGTGGCCCTCGGGGAACTTGACGCCGCCGACCTGGACCTCACCGGTGCCGGCGAGGCGGTGGCCCGGCAGGCCGAATACTTCGGCCTGGACGATCTGGCCGCCCAGGCGCGGGACCTGCGGCCACTAGAATTCGCCGACGACATCGCGGTTGTGACCGGCGCCTCCCCGAACTCGATCGCGGCGAGCGTCGTCAAGCAGCTGCTGCGGGGCGGGGCAACGGTGGTGGTCACCACATCGTCGCTGAGCCACGCGCGGCTGGGCTTCTACAAGCAACTCTATGCGGAATCCGCGCGCGGCCAGGCGGCCCTATGGGTCGTGCCCGCCAACCTGTCCAGCTACGCCGATCTCGATAATGTGATCGAATGGATCGGGTCGGAGCAGACCGCCACGGTGAACGGGGCGACGAAACTCATCAAGCCCGCCCTGAAACCCACCCTGCTGTTCCCCTTCGCCGCCCCCAGCGTCTCCGGGACCCTCGTCGACGCTGGTGCGCCCGCGGAAATGCAAATGCGGCTGCTCCTGTGGTCCGTAGAACGGCTCATCGCTGGCCTGTCCGCCATCGGCACCAGCACCCACGTGGGCGCCCGCCTGCACGTGGTCCTGCCCGGCTCCCCCAACCGGGGCCGGTTCGGCGGGGACGGCGCCTACGGGGAATCCAAGGCGTCCCTGGACGCGCTCGTCAACCGGTGGAACGCCGAAACCACGTGGAAACCGAATACCTCTTTGGTACACATGCTCATCGGCTGGGTGCGGGGCACCGGCCTCATGGGCGGCAACGATCCCCTGGTTGCAGCCGTGGAAAAGGCCGGGGTCACCACCTACTCCACCGACGAAATCGCCGAACTTTTGATCGAACAAATCAGCGAGGACGTGCGTCGTAAAGCTGCGGAACAACCCGTCGTGGTGGACGCCACCGGCGGCCTGGGCAAGAGCGACATCAACCTGTCCGAACTCGCCCAGCAAGCCAAGGCGCAGCAGCCCACCACCGGGGGCGACGCCGACCAGCCGGATACCATCCCCGCCCTCCCCACCCCCTACCGGCCCATTGCGGAAACCACCCCCGACTTCACCGGGCAGGTCACCCAAG
>ERZ773063.688-NODE-688-length-21546-cov-39.389698_pt1 | contig 21546 bp, 15 predicted proteins | sample MGYA00580625_ERZ773063 | MGnify/ENA primary metagenome ERZ773063 (study PRJEB29015, sample SAMEA2738022) | human oral metagenome | biome: human oral; feature: human-associated habitat; material: dental | place: China | collected 2042 ... | reverse complement strand
TGCGGCACCAACAAGAGTTGCACCGGCACCAACAAGAGCAACAATGCCAGCGACAGCTGCTGCAACGCCCAATGTTGCGCCACCAGCACCTACGCCATCACTACCAACTCCAGCACTAGCGGTGAGCCCACTTGCGGCGTTCTCAAAAATGTTTTTCACACTGTTACCGATTATGTTTGAAAGATCGACGACGATACCACAAATGATATATGAAAAGTTAACGATAATAGCAGTAACAATTAATTTTGGCAGGAGACGTTTAATACCATAGTTATCAATACCAAAACCAGTGACCTGAGAGAAGATCACAAAGAGAAGAGCGATGACAAAAGCGATATTGGCCATATTGCGGAACAGAGACCAGGCCTTATACATAGCGGAAGAATCATTATTTTGTGCGAGATTAGTGACAATTGACTTGTCGACACGAATGAGAGGCTCAACGAATTCGTTGAAGATACCCTGAACGGCATCACGAAGAGTATACATTAGAGGACAAATCATCCAACCAAGAGCGCCAGCATTTGCAAAACAAGTAGCAGATTCGCCATTGGCACCATCTTCCTTCTCGGAGGCATTATCGCCAGCTAGTTCCTTACAACCTTCTTTTGACGGGTCAGTTTTACAATCGATTGGAGTAGCCTTACAGAGTGCAAAACTTGAATCGGCAGCACAGACGGAAGCAAGGTTGATCGAGTTTAGATTATCTAAAATCTCTCTAGCTGTTTGTGGCTTAATTGTGTCGCTGATACGGTCAGCAGCATTTGCTACACCTTTCCCATTTGTTGATTTATCCATAAGGATATCATTTGCTTTTAGCTCCAATACAGATTCATTCATAGGACAGTACTGGACTTCCGTTTTATTAGGGTCGGATTCGGATTTCTTAAGATATTGAAGGTAAGCACCATTGGAAGGGCGTGAGGTACTGCAACCAATAGACGTATCAACAGAGATAGCATCGAACACATCGTGAAGCACATAATACCAGTTGTAAGCTCTTTCTACCGCAGTGAAACCACTAGTCTGAGTTGCAGATGAAGAACCACCATATAACTCATAATCAAGTGACCCTGGTGTACTACCTGCTGATGGAACAGGATAGGAAGGTAAATAATACTTCATAATCTTATCATAGTTTGGAGAGCCGCCATATGTGTAATCTTTTGTGATTGAATTATTAAGTTCCGTTCCAGCACCTGCATTTACACTAGAACCAGTATCAACCGAACCAGTGCTATTTGTAACAACTGATTTCACACCTAATACTTTTGGAAAAGGATCACTAAAACAAAGACCTGAGTCTACTTGACCTACCCCCTGGTAACCTCCACTGCTTTTTGCTTTATTGAGAATCTGTTTTGACTCGATATCGCCAAAGAACTTTGAAAAGAAGGTTTCAGGAGTTTGTCCAATATATTTATCTAGATTTTCGCTAGTGAAAATGTCCGTAGAAGTAAACATACATGATGATGCATTAGAGAATTTTGACAGATCCATTGTGACTTTAAATTTTTTATAGCTAGGATCTATAGAGAGGCTAATATATTCGTCACTTTTTGTATTTTTTATGACTACATCACTTGATGTTATTTTCTTGCCTTGAGAAGGGGTAATTTTTCCATCAACAATATTTACACATACAGAGTTTGTTGTCCTTGTGTTACCAGTACCACCTGCTTCAGTTGCCGTATAATTTAGTGCTGCACAATATAACTGTGCGTTGCCTCTGTCGCTTGTAGTATATCCGAGAGCTTCGATTAGACTATTTTTTTCTGCGACAGAGCCATTGGAGGGTATATTATTTTTGCCACCCAATGCCGAAAAAGTATTGAAACTATTATTACTATCATAATAACCTGTAAAAAGTTGTTTACAGGAAATATCCCCATCTTTAATTGTGTTTCCGGAACCATACTTAAGAGGTAAGAGAACCGTCTTGTCATTTACATAAATAGGCGTATTTGTGTTAAATAAGATATTCTCTGAAATATTGGAATCTTTAATATCCTTCTTAGATAGAACACCACCATCTATACATTTTTTAAAACCAGCTTTTAACACTTTAAGTAATAATGTGTCTTTTGGAGATAAAGCTTCGGCGTGAACATCTTCTGAAAAATTAATATTAACTACTGAAGCTAAAATTAATTGAAATAAAAGTACAACTACTATGGATAGGGTGATCAGTCTTTTACTTTTACTTTTATTTATAAGTGCTTTCATCTCTTATTTTTCCTTAGTAGTTGATTTTGTATTATAGAATGCAATTATGAAATTATTTAGATATAAAGTTGAATCTAGATAACTATTGAAAAACATTGTTTCTAAACCATCTAACCCTGTATATAGATCATTTAGTGCTTCATTGTCGGGGTTAATTCTATTATTAACTTCACAATTAACATCTATGGAGTCTCCTTTGATACACCCGACGTTCTTCACTTGATCTAAGTAGTCAATATATTTACTATAGTAGGTATTAAAATAATCAAGACGCTCTTTTGTATAGGAAATTTCTGAGGGTTTTATTTGAGAAACATATTTATTAGCGAGGTCTTTAGCGGCTTGATTGTCTTGCACGTAGGCAGCTCTTATTTTTGTAATTTTTTCCCCCATTTCAAGATAATTACTAAAAAGCATCAAAAAGGATGCGATTGGTTCTTGATTACCATATTTTAGATATCGTTCATTTAACTTTGATGCATAATTTGATTTTTCTTCAGAAGTTGCAGATTCTGACAACATCTTATAAGCATAAGTATAATTTGCCGGCAAATTAATATTGATGTCTTTTTTTTCATTCTCGTCACCATACTGATATAGCTTAACAAAAGCGATGTAGTCTTTAATATCTCCAGATCCAACCTTTTTCGGAGGCATAAAGAACCTAAAAATAAGAACTATAAATAATATAAAAAATAGAGCAGCAATACCTATAACGATCAATTTTTTACTCTTGTTTCTTTTGGAGGCTAAGTTATTTGTCGGAACATTTAACTGTTGTTCAGAGAATTTATAGCTATTTATGCTATTGGTTGAATTATTTATTTCTGGGCCCATCTTGATTTGATTATAACATAAGGAATTTGAAAATCCGATAAAATAGCACATAAAAAAGGCCCTCAAATGAGAGCCTAATTTCTTAGTGTATATCAGAGGTTCCCATGATTTTACCTTCCATTGGATCTTTCCTAAAAGAAGGGTCCTTCATATTGATATATGGAAGGATCGAGGCTTTAAAGCCTTTATCAAAGAAGGCAGGGACCGCCAGGAGACTTTTTTGCCCATTTTTGGCCTCCACATAGTAAATTCCATTTGGTTTTACCGTGAAGAGTTTAAAATCATCCTCAAAGTTAGGGTCATTGACCAACTCCATGGAACCGCCTACATTAAAATGATGAAACCATTCAGAGCGTACACCATTTTCATCTTCTTCACCGGTACTATAGCTATTAAGGCTATATTCTTCTTCGGCGACAAAGACGTTCATTTGCGATAGATATCCATATCTGTACGGATCACTATTGTCACCTACAAAATAATATATGGTGACAATTCCGTTCGGATAACGGGCTGCGATACAAGTTGTCGAATTGAGGTCTGTATCTAACCTCTCAATGCTGATGGCGCCGCTATCAAGCAGATATTGATTAAGGTCAAAATCTGCCACGTATGTTTCCGCATCTTTATCGATGTTTGACAGATAAGTAGATGCGAAGTCATTCTTCTTTTCACTTACAGCCTTGACGTTTTGCGTACTTTGCGCACCTTGTCCGGCTGCCTGATTACCTGAACATGCAGAGGTAAATAATACCGCCGCGAGTAACATCATAGATATAAGTATTCTTTTCATAGTTTTACCCCCTTATGAAAAAAGCGGACCAGAGTTTATAAAAGTACTCTAGTCCTTTTGTTGATTAGTTGGTGTGATTATACTATACAATTTCATTTTTTGCAAGCATAAGAACAATGATTTTATGATTTTGCAAGTGAAAGGAAGTACTGTCGTTTTCTTCAAACAACTGCTTGATCATTTTCCTAATAGTAATACAAAGAACAAAAAAATAACAGAGGAAAAATAGATAGAAGACAACAAAAAAGAACTAGATTACTCTGGTTCTTTTTCGCTTGATTTATAACAGATTGTCATAAATCTATGGACTTCGTTTGATGTCCGAGAGTTTTTATACTTCGGAGCGGTCAATTATCGAAGTTGTTTGCGGCTAGCAATGTAGTATCCAGCAGTGGTGACTACAGAACCAAGTCCGATGATGCCAGTGGCAACAGTTTCAGGACCGGTCTTTGGTAACTCTTTTGGAGTTGGAGTTGGGGTAGGTGTTGGGGTAGGAGTTGGAGTAGGAGTTGGAGTAGGTTCACATTCCTTTTTCACATAGACATCAGCGCTGTCTTGAACGGCAAAACCGTTAGCGCTAGCTTTAGCCCAGTTAATAAGACGGTTGTTACCACAAGTTAGGTTCTTATCAACCACCTTAGCGAGGAAACGGATATAACCGTCACCACGAAGGTTATAATTACCAATATTAACACCGTTAGTCATTAGACTATCTTCGTTATTAACAGCACCATCACGGATATCTGAACGGTAAAGTTTAGTAGTACCCTTGACATATTCCATATTGGTTGGAAGAGAGTCTTTGATCATGACGTTTTCAACTTTAGAAGCGTTGAGGTTCTTGTAGTGAATCTGATATTCAACAGTATCACCAACCTTAGCATCGACAGATTCTTTCCAGTCCTTTTCACCCTGTTTACGAACCTGCTTCATGATTGAAGTGTTTTCGAAAACTGGTTTAACTTTAAGAGTGACGTAACCAGCATATTCATAACAACCTGGCATGTTACCGTCAAGCTTGTCATAACCAAGTTTGACACCAGTGGAGACGAGGTTGTCAGAAAGAGTGGTACCGCTCTTGAAAATGTTGTTTTCATAGAGAGCAGAACCTTCGATGTAGTCGAGGTAGAAAGCACGACCGTCAGCGCTCTTAAGATTTAGAGAATCCCAGTAGCGAGATGGAGTTGCGTTGCTGGCATTGATATAACCAGTAACACGAGCTTCTTTAGAAACCATGTTTGGAAGATCAACCTGTGCAGTTACATCTTTAGCAACAGCATTAACACCCTTAGGGTTATTGTTGTGGATATACATACGAATGACATAGGTTTTACCTTCTTCGATGTTTACATTACCAATGTTCCAAACGTTGTTTTTACCTTGGGCGCCGGTGGCAGCATCACGAATACCGATGAATGAACGTTCGTCGGTAAGTGGTGTAGTAACACCAGCTTTTCTCTCAGCTTCAGTAAGAGAAGAGTCATTATCTTTAATAGAGTTCATAACGATTTTGTCGCCAAGTTTACCAGCGTTGATTTCAGCGATGGTGTAAGTTGGGCGACCGCCAGCGTTATCTCCCCAACCGTAAACGGTTGAGACAGTGGCGATACCAGCAGCTACAGAAACAGCAGCTACGGACATAATTTTGAGTGCTTTTTTCATAAAAGCTCCTTTCTAAAAAATTATTTCTCACTTTAATTTTGTTTGGTTTTGCTGGGTATTGGTTTGATAAACATTCCCACAAAGTTTACTAGCCGAATTTTTAATTTTCGTCTTACCACGCAAAACCGAATCATCTCAAATTCAAAATAGTTCATGGATATCCGGCAGCCCCTTGCGGGGCTACCAGTGTAAAAGTGCTATAGATGTTGCCACTCGCCCAAGCCTTGCGGCCTGGGTTTCGTGACGGGTTTCCCGTTTTCAGCTGGAATCCATTTGAAGTTAATCTTCAAGATGGAATTCCTCACCATAACCAGTAAGCGGAGTGCCTTCTGTTGCGGTGCCGGAGTTTCCACCAGCTGAGTTGCCAGAGCCAGAGTTACCTGAGCCAGAGTTACCTGAGCCAGCAGCGTTTTCCTTGGATCCTGTAATCAGGTTTTGACCCTGATTATTTTTCCAAGAAGACTGGGTCTCAGCTTCAGTCTCATAATGTGTCCTGTTATTATCAACACCGTTGACGCTAACATTCGCACTAGACTGATCCTGAGTCGGAGTCGCTGGGGTTTCCTTTGCAGGATCTCCATGACCTTTGCCAGTCTCACCAATGTGGTCACTTAACTCAAACTCATCGTTACCGACTCTGTTTGAGTTACCGCCCCACTGGCCGCCATTCCTGTCTATCGCATCCTTGCTCCTATCCTTTGTTTCAGGAGTTGGAGCTGGAGTTGTAGGAGCAGGAGTTGTAGGCTCTGGCTTGGTTGGAGCCGGAGTTGTTGGCTCAGGCTTAGTTTCCTTTGGAACCGTTGGCTTGGTTGGCTCAGGCTTAGTTTCCTTTGGAACCGTTGGCTTGGTTGGCTCAGGCTTAGTTTCCTTTGGAACCGTTGGCTTGGTTGGCTCAGGGTCACGGCCTGGCTTTGTTGGAGCCGGCTTTGTAGTCTCCGGAGTCGTTGTCGTTGGCTCCGGATCACGGCCAGGTTTTGTAGGTTCTGGCTTAGTCTCCTTTGGAGTCTCCTGTGGAGATTCCTCAGGAACAGGCTTTGGCCTACTTCCAGGTATCTCTGGCCTCTTATCATGAACATTGAGTCCAATGATAAGAGCGTTCTTTCCTGACTTAGTCAAGAAAGAAGCAACCAGAGCGTCACGATCTTCCGGTTCCTCAAAGGCCTCTGCCTTTGTCCTACTTGGCTGCAGGTCATTGGCAGGTTGCAGACCCCAATGCTTCTCAGCATAAAGTCTGCTTACGCCTTTGACTACAAAACGGTCGAGGAGCCATCTGGTTCCTACCGCATACTTCCTATATTCGTCAGAGACGAGGATAGGTCCGTCTGCGGTTTCCTTTGTCAGGAAACAACCGTTTCCTTTGCCATCCCCCTGGAAGGCTGCATCGTACTTCTGTACGAACTCAGCCAACCAAGGGTTGAGATCCAGAAGAGTAGAGCCATCAGAAAACTTTGATTCTGAGAGGGCTCTCGCTACAGCAACACCGTAAACTGGATTGCGGAGTAGCTCTTCCGTCAATTCCGTTTCCCACCACATTCTTACGGTTTCATCAGAGTAGGACTGACCGTCCTGCTGAATGACACCAGTGAAAGGATAGGTGAGGGCCGAAGAGAACCCAGCAGCAGCTACCCTAGTTTCGTTCTGACTAGGCATGCTGCTGTACAGAAATTCACGGCTGACGTTTGGGAACGCCGACTGTAAAACTTCTGCGTCAAGGTCGACGGTGAGGTCGGCCTTGGCGGCATTCAATTCTTCTTCTGTAAGACTATCACTAGCGATAGCCTCCTTGTTGCTTGTGAAGTAGGTGTTCTTTGCCCAAGCAACAACGCCTACGAGTAACATGACAACCGCCATGGTTGCCAAAATCTTCTGTAACGGGCTGACACCCTTTCTTTTCTTATTCATATATCTCTCCTTTCCCCTCTGTTGGGGAGATTTTCTACATGATGCCTAGCTGCTGGAGTAAAAACTTACCAGCAGCTAAGCAAGCGACAATTAAAATTACAGTCAGCACTCTTGAAGGAGTGATGACTGCCTTTGCAGCTTCAAGCATGACGCTATCAGCCGCATCTTCAATTTCTTCCTCTTCGTCATATTCATCTTCTGTCCTCTTTCGAAGGAAGTGAAAAATTCCAACGAGAAGAAGACCGGCCGCGGCCACCGCCAAGATTGAGCTAAAAAACTCAAATCTTGCCAATAGGTACGCATGGTAGCCGCTAATAACAGCTGCCGCAGCGTACGCTATTATAGACCAGCCAAGTTCTGGCTGGCTAGGCGAAACGGCGAGTATACCCGTTATGGCAAAGAAGCCAAACGTGTATACAAAGACTGCGAATATTTGACTGTTAGGCACAAACCTAACAGTCAAATAGGGTAAGCCAGTGAATAGAAAGATCAAAGCTACTAGGAGCTTTTTGAACTTCCTGCTTCGGAGCGGAGCTGTATCAGCACCACTCTGTTTGGCGTTTCTGACGAGGCCTATTTGCAACTGCCTAGCCGCAAACAGACCAAGGATCATGTAAACTACGATAAATACTATTTTCATATGTCCCTCCTGGACTCTTCCGCTTTGTGCGGATGGATTTTAAGGAGGACCACGACGCCTCCCTAAAACGGTTGAGGCGCCTAAGGCGTCAGTTACATCTATATAAACAGGTTCGTTGTTTGAACCTGAGATGATTCGGTTTTTAATGGTCGTCGTTATTGGTAGCGGAGGTCAAGCCGTACCTCAGACTGGTGTGATTATACTATATTATGCATAAAATGTCAATGGTTATGCAATGATTATGCTTATGCTTGCAAATAGGTTGCGAAGAGATAGAGGAAATTAGTGTTTAATATGGGGTAAGATTAAGGAATAACAGAAGAAAAATTAAGGAATGGCGGGAGAATTTTTGGCATGAAAAATCCTCCCCGGAATGGGGAGGACAAAAGAGTTGAAAAGAGAGATTACTGGTCTTTGACTGAGGCGTCGGACTTAGAGGACTGCTGCTCATAATAGAGCTTTTTCTCCTCCTCGGTGGCTTCACAGGTTTCGACCACTTTGCCGTTCACTATCTTGGAAACAAAAATTGTCTCCTTAATAGTAGAGCCAGGCCTCTGGGAAAAGAATTCGAATGCTCTCTCTTTCGAAGTGAACATCGACTGGTTTCCGTTATACTCCAAGAGGTAGCCTGGATGGGTCCTCTCTTCTACTTTGCGGGACTCTACGAGTTCCGTAATTTGATGGAGGAGTTTCGGGTTCTTTTCGAAACCCTCTTTCAATAACTGAAGAAAAGATTCGCTAGCCTTCCCCTCCTGGACGAACCTATTAAGGTCCGCCTGAAGTGCCCTCCAGATAATCGCCTCAGCAGACTCGCCGGATTTCTGTGCCGGAAATGATTCCTGCACAGGGGCCGAAACTGATCCGCTAACCGGTTTTTGAACCTGAGCCGGAGTTGACTCACTGGCCGGCTTCTGAGCCGGAGCCTGAACTGCTTCTGGAGCCGACTTTTGGGCAGGTTTCGGAGACTCCTGATTCTCCTCTACCTCTTCGAAATCATCGTCAAAATTCTCATTAGACCCGATGATTCCATCCTTGAAGCTTTTGAAGATCTCGCCCCAGGATGGCTCACTGCTATTTTTTCTTTTGATGTTGGACATAATTGCCCCTTTCTGGCGCTGTGTTGCGCCCAACTATAGACCAAACTCTTTTGTATAAAAGAGCCTCCACTGAACTATTCAGTAGACGTGATTATAATACTATATTATTTGGATTTTGTCAATGGCGTGGTATGGTTAACTGTCCATATAATTTCGTTTTGTCAAGTGTGCAATTTGAGATGATTTATTTATCGTTTTGCCAAATGTGCTATTTGAAGGGTTTTCTTTATGATTATGGTAAGATAGAGATATGGGATATGACTTTGCATTAAACAATCAGGAGCTTGCGCGATCTTTTTCATTAAGAGATGATAATCGGGAAGAATTTTTTCATTCTTCTGGCTATGCTGAAGGGCAGAATTCGAGTAAAATCGGGACGGCTTCGTTTGGAAAAACGGTGGCGGAACGACAAAACTTAAACGAGAACCGACGCTTTGTGCGTGGATATGAGAATGCAAGTTTAAGCTCACAGATTGCAATTACGCGGGAACGCACGCGAGGGACTTTTGAACGAGAACGAAGTATGGGGGCTGATTCTGCTAATATTGGCAATGCGGCGGCTGGGGCCGACATGGGGCAGAGTGGAGAAACTGGAGGATACCGCTATCACGAGGATTTAGCGCGCAGACAGGAGATGGGAGGAAGGGGAGTTTCTGGACGAGAAGGAGGAACTGGCGGAATCAGTGATACGGGCAGAACTGGTGGATCAAATAGAGCTGGCGGAGTTGACGGTTCGGGGACGACAAGCTATCAGGATTATGCGGCGGCAGCAAAGAAGAGCTTTAGTCAGGAGCAGACACGTGGAGGCGGATACGGCGGAGACGCTGGAAGATATCGTGGAGGAGAGCCAGCCTCGCAAGGTGGACGTTATGGCGGGAGTGCGTATGGGGGAACCGGGCGTAGCACCGGATATGGAGGAAGTATCGCACAAAGTTTTAAGCCTGATTTTGGTATGAAGTTTGGATCTAGTGAGAAATAATTTTTTTAAACGCAGTTGTTTGCTTAGATACTTATTGGTTGCTGATTTAGGTACTCAGCTACTAGCCTAGGTATTTAGTTACTGGTTTGGGAATCTTAAGAAAAATTGATGCAGATCAGCTTGTAAGGCAGTTGTAGTTCTGATATAATTGCTGTGCTAGGCTTTAGTTTAGCGGAATTTTACAATTTGGTGGGAATAGCTCAGTCGGTTAGAGCGTCTGATTGTGGTCCAGAAGGTCGTCGGTTCAATTCCGATTTCCCACCCCATTTCCTTAACCATCTTTTGACAGATGCGATATAATGGAACAAGATAAATTGTAGGTTTTTGCGAGTGTAGTACAACGGTTAGTATACAAGTTTTCCAAACTTGGGACGAGAGTTCGATTCTCTCCACTCGCACCAGATAAGAAAGAGCGTTTTGGCTCTTTATTTTTTGTTAAAACGAAGCTTATATAGTAACTATTTGAAAAACACCTAGGAAGTAGTTTGCTAGACTAGGTGATTTTTTATTGGGGAAAGGCAAAGTAAACAAGAGCGCCAACAACTGTGCCAAGGATTATTGGAAGAAGGCAAAGTAAACAAGAGCGCCAACAACTGTGCCGAGGATGATCATAAAAGTGATGGCAATGGCAAGTGAAATACCGACGCCTTTTGGACGGTCTTCGACGATCATGGTGCCTTTTTTAGTAGACTTTTTTACGCTCTCGCGTTTTGCATAAACGTTTTTACGCGGTTTCGAGACAGCAGTAAGGTCGTCAGCCTGCTTTAACATAGAAGCTGCGTCAAAAGAGGTGCTGACCGTAGAGTTATCTTTGCGAGACTCCGAAAGGGGACGCTTAACAATTTTATCGGTATTAATAAATGGAGAGCGACCGCCTAAGACGTAATTCATGTTGTTTTCAGAAGTATCTGGCACGGATTCTGGAGCTTGCTTTTGATTACGACTGGCAACGGAGGGTCTCTCTAGAGTGTCGGCCATGGAGTCCTCGAATGTGTCATAGAGAAGATCTTCCAAATCGCCGCTTTGAGATGCCTGGACGAGGGGATCTTGTTCCTCCTCATGGACTTGACGAGAAGGACCAGCAGGACGGATGCGACCAAAGAGTTTGCGATTTGGAGAAGCTACCACCTGGATGCGTGAAGCGGGGAGAACCTTAGTATCGCCAGCGGAGCGGAGTGCAGGTTTTGCTTGGGTATCGGAGACCGAAGTGGTGGTTTTTGCCTGAATATCGGAGGCCGAGATAATTGGTTTTACTTGACTACCGGAGACCGAGATGGCGGCTTTTGCCTGCATTTCAGCCGAACGGGCTTGGATGCGAGCGGCGGACCCAGCAACTTTTTTAAATGGAGAAGTCTCGGCTGGAGCGACAGAAATGCGGCGAGAAACATTGATTCTTGAAGCCTCCTGTTGGCGTTGCATTTCTTGCATGGCGCGCTTTTTGCGATCCTGTTCTTCAATTTGGCGGCGGCGAGCCTCTTGCTCCATCGCTTTGCGGCGGGCAGCCATTCTTTCTAGGGCTTCGCGCTGGGCAAGACGTTGCGCCTCAATGGCACGCTGACGTTCCGCCTCTAAGGCACGATTACGCTGCTCTTCGACGGCCTGATATTCGGAAAGCTCCTGTTTTGCAGCCTCAATGCGACGTTGATTAAGATTTTTAAGACGATCCTGTTCTTCAATTTGACGTCTAATTGCCTCTCGGCGTTGCATTTCTTGCTGCGCAATGCGATGACGTTCGAGCTCGCGATCAGTTGGCAGAGAAGCAGCTGTGCGTCGCGCTGTCTGGACTGGGGCAAAATCCATACGCCTATACGAGGCTTGAGGCTTAGCCATTCTTGTCCTGGCTGAGCTTGGCTGTGAAATTCTAGTTGATGTCCTTGGTTCGTCTTGCATAAGCTTTAATCTATATTCTTATATATTATACTCGATTTTTAATATTTTTCACAAATAGCTTAAGTTTATTCACGCACGCGTTTTGCGGTTTCAATGATTTCGTTGAAGTTATCGGAAATGAGACTGGACTCGCCAACAAGTACACCATTGATACCTGGGATGGTTAAATAGGCACCAGCATTATTGGGATTAACACTACCACCATAAAGGAGCGGAATTTCTTCGGTAGTTTCTTGCCCATAAATATCGACGAGCTGTTCTTTGATTAGACGAATAGAGGCCGCAATCTCGTCGGGAGTGGCAGGGCGAGCTTGTTTGGAAGTGGAAATCGCCCAGACTGGCTCATAGGCGATGAGACATTTTTTAACATCTTCAATATCAATTTCAGAGAGCCCGCCGAGAAGCTCATCTCGGAGTACGTCGATAGTTTCACCGAAATTGCGCTGATTTTCGGTTTCGCCAATACAAAGCACAGGGGTGATACCGCTGCGAATGGCGGCGGCAACCTTTTGACTAATGTCTTTATTGGTCTCGCCAAAGATAAAGCGTCGTTCGGAATGACCGATCAAAGCATAAGAAACAACACCACGAAGTTGAGCGATGGAGATTTCACCAGTGTAGGCGCCGAAGTCTTTTTGGTAAAAGTTCTGGGCGGCTAGCTTGATTTTTGACTTATTACGTTCAAGCTGGAGAGACAAAGAAGGGAGAGAAATGGCGCTCGGTGCAATGATAATTTCGAGACCACGTGAAGGTTTAATTTTTTTAAGAAGTCGTTGAAGATAGATTGAAGAATCACCGACCGTTAAATTCATTTTCCAGTTGCCCATCACGTATGTTTTCATAAATCTATTATAGCATTTTTAGATTTACTTTTGAGTTTTTGTCGGTTATGATGACCTAAAGACCACGTAAAGGAGTAAAATGAAGAAAGTTCTTGCATTTGATATCGATCAAACTTTAAATATCGCAAAAACACCGATTCCGGAAGAAATTGCGATTCTTTTGACTGAATGTCTAAACTATTTTGAAATCTGCCCAATTTCAGGACAGAAGTTTGACCAATTTTTAATTCAGATCGTGGACAGATCAATTGAAGTGGCAGAAGTAACATCAGCCCAGTTGCGACATTTGCACCTATTTGTGGCGCAGGGTACGCAATATTACAGATATTTACCGATGGCAAACGGAAATGACGGCAAGAAATATGATCCTAAAAACTGGGAGCTGGTCTATAATTATCCGTTGACCGAAGAGGAGGCTGAGCTAATTATTAAGGCTATCAAGCAGGCAGCCACCGAGCTGGGATTCTGGGAGGCTGATAAGCTGCAACCTGGGGATGAAATTATTGAGAATCGTCTGTCACAGGTGACCTTTTCAGCACTTGGGCAGAAGGCGGGGACTGAAGAGAAATATGCTTGGGACCCAGACTGTAAGAAACGCGAGCAAATTGTTATGCGCGCAAAAGAATTGGCGCCAAATTTTATGTTTGAGATTGGTGGGACCACCAGTATTAATGCCGTAAAGCCTGGAATGAATAAGGCGTTTGGTATGACCCATTTGATGGAAGAATTAAAAGTTGAGAGGGATGATATTTTATACTTTGGAGACATGACTCAGCCTGGTGGCAACGACTATCCGGTTCTAGAAATGGGGATTGAGACAATTACGGTGCGCAATCATGAAGATACTGCTTTTGCGCTACGTGGTATTCTTGGTGTATTGTAGCCTATCGGACGGCGGATCTGATGACTTGGTGATTTAATGGGCTTGGGGATTTGACGGACTTGGAGATTTGACGGACTTGGAGATTTGAAGCTAATTGTTTTTAAGTTTTATCTGTCTTCAATGCGATATGATATAATGAGCTTATGTTAATCGAAGGCTCAAAACTCTTAAATTATCCTATTTTAAGTTTACACACGGCTTCTAAAATTGCAGAAGTTAAAGCATTAATAATCGATCCAAATTTTTTGAAAGTTGTGGCTTTTGAGATAAATGTAGCTTCTTCAAAACAGTGCTTATTTCTTGAAACAGCAAGTGTGCGTGAATTCTCAAAAATGGGGATGATTGTTGACTCGGATGAGGAATTCGTAGAGCAGGGTGATGTTATAAAATTGAAGGAAATGATTGAGCTTGGTTTTACTCTAGAGAACATGAAGGTACTGAGCAAAAAGAAGACGATGCTTGGGCGAGTGGAAGATTTTATTGTAACGACAGATGATTTTCGAGTAATGCAACTGATTATTAAGCGACCGATTTATAAATCACTGATTGATCCAGAGCTAGTGATCGGCCGATCTGAGATACATGAAATTAATGACACTGAAATTATCGTAAAGAGTGAAGAAAGTACGATTATGAAAAAATCGGGGGCACTCGATTTTGTGCCTAACTTTGTAAATCCTTTCAAAGACGGAAAATATATTGCTAGCGAAAATAATAATTCGTCCACTAAATAGAAGCTGCCTCCTCTAGAGACAGGAATTGGTCAAGTTTTGACTTAATTAAATCGTATGAAAAACCTTGGCGAGCGAGGTAGGCGATTAATTTCTGGCGATCGGAAGTTTTTTTGAGCTGTTTCTTGATCATTTTCTCAATTTCTATCTCTTCGTCCCGGATGAGATGGCCCGAATCATCGTCAATTAGAGTTTGTTCAATAATTTCATTACTGACTCCCTTAGTTTTGAGTTCTTGAATTAAACGCTTAGTACTAATTCCCTTATTTTGATGACGATTTTCAACAAAGTAGCGAGCAAAGTCGTGATCGTTGATGTAGTTTTGAGATTCAAGGCGAGAGACAATTGATTCGATCATCTCAGACGTGATACGGTCAGAGGGCTTGGTAGGAAGATTGCTTTTTTGTGCACCACGATATTCATAGGTATTATTTTCCGTGAAGTCAATTTCACGAATTTTCTGGTTCTGTTCTTTAGTATGTTGGTGGATTTCCTTAACTCTTGCAGCATACTCAGGGTCATTCTGTATTTTAAGCTGATGTTCTTCAAAGCGTTTCCAAGAGATATCTCGGCGAAGGCGTTTACGCTCGAGGTAATCAATGATCTCCTTTTTGGAATGTGGGCGTGAAAAACAATACTCTAAAGTTTGCTGATAGAGTTTACCAAGGCCAGACAAATTACGTAATTCTGCAATTTCAGATTCGGTGAGAGTTTGACCTTGATGGAGTTTGGAGTCGGCTAGTTCGGTGAGGGTAAGTGAAAAACTAAACTTACCGTTAATAAAAACATTGATACGTCGAGGGTCGCGAACTGCCCCTTTAAGGCTAGTGACTTTAGGCATTTTGAAAAATTATTTTTTGTGGCCTTCTTATTTTTAGTCTTCTTACTTTTGGCCTTCTTCGGCTTTTACACGAACTTTTTCTTCGATTTCAGCAAAGAGTTCGGGATTTTCTTTAAAGAGGCGCTTTACAGCTTCACGGCCTTGACCGAGGGTTTCACCATTATATTTCAGGAAAGCGCCAGCCTTATCGAGTACGCCATACTGGACAGCTAAATCAAGTACGTCGCCAGTTTTGGAAATACCTTCGTTATACATAATATCGAATTCGGCGGTGCGGAAAGGTGCAGCGATCTTATTTTTAACGACCTTAATCTTGGTGCGGTTACCGATGATGTCTTCCCCATTCTTGATCTGACCAATGCGACGAATATCAATACGAACAGAAGCGTAGAATTTTAGAGCATTACCACCGGTGGTGGTTTCTGGATTACCGAACATAACACCAAGTTTCATACGGATCTGATTAATAAAGATAACTGTGGCCTTTGACTTGGAAATAATGGCAGTAAGTTTTCGCATAGCTTGTGACATAAGACGAGCTTGCAAACCCATCTGTGCATCACCCATGTCACCATCAATTTCAGCTTTTGGAGTGAGGGCTGCGACAGAGTCGACAACGATAAGATCGACAGCATTAGAACGGACGAGAGTCTCACAGATTTCAAGAGCTTGTTCGCCATTATCTGGCTGAGAAATTAAGAGATTGTCAATTTGAACACCGATTTTTTCAGCGTAGGAAGGATCTAGGGCGTGCTCAGCATCAATAAAAGCAGCCTGGCCGCCGGTCTTTTGAACCTCAGCGATAGCATGGAGGGCCAAAGTGGTTTTACCAGAAGACTCAGGGCCATAAATTTCAATGATACGACCTTTAGGATAGCCACCACCGAGGGCGAGATCAAGCGAAAGAGAGCCGGAATTGATCAGCTCAATATTAACATTATGATTTTCGCCGAGCTTCATGATGGAGCCGTCGCCGAATTGTTTTGTGATCTGTGCAATGGCAAGTTTTAAGGCTTCGGATTTGCCGTCTTGTACAGAATTTTCTTTGGTTTCTTTTGGTTCTTTGGCCATAGTTTGTCCTTTATTTAGAATTAATGATTTTGACCAGCAATATATCTGCGGTTTTTCTCTCTACAGAAGAATAGATAACCTTTACCTCGCTCTCTTATCTCCAGTATAACCGAAGTCACGGTTTTTTCAAGCATAAGAAAGGGTTTATCCTATGACAATGTTTTTATTAAGGAAAACATTTTGAGAGTGGGATTTATTTAACGAGGGCAAATTTATTCTTGCCACGTTTTAAAACAGAGAGGGTGTTAATTTCGAAGTTTGGATCAGTAACCTTTTCCCCATTCACGGAAATAGCATTGCCGGCGATAAGCTGTTTGGCCTCAGAACGGGACACACAAAGATCAGATTCAATAAGTGCATCAAGAAGAACGAGCTTCTCGGCGCGGCCATTAAGTCTAAGAGTTGGAAGAAGTAGGGCGATTAGCTCAATATCGGACTCTGAGAGGGTCTCAAGACGACGGTCACCAAAGAGAATCTCGGTGAGAAGAATGGCAGCTGTAGCAGATTTCTGACCATGAACAACTTCTGTAACACTTTTTGCGAGGGCCTTTTGGGCAAGGCGCTGCTCAGGGTGGGCTTTGTGTTCTGCGAGAATTTGATCAATAGCTGACTTGTCTAATACAGAATAGATTTTAATAAGATATTCAACAGAATCATCAGCTTGGTTGAGCCAGAACTGATAAAAATCGAAAATGGAAGTAAAATTACCGGAACCATTATCGGAGCTGGCTAGCCAGATAGCATTACCTTCGGATTTACCAAATTTGCGACCAGTAACCGGATCGATAACGAGAGGGGTTGACCAGACGTCAGCACGACCACCTTCAAGGCGCTTGATTAAGTGAACACCGGTAGAGGCATTACCAAATTGGTCAGCACCACAAAGTTGTAAATTTATACCGTGCTCACGGAAGAGGTGAAGAAAGTCATAACCTTGAATTAAGGTGTAAGAAAATTCAGCATAGGAAATACCAGAACCGCCTTCACCGATACGATTCTGGATGAATTTACGATCGAGCAACTGAGTCATGGAGAAATTCTTACCAACAGTACGAAGAAAATCGAGGAAGTTAATATTTTTAAACCAATCAAAGTTATCAACCATTGTAAGTTGATAATGATCATTAGTGGGGTCACCATCACCTAGCGTGTTAGCGGCACCATCAGGACTAATGATCGACTCCATCTGTTTTTTAATACAGTTTTTATTATGTTCGATTTCATCGAGAGTCTTAAGCTCACGCTCACCATTTTCCTTGGGATCGCCGATTTGACCGGTGGCACCACCAACTAGAAGATAAGGCTGATATCCGTGACGAACAAAACAAGCACACATCATAAGTGCGGCTAGATTACCAATAGTAAGAGAGTCTGCGGAAGGATCGGCGCCAAAATAGAATTTCTTAATTTCACGCTGATCAATTTCTGCTGAGTCTTTGATTGTATTTTCGGCGACAAAACCGCGCCAGGCTAGTTCTTCGGATAATTTCATATCTTCATTGTAGCACAGAGAGCGCGGTTTAGTTTGAATCTGGCAGGCTAGTTTTTTAAGCTATTCAACATTACGATCGAGTAATGGTGTCGGTGGTTTCGTAGCCCTTATCGTCGGTGAGGGTGACTGTTATCGTTGACTCGGTGCCGGTCATAGTATAGTTTGGATCATTGAGACCGGAAGAGGCGGAACCACTTTTTACAACCGCTCCATCAACGGAAATAGTATAGCGAACAGAAGAGGCGGAGCCGGCGGTAACAGTGAATTTAAGATGAGTTGAAGAAGAGATACTACGGGTGTTAAAGGAGACGGAAGGAGGAGTGTAAGAACAGTCATCATCAGTGTTTGGATCATAGCCGTTTGGATCGGTGGCATAGGTCTTATTCTTAGAAATTGGGTCGATGGAATAAGTGATTTCAACGTCTACGGTAAGGGATGGGAGAGTACAGTCGGTTGCCTTCTTCTTGGTGAACTTATTAAACTTCATAGTTTCCTTTTGAATACCGTTGTTCTTAGTATTGAACCAGCTTGGCCAAATATCAGTTACACCATTTACAGTAAGGGTCTGCATACCTGCGGGTTGAGCTGGTTTATCACCGGATTTCCACTTACCCTCAGCGGCATAGATTTGCGTATGAACTGGTGCCATATAATCACTAACGACTGTACGAACAATATCGTTTGAGCTATTTCGAAGACCAGAACCATCATGATTACCGTTCCAAACGACGGTGGCAACGGCTGAAGAATAGGAGGCCATAAGAGAGTCCTTAGTAACAGCGGAATTGGTAGTGGTGGTGGTACCAGTTTTAGTAGCAGTCCAAACACCGGGAACAACGAAACCTTTAGCGCGAGCTAGAGAACCCCAAACCAAGTTACGAGCATTGGCATCGCCAAGAATATCGGTCACCATGTAAGCGGCTTGAGCATCGAGAGCACGCTTGCCGGCGGTATCTTCCCATTTTTCAACTACATCGCCAGAGGAGTTCTTTACTTCTAGAATGTAGGCAAGTGGTTTATAAACACCACCACGGGCGAGAGAGGCATAAGCATTAGCATGTTCAATAGGGCGAACGTTACAGCCGGAACCGATGGCGATAGAGAGACCAGCAGAGGTGTCAGTACAATAGGAGAGATCACCGAGCTCGTGGGCAACCTTCAAACTATTTTCAACGCCATTTATATAGAGGGCCTTGACGGCAGGAATATTAAGAGAGTTAGCAAGAGCCTTGCGAATTGGGATATTGCCATAGAAGGTACCGGTATAGTTACGGAGCATACAGTTACCAGTAAAGCCAGCACAGTAGTACTTATCGATGTTTTCATCTTTGAGAATGGAGCCGGCACCATAATTAATGCCTTCACGCTGAGCAAAGAGTGGAGCGTAATCGAGAATTGGTTTAATGGTTGAACCTGGCTCAAGGAGAGCAGTGGCAGCGTTTACTTCACCATAAACTGGTTTATTCCAGTCGGCAGAGCCAACCATGGCGATGATTTGACCGGTTTCAACATCAACAGAAGAAAGAGAGATATTATCGCTACCATTACGGCTCATCAACTTAGCGCCATTAGCAACGGCAGCTTCGGCAAATTCTTGGGCGCGAAGGTCAAGCGAAGTTTTAATAGTAAAGCCACCAGCACGCATAGTTTTTACACCATATTTTTCTTCAAGCTGTTTCTTTACTTCAAGAACAAAATGAGGGGCTTTAATGTTTGTATAGCGGCTAACCTCAGGTTGAATCTCATCAAGAATGTTAATCTTTTTTGCCTCTTCTGCCTGATCACTAGTGATATAACCCATCTTGACCATAACATCGAGGGTTTTGTGCTGTCTGGCAATAAGTGCACTGTTTGCAGCGGTATTATATGGACTGAGGTATGAAGGATTGTTTGGAATGGAAGCGAGAAGTGCGGATTCGGCTAGAGTAAGCTCTTTAGCAGATTTTTTGAAATAGGCCTGAGCGGCGCTTTCAACACCATTACGACGGCCACCATACGGAGACTCGTTGAGATACATGGTGATGATTTGCTCTTTTGAATACATCTTCTCGAGCTCTAGGGCAAGAATCATTTCCTTGATTTTGCGAGGAAGGCCGGAAACAGTACGGTTGCTGGCTTCATCCGAGAAATAAACTTGCTTAATAAGCTGTTGGGTCAAGGTTGAGCCACCCTGAACACCGCGGCCGGTGACTGTGGAGATGGCGGCACGGATTAGAGCAAAGAAATTGACGCCTGGGTGATTATAGAATTCACGATCCTCGATGGCGACAGTAGCTTGACGCATGTAAGTAGCGATATTTTCCCCTTCTGCAACTAATCGGTAATCACCATCACCTTTATCTTCCCAGAGAAGCTGACCATTACGGTCTAGATAAGTATTGACGGTACCTGAAACCTTCATTTGGTCAAGACGGATTTCATCGAGGTCTTTTTTGTAATAAAGAAAAAGACCGCCGATGGCAATAACAGAAAGTAGAAAGAGGACGGCTGCAGATTTTAAGAAGAAGAAGAGTCCTTTTTTGGAGAAAATAAAACGAAAGACACGCTTTGGGTGAAGTCTGGCAAAGAAACGCTTAACTGGATCTTTTGGTAGTTTAGACAACTCTTCGGCTTCCCTTTTGGCCTTGGCCTCTTTTTTAGCACGAGAGCGATGAATAAGCGATGCGTATAGATTCATTTTTTGATCTTTTTTATGAAAAATTGAGCGCTTTGGAGCTTTTGATTCGGATCTCTCAGATGCAATAGAAGTTTTCTCAGACTTCTCAATCTTGGGCACGCTAACGCTTGCGGTCTTTTGAGAAGCGCTACTACTCTTGAAGCGATCAGGAATACGGCTAGCAACACGAGACTCATCGCGTCGCAATGAACGTCCAACTAAGGGATCGCTTGCAGATCTTGTTGTTTTTCCTTGTTTTTCCATAGCGGTTTTTTCTTTATCCTTACCAGTATTAACCACCCTGTCCTCCGTTTTATTGACAATTTTATATAATTATACACTTGTGTTTTAGTTAGAGCAACTGAAATATTTTTATAATTTTCTGTAAAGAATAGAGTAAAAAGAGCAGGAGAAGATGGACTTTAAGTTTGATTTACTTTATAATGGTAGTGTTTATCTTTTTATGAGTTATAAAAAGAGTTGGAATGTGGAATGAAAGTGATAAAGAAGTTTACAAAAAGACCTATTGGCAAGAATATGATGCCAATCTTTTTCTTGTTGGGATGTCTTATAACTTTCACAATTTCCCTGTTAGCTTATTCAAGTACATATGCGGTGGTGACATATGGCCCAACTAATACTCCACCGTCATTGATTTCCACCGAGGGATATTATGCGAGCATTATGCTTCCAAAATCAGTAAATTACACACTTAATGGATCCGATATGGGACAACTAGTGAGAACTGATGCAAATATTTCTATTTCGACGAATTCAGTGACTGGTTATAAAATGTACGTTTCAATCGAGAATGCGGGACTTAGAACTAATGCTCCTGTGCGTGAAATTCCCTATGATAACCAGACTAACGCACCAGTTCAAAAATCAGATTTAAATACTAATACTTGGGGTATTTTTCTAAAAAAGAACGGTTTGGATTATGTGATTCCACTATGCAACTTTAATACTCTTTCAAATGGCTGTTTAGTATCCGAGAGTAACGG
>ERZ773063.685-NODE-685-length-21565-cov-5.671176_pt1 | contig 21565 bp, 29 predicted proteins | sample MGYA00580625_ERZ773063 | MGnify/ENA primary metagenome ERZ773063 (study PRJEB29015, sample SAMEA2738022) | human oral metagenome | biome: human oral; feature: human-associated habitat; material: dental | place: China | collected 2042 ... | reverse complement strand
TCTAAATATATATTTGACAAGTTTGAATATAAAAATTAATATTAATATTGTTCGGTAATTTCAAAAAATTAAAAAGTTTTGGTTATCGAACAAGTTTGTTTAAAGTAAAATTTTTTAAAGAGAATTTTTAAGAAATTTAGAAAGGAAAATTTATTAGATGAAAAAATATATAATAAAACGAATCTTAATATCAATTCCTTTAATTATTGGAATTACATTTATTACATTTTGCTTGATAAATTTGATTCCATCAGATCCAGCTGAAGTGGCTTTGCGTGTGAATGACATCACTCCGACAGAGGCTGATATTCATAAGATGCGTGAATTGCTTGGGTTAAATAGACCATTTTTCTTGCGGTATTTTGACTGGCTTTGGAAGAGTCTGCATTTTGATTTTGGGATTTCATATGTAAATACAAATAGGAAGGTTACTGATGAAATTGCTAGAAGTTTGCCTGTAACGTTAAAATTGGCGGGAGTTTCGCTTGTTATGATATTTGGGATGAGTATTCCGATTGGAATATTTTGTGCTATTAAGAAAAATAGCTTTTTTGATAAAATGACGAGAGTAATCGTATTTTTAGGAACTGCAATTCCAGATTACTGGCTATCGCTAATACTTTTATCAATTTTTGCGTTAAAACTTAACATATTCCCAATTAGTGGAGTTAATTCGGTTTCAGGGTATATTTTACCTGCGTTTGCACTTAGTATGAATTACATTTCGATATATGTTCGATTAATTCGTGCAAATATGATTGAAACATTGGAGCAGGATCATATCTATTATGCGAAAGTTAGAGGACTTTCAAAAAAGTCAATAATTTTTAGACATGCATTAAAAAATTCCATTCATTCGTCATTAAATGCGCTTGGAATGAGCGTTGTAAAATTAGTTGCAGGAACATTTATAATTGAGAATATTTTTGTGTTGCCGGGAATTGGACGACTTTGTGTACAAGCGGTATTTGGAAGGGATTATCCAATAATACAGGCTTATGTGCTAATTATGGGAGTTTTGTTTATTGTGTGCAATTTAATTGTAGATATTGCAAGTTGCTATATTGACCCAAGAATGGTGGAGAAAGAGGTATAAAATGAAAAAAATATTAAAAGACAGGGTGGCGTTGGCGTGTTTGATTATACTTGCAATAATTGTACTTTTAGGTATTTTTGCACCAGTTATTTCGAGTTATAATCCGCTTGAAGGAAGTCTTACTCAAAAATTTAAAAGTCCGTCGCTAAAACATCTTTTAGGGACAGACTATTTGGGAAGAGATACCTTTACAAGATTAATTTATGGAGTAAGATCGACTTTGTTTTTATCAGTTGCAACAATGGTTCCAACAATTTTGATTGGACTAATTGTGGGGCTTATTTCAGGATATTTTCGAGGAATTATAGACGAAATTCTTATGAGATTTTGCGATGTAATGATGTCGTTTCCAAGTCAAGTAATGATTTTAGCTATAATTGGGGCCTTGGGAATAGGAATAAAAAATGTGATTATTGCGAATATTGTTGTGAAATGGATGTGGTATGCAAGAATGATACGTGGAAATGTAATCCGTCAAAATAATAAAAATTTCATTCTTTTTTCAAGAGCAATTGGAGCCAAAACATCATATATTTTTAAAAAGCACATTATTCCATTTATAATGCCAGAATTAATCGTATTAATTACACTGGATATGGGTTGGATGATTTTGAGTATATCGACCTTATCTTTTTTAGGATTGGGAGTACAACCGCCAGTTCCCGAATGGGGTGCAATGCTTAGTGAGGCCAAAAATGTAATTAGTACAAGACCAGAACAAATGCTAGTTCCAGGACTTGCTATCGTAATAACAGTTGCAGCTTTTAATTTATTAGGAGATAGTTTTAAGGATAATCAATAAAGGAGTTTTGGCAAAATGGACATATTAGAAGTAAAAAATTTGGAAGTAATTCTGAAAAAAAATAACAAAGAAATTATAAAAAATATTAGCTTTTCTATAGGAAAAAATAGCTGTGTTGGGATTCTTGGGGAAAGTGGAAGTGGAAAAAGTGTTACATGTAAGTCGATTTTGAATATTTTAAATGATAATTTCAGGGTAAATGGAGAAATTATTTTTAATGGAAAAAATTTAATTGATTGTACAGAAAAAGAAATGAAAAATATTCGTGGAAAACAAATTTGTATGATTTTGCAAAATCCAATGACCTCGTTTGATCCATTATTTACAATTCAAAATCAAATGGTTGAAACTTTTTTGGAACATTTGGATATTTCATCTAAAGAAGCACTGGATTTGGCGAAGGAATCATTAGAAAAAATGAGAATGAAGGAAATTGATGCTGTTTTAAAAAAATATCCGCATGAGTTAAGTGGTGGAATGTTGCAAAGAGTAATGATAGCGATAGCAATTGCATTGAAACCAAAGTTGATAATAGCTGATGAGCCGACAACAGCGATAGATTCTCTCAATCAAAAAGATATTATTGAAGAATTTAAAATATTGAAAAATGAAATAGCTGTGTCAATTCTTTTTGTAACACATGATTTGGGAATTTTGTCATATTTGGCGGATAAATTAATTGTTATGCAAAATGGAAAAATTGTCGAAAGTGGAACGACAGCTGAGATAATAAATAATCACAATCACGAACATACAAATTTTTTGATTGAAACTCGAAGGACCTTGATGAAAAAATTTAAGGAAGTGGCTGATTGGACATTAAATGAAGGTGAGAATAAAATTTATGAATAAAGAAATAAAAAATAAAAATAATATTTTACTGAAAGCTTCGAATATTACAAAAAGTTATACACAGAAAAAGTTTCTGAAAAAATTTGTGAAAACTGTATTGAATGATGTTTCACTTTCGTTGGAGCAAGGGAAATGTCTTGGAATTATTGGAGAAAGCGGGAGTGGAAAAAGTACGCTTGGAAGGATAATTACTGGGATTGAGAAGGCAGATTCTGGCATAGTCGAATTTGAGGGGAAAAATATTCACCAAAAAGAAAATAGGAATGTGAAAAATGATATTAGCATTGTTTTTCAAAATTATGTTTCATCGGTAAATCCTAGATTTTCAGTTGCTCAGATTATTGCTGAACCGTTAATAATTAGTTTTCAAGTGAATAAAAGTAAAATTGATAAAAAAAAGATTGATGACGAAGTGAAAAAATTGATAAAAATTGTGGGACTTTCGGAGGAATTTTTAGAAAGGTTTCCAAATGAATTGAGTGGCGGACAGCTTCAGAGAGTTTGTATAGCACGGGCAATTGTAACAAAACCGAAGTTTATTTTGTTGGATGAAGCTGTTAGTTCTCTTGATGTTTCTACACAAGTTGAAATTTTAGATTTATTGCAAAAATTGAAGAAAGAGTATAATTTATCGTATATATTTATAACTCACGATTTATTGACGATAACTTATATTTGTGATAGTGTAATATTTTTTAAAGATGGAAAAATTGAAGAAAAAATTAATGATATACGAAATTTGAAAAATATAAAAAAAGATTATTCTAAGAGATTGTTGGAGGCAGTAATAGAATTTTGATAATGAAAAAAATATAAATTTAGAAAATTATAGAAATTGGAAATAAAAAACAAGTAATTCTATGTGTTTTATATTGAATTTATTAGTTTTTTATAATTGAAATTATAGTTCTTTGTAGTATACTCTTATTGAAATAAATTATGAGGAGAAGAGATGATTAAGATGAAATTATTAAAAAAATCTATGTTAGTATTATCTGTAATGACTTTAATTGGAGGAATGAGTTTTGCTGCAACAGCTAAAGCTGGGAAAAAATCGTCTGCTAAAAAAACTGTTGCTAAAAAGGTAGTTAATAAAAAATCGTCTGCCAAAAAAACTGCTACAAAAAAAGTGCCTTCAGAATCATACACTTGCGGTACTGAAAAAATAACAGTTTCTTACCCAACAACAAAAACTGCAAAAGTAGTAACAAAAGCTGGAAAAGTTTATAACTTAAATGTAGCAGTTTCAGGTAGTGGAGCAAGATATGTATCTAAAGGTGGAGATATTGAGTTCTTTAAAGGCGGAAAAGACGTTATTTACAGAGGAGCAAATAATATCGAAAAATCTTGTAAAAGAAGATAGTAACTTTGAAAATTAAAAGAAAAACATAATTGACAGATCGAACAGAAAATCTAAGATTTGAAAATTATGTTTTTTTTATAAAATATTTTTGTTTAAGATAGATTGTATAATAAAATGTAACAGATTTAAAATAAAATAAAACTCATGATAATTTCGTGTTAAAATGTTAGTAACTACAAAAACATTAACGAAAGGAAATTTATCATGAGTCGTAAGCATTTTACCATAAATGAAAGAAATCAACTAGAGGTTTCGCTAAAAGAAAATTACAAAATAACAAGAATTGCTAAAATTCTTAAAAAAGATAGAGCTGCTATATTTATCGGGAAATTAAAAGAGTTAAAGGTGAATATTGTGCTAAAAAAGCTCAGGTAAATACCAATAACAAAGGAGATAAAAAAGGCAGAAATTTAAAAATTTTCTTTATAAATTAACGAATATAGTCAAAAGTTTCCAAAGTTAGATTTCTGTTTCCACTTCCATAAAAATATACTTTAAATACTCTTCCTTTTGAGAATTTGTAATAAGTCTGGTCAACAAGTCCTGTAAAATTAAATGTTTTTCCTGACTGAAGGCTAACACAGTTTGCGAATCTTTTACCATCTTTTGTTATACCTCTTGAAGTCACACGACATTTTTCTACTGTTCGTAAAGTTCCTTGTGCTGCAAAATTGTAAGCACTTGCTAATATTAAAAATGCAAAAATAATTTTTTTCATAACAAATCAACTCCTATTATTATAATCTTTAATCATTCATAAAAATCTATATATATTTCTTTACTTCCATTTCTTTTAATTTTTCAGTTTTTATATTTATCTGATGTTCCATGATGATGTTACTATTTCCAGTAATTTCGTAATGTTGTTTGGCTTTGCAATTACTGCTACATAATATACTTCATTTTCAGCATCTATAAATATCATTGAAGCCTGAAGATTATTATTCACTGTTTCAGAAAATATCAGATAAGCCTGATGGCCATTTATACTGTTTTGATAAAGTTTCAGGTTTTCTTTTTTTTGACCCTGATTTACTAGCTCTGATATCATTTGTGTTGCCGCTTTTCCTGCATTTACTCCTTCTTCAGACGGTACTTTATCCAGAATAATCATTTCATTCTCATCATTTTTTATTCCAGCACTTGTAGAATCTGTATTATTCTGGATTTCATTCCAGTTTCCCTTTGGATAATTTATAAATCCTACTGTTTCATTTCCAAATCTACCGTTATTTGTGTCCTGTATAATATCACTTTTCTGAAAACTGTTATTTTCTGGTACCTGCTGCACAGAACAGTTTTTATTTTCAGAAATTCCATTTTCAGGATTTTCATTATTTTTCTGATTGTCACTCTTCATGGCACACGATAAAAACATCAATATTATTAAAAATATAAACAGGACTTTTTTCATTTGTAATCTCCTCTTTCCCTTTAAAACTCTATATTTATTACCATTGTACACCCAATTTTTTTATAAGCTGTACATAATTTGCAGGAGGCATCCAGTATTTTATAATTTTTTTATTTTTATTGAATACATCCAGCGCTTTTTCCTTTTCACCTTTTTTCAGATAAACATCTATCATAATTGTAAACAGTTCATTCATTGGATGATTTCTGCTATTTTCATAAACAAATTCCGGATATTTTTTTGTATCGACATTTTTATATGCTTCAATTCCTTTTTGTGCATAATTTAATATTTCTGAATAATTATCAGGATAATTATGATAAATAAAATTTGTCATAATACGGTATCCTTCCGGATAATCAGGGAGATTTTCTATTAATTTTTGCGATATTCTTTTAAAATTGATGTTATCAGGATTTTTTACCGGTGAGTAAAGTATTAGAAGCAGTTTATAATCATCAATTTTTGCTGTTTTATTTTTTATTTTTTCCTCTTTTTCACTAATTAAAAGCTCTTTTTCTTCCTTTGTTGTTATAGGACTTCTTGCTATTTCTCCTATTGTTTTATCCATCCCCTTTATTTTATAATTATCAAGTGAAAGAATATTTATAAATTCCTTATTGCAGTCTTCGGGAATTACCCATCTTCCGATTGGAATATTATATTCAAATTTTACAGTCATCTCTTTTTCGATATATTTTATGTCATTCTTCTTTAATTCACTTTTTAAAAAGGAAGATATTTCCTGTTCTATTATTTCCATCTGTGTTAGGCTGCTTTTTCCTTTAACTAACGAATTAAAATCTTTATTTTTATAAAATTTAGACATTATATAGTTTAAATCGGGATATTTTAGTGACACATTTACATAAGCCAGTTTTATGTCCCTTCCGTTTCCATTTTTCTGCTTCGTTAGTTCAATTTTATTTATTTTATATGTAAGATATTTATAGCTTTCTTGTGAAGTACACCAGACATTCATCCATATTAAATGATATTCATTAACTTTTTTTGTATCTTCATTTTTTGCTGCATTGATATAATCTTCAAAAGCCGCTATTACAGCCTTTTTATCATCATTCTCTTCAGCACTTCGGCTAATTCCGCAGCTTGTTATAAACATAATTGCCAGTAAAATAAATGATATAAATCTTTTCATGATTCCTCCTGATTTTTCTAATAATAAATTTTCCTGATTACACTAAAAATGCTATTTTTTTTAACTTTTTAATCAAAAAATAAACTATTTTTTCATATTTTCTAGAGTAGATGCCACATCTTTGGAAAATGTCATTGAAATTCCTGTATCCTGATTATACTGCACTTTTCCATTTTTTACAATAATTTCATCTGATTCCTTGCCGTTTCCCACAAGAATGTATCTCCCGTTGCCCTTACTTTGCATGTCATAAGTTCCTGCCTTTGTTATACAGTTCCCATTAACTACATTGTTAAGGCTTATATAGGCGATATTTCCTTTTATTTCAAAATATGAATCTTCAAAGCATTTTTGCCCTGCTACCTTTAGAGTCTGCCCTTTTGTAGTCAGCGTTTTCATGTTATATTTTCCTGAAATGGCACCTTGAGAAGTTTTACCCTTTGATTCACATCCCATACTTATTAAAATCATTCCTGCCATTACAACCAGATTTACTTTTTTAATTTTCATTTTTTTACCTCTGTTTATATTTAACTATTCAAAATTCCATCAGTTATTTTAAAATAAATACATATATGCTTTACTTTTATACAAAGAAACAAGTGTCACAATTGATATAAAAAGTAAAAAAAGAAGTATGCTCTGCATTTTTTTCATTTTAAAAAGTTTGAATTTTACTTTTGGAATCTGTCGTTTCTGGATTACATCAATAATATCATCTATAATTTTAGAAATTCTGTCATCTTCTATTATTATATCTATTTGAGATCTTTTTAACTGTCTTTCAGGTATAAAACAGATTTCTTTTTTGCCATCAAGAAGATAAATATGGGATTTAGAGTATATTATTTTAGTTCCAAATAGGGGAAGTAATTCAGTACCCCAGTTGTAGCCCTTAATATCCAACAATTTTCCATTTAAGTAAAAGTCTTCATTTATTATTTCAAGTGTATTTTTTGTTTTTTCTTTTGAATAATAATATTTATATCCATATATCATACTTATTACAGCACAGACTATTAAAAGCAATATTCCAATTTTTATTCCCAGAAATATTAATATTAGCATTATGGCAAAACAAATAATATTTAGAACAACAACTTTTTTAAGATTCTCCGGCACTTCATAAAATACTCTTCCTGTTTCTATCTTTTTACGGTAAACCGTATCAGCGGTTAAAATTCCATGTTTTATTTTTTCTTTAATTTCATCTTCCTGTTTTTGATTAATTTTACGAAGATTTTTTCTGTTTTTTATTTGTTTCACACCAAAAACGATTAATATAACAGCAACTGAAAGATACACTAATACAATAATTGAATTCATTTCAGTCCCCTCCGTATTAATAAGATATTCCTTGGGCTGTTATACGGACTCTATCAGCATCCACTTTTAAAATAGCTTCAAGTATTTGTTTTCCTGCCTCCCTTAATTGAGCTGTAGTCTGTGAGTTTGGATTACTCTGATTTAATGACTGTCCCACAGCCAAAGTCATTCCTACCATAACCATCTGGTCATACATGCTTTTTTTCTCTCTATTGCTCATTCCATCAAAGAATCTGCTATTTTCAAGATGAGCTTTGAACTGATTTGCCATAGGTTTCACATAGTCGTCATTAAGACTTATATTGTTATATGCCATGTATGCTCCTGCTATTACAGCCGCTACTGCTGAAGACAAATCATTTGTCGGTATTCCTACAGAACGTGCTACCTGTGGAAAAGCCTCATACAGCTGTTTTAATGATGCCCTTACTTCTTTATGTTGACTTTTCGGATAACTTGCAACTAATGTTTCCAGTCCATCAGTACTTCCGTCCTGTGTGAAAGTGAGCGATGATTTTCCATAGGAATTACCTTGTGAAGACGAAGTTATATTCAGAAGTTCCTGCATAATCCCATTTTTAAATGCATCGCTGTAATCAGCATAAGCCTGTCTTGAAATTCCAAATCCTAGTGTTAAAACACTTAAAAGAAATATTTTTTTCATAAATTTTGCTTTCATAACTGTTCCTCCTGTAATTTTTTTATTTTACTGTTAATTTAAATTAGATAATTTTTTCTTGTTTTCCTCATATTTTTTACTATTAGTAGATTTTAACATTTCATTATTCTTTTTGGCATTTTCTAAAGCTATGTTATACAAAAGGGGATTATAGTTTTCTTTTAGAAATTTTTGATTAATTATAAAAGTTTCTACTGCTTTTTCATTATCTCCTGATAATCTGTAAGCTTGTATCAGATCTTTTTCAATTATCTCTGAAAGTACATTATTTAATACTTTAATATCCTTGTATTCCGCATAGCTCTGTTTACCATGTTTTAAAATACTTATTGCTTTTTCATAATATTCAGCACTTTCTTTATATTTTTTTTCATAAAAGAGAATATCTGCCATCACTCTGTAACCATAAGAATAATCAGGAGCATTTTTTAAAAATATTTCTGTAATTTCCTTTGTTCTTTTAAATTCACGGTTTTGATAAAATGCCACGGTTACATAATTACGGTATTTCTCAAGATTTTTGCTGTCCTTTAAAAATTCCTCTTCCGCTTTTTTTATAGCTTCTTCTGATGAAAGTTCCTTCTGCTTTTCTATTTTAGTGCTATCTTTTTCTGAATTTTTTTTATTTTCTTCAGTTTTGTTTTTATCACTCTGGCTTATATCAATATTATTACTTTTTTTTGTTTTATTTTGTTCCTGTTTCTTATTGCAGCTAAAAACAACAAAAACTATCATAGCTATTATTAAAATTTTTTTCAATTTTATCACTTCCCCAATGGATATAGAATTTTTTATGTTTTTATTTTATTAACAGTTCTTCTTAAACTTTTGCTTTGTAAATATTGGCTTGACTTAATTTCCATAATTCTTACCTATCAAAGAAATCAGATATATCATAAAAGAAACATAAATCGCCACTATTAGTAAAAGGTGTAATGGATAAAAGAAATAAAACATATATTTTGTAAATTTGTTATGAATACCTTGTTTCCCATTATAAAGCCATATTATCGGCAGTGAGAATATCGTAAATATCTGTGTTTTTATAAATATCTCATTTCCAAAAAAGTTAAACGGTAATTCAAGTCCAGGCATAATAAATATGTTTAGAAACACCATTAATAAAGCCTGAAATATTATATTCCTATAATTTTTTTCCCTGAAAAAATAAAATATCAAAATAGTTATAATTCCATATTCCAAATAATCACTTCTTGCAAAATGTGCAATTATAGCAGTGATAATACTTATAACAGCTTTTGCAAAAAATTTTATTATTTTATTCAGATTTTCTGATTTTTCTACTTTTTCCAGCAAATTCATTCCGCATAGAGCAATTCCGAAAGTCCATAATACATTGTTGTATGGATAAAATACCATTATTTCTCCTCTTAATGCCAGACTTGCAAAAAGATTGAACGGAATTTCCGAAATAGTCGCAAAAATAAAAATACGTATTAAATATTTTTTTCTGTTTTTAGTCCTAAAAAATCCTTCCACGAGCATAAAGGCAAAAATTGGAAAGGCAAGTCTTCCAAGCACATTTAGCCATATCTGATTAGGAAAAAATATATTCCACAGATGATCTGCCACCATAAATGTCATTGCCAGAATATGCAGTGTAAAAGAATTTATCCCTTTAGAAAATATATCTTTTTTATTCATTTTCACTCCTATTCTATTATTTTAATAAGAAAGTCCTGATGCCGTTATTCTCACTTTGCTTGCACTTACTCCAAGAAGTCCCTCAAGCACCTTTTTACCAGCCTGTCTTAATTGAGCCGTAGTTTTTGCATTTGGACTTTGCTGATTTTCGGACTGACTTACAGCCAAAGTCATCCCTATTATTACCATTTGATCATAAATATATTTTTTTTGACTGTCGCTCATTTTATCAAATTCAGAAACACTTTGCATAGCTTCTTTAAACTGATTTGCAATAGGTTTCATATAACTGTCATTCAAACTGACATTGTTATAAGCCATATATGCTCCTGCTACAACAGCTGCCATTCCTGTTGATAAATCATTTGTAGGTATTCCTACAGAACGTGCTACTTGCGGGAATGAATCCTGTAATTTTTTCAATATAGGTTTCACTTGGGCTCTTTTATTTGAAGGATATTGAAGAACTAAATCATCTAATCCTTTTGTATTTCCATCAGGTTTAAATGTTATTTTAGCTTTTTTTGTAGAAGTAACTGTCTTAGCACTTGTCGATGAAGATGTATTTTTTTTATTCGATGATGTTTTTTTTGACATTAAATTATTATATTCGTCTTTTCCATACATTTCCTCATATCTTTCTCTATTCCTTTTTTCCTGTTCTCTTGCATTTTTAAGCCCTTGATTAGCCATCCATTGTGCATTATAATCAATAAAAAAAGCGTGAGCCTGATTTGAAATTCCAAAACTTAATGCTACTGTTATTGTTAAAAATATTTTTTTTATTTGCTTAACTTTCATAATTTCTCCTCCCGAATTAACTTATATATTTTCATATTTTTTGTTTTCTATTTTTTTACATTACCACTATATACTATGATAAAATTTCTTATTTTTGTAATTATTTATTTTAATAAATAAGCCCTGATGATGTTATTTTCACTTTGCTTGCACTTACTCCAAGAAGTCCCTCAAGCACCTGTTTACCTGCTCTTCTTAATTGAGCGGTAACTTTTGCATTCGGATTTTGCTGATTTTGGGACTGATTTACAGCTAAAGTCATTCCTATTATTACCATTTGGTCATAAATATACTTTTTATCGCTGTTACTCATTTTATCAAATTCCGATACACTTTCCAATGCTTCCTTAAACTGTTTTGCCATAGGTTTCATATAACTGTCATTTAAGCTAACATTATTATAAGCCATGTATGCTCCAGCTAATATAGCAACCATTCCTGAAGACAGGTCATTTGCAGGTATTCCTACAGAACGTGCTACTTGAGGGAATGAATCATACATTTTTTTTAGATAAATTTTTGCTTCCGCTCTCTGTTTTGACGGATAGTTATTGACAAGATAATCAAGTCCTCTTGTACTTCCATCCGATTTAAAAGTTATTTTGGCTTTTTTTGCCGGTTTTGGTTTAGACGATGTTTGGGATGAAGACGATTTACTTTTACTACTTCCTGTACTCTTAGAGTTTGAACTCTTTTCAAGAATATCGTTGGTACCAGTAACTTGATTGTAATAATCAAATGTTCTTTTTAGGGTATCTTGTTCTATTTGAAATCCAATATAATCAAAATCATATCCTGCAAATGCCTGTGCAGGCTGCGATACAAATGCTCCCACTCCAATAACTGCTGTAACAAATAGTTTTTTCAAATTTATTTTCATAATTATTTCTCCCGAATTGAATTATATATTTTCATATTTTTTTTGTTTTTTATTATCATTATATACTATAATAAAACTTCTTATTTTTGTAATTATTTATTTTAAAAAGAAAGCCCTGATGATGTTATTTTCACTTTGCTTGCGCTTACTCCAAGAAGTCCTTCAAGTACCTGCTTTCCTGCGTTTCTTAACTGGGCAGTAACTTTTGTATTTGGATTTTGTTGATTTTGAGATTGATTTACAGCCAAAGTCATTCCTATTATTACCAATTGATCGTAAATATATTTTTTATCACTGTTACTCATTTTATCAAAGTCATCTACACCTTGAAGCACTGTTTTTAACTGATTTTGCATAGGTTTCATATAATTATCATTCAGACTTACATTGTTATATGCCATATATGCTCCTGCTATTGCAGCTGCCAGTCCTGAAGACAGGTCATTTGTAGGTATTCCTACTGAACGTGCTACCTGCGGGAAAGAATCCTGCATCTGTTTCAGGTATGTTCTCGCTTCTCCTCTCTGTTTTGACGGATAGTTATTAACAAAATAATCAAGTCCTCTTGTATTTCCGTCCGATTTAAAAGTAATATTTGCTTTTGTTGTTTTTGGGGCTGTAGTTGAAGTTGCTGAACTTCCCGTTGTTTTTGTAGTTGTTTTTTTAGAATTTGATTTTTTCTTTGAAGAATAATCTCCTTTTTTAATGTGGCTTATTACTTCACTACCAAGTAAATAATTTCTTGTACTATTTATCACATTGTTTGTATAGTTAAAACTGTCTGACATATCATAATAAAATGCGTGTGCAGGCTGTGATACAAATACTCCCGCTCCGATAACTGCTGTAACAAATAATTTCTTTAAATTTATTTTCATAATTATTCCTCCTAAAAATTTTATTTTTTTATGATTTCTATTATTTGATTATACTGTATATTTTTTAGATTAAAAGAACATTAGAGCTTTTTACTTTCTATCTATTTTTTGATATTTTTTAAATATAAGATTACTCTCAGGAACTCCAATATAAAGAGTTTGCTCATTATCCATAAGCGTTATTACATCGGCATTACTTAAATCGTATAAAAAATCTTTATCACTGTCGCTCAGTTCACTCCCTTTTTTCAGAAGGTTATTCAAATTTTCTATTTCAAAAGAAATCCTGTGATTTTTTAAGAAATATTTTCCCGAATATTTTTTTCCGTTTTTTCCTGTTATGACAACATTTTCTTTATCAAGTTTTATTGAAATTTTACTATTTTTAAGTTCAAGTCCTGCAATATTTACAAGAGTCCATTCATTAGCCATTATTTTTTTCTCAAAATCTTCAATATTACTAAAAAATGAAAATCTGTCTTTATATTTTTCTTTAGAATATTTTTCCATATTATTTAACATAAAGCCGTCCCCTTTTTCAAAGCTGTTTTTCAAAAAATCGGGAATATCCTTTCTGTATATGAGATATACAGTTTCATAATTTTTGTTATCCACATAGACAGGATAATAGCCGTAATCAGAATTTCCTAACGACAGCATAGGCGAAAGGATTGCTTTAACTGTTCCATTTTTGAGATTCTGCACCATAATATTACTGTCCTTATATTCAGTCGCTTTGAAAATAGTATAAGTGGGAGAATGCTCCATTTTTCCAGCAAATTCCCTGTCAATCTCATTGGATACACCTACTTCTAATATATATCCCTTGTCTATTATGTCTTTTTTTGAAGGTTTTCCGCAGGAAATAAATATTATTCCAAAAAGTAGAAAAATTATAAATCCTGTCAATTTTTTAATTTTTATCATACTGTTTTCTCCTTCCTATCAATAAATTTACACCAAGCCCCACAAGAAATATTACATCCAATAAACCTATGGCAAAATAAGCATAATAAGTTGGTAAAAATTCTTCATCTCCTGCTGATGAAACTAAATATTTATACGATATTAAAGATATTAGTATTTTTAATATTACACCAATTATTGTTAAAATTATCAAAGCCTTTTTTCCTATTCCTACTTTTGCATAAAAATATGATAAAAATATATTAAGCAAAATTAATATAAGATTTTCCGAGTATATACCTCCTATCATTTTCAAATTACTTAAAACTGATACTTCTAATACAGCCAGAAAAAATAGTACTAGAATATTAAAACAAAGCAGATGAATAAAATACAGGATTCCAAAAAATATTTTTTTCATTTTTTCTCCTTATTCAAACACTAATTAATCAGTTATTTTTCAATTTTATGATATGTAATATAGATTAAAATAAAATGAGAGTTTTTACTTTTCTTTTTTCTTTCCATAGATATAAAACCAGGCTGCAAGAAATATAATTGAAGGCAGTAATGACATATTGCCGTTTGTTTTATTGCTATTATTAAAAACTTTGTTATGATTATCAAAAGTTTGCTGCAAAAGATTTTCCCGTAACGTATCGCTTGGCAAATTTGTAGGATCCATATAATAATCATATCCCATAAATGCATGTGACTGTTGTGATACAAATACTCCTGCTCCAATAATTGCTATAGCAAATAATTTTTTTAAATTTAATTTCATAGTTCTTACCTCCTAAAATCTGATTTTTTACATTTTCCCTCTTTTAATAAAACTTATTACAAAAAAACCTAATCCCACAGCCAAAAGAGGAGTATTTTTTATTAAAATTCCAATAGCCAGAGCGTATATTCCTCCCCATGCAAATTTTTTAACGAAGCCATGTTCCTCTATCTTTTTATCAATTTTCGCTTCCATTTCTTTTAGCGTCAAAACCATATTATCAACCTTTTCTGCCATTTCCTTTTTATTTTCCCAAAGTATCTCGTCATCTTTTGTCGCAAATCTCCAGCCACTTTTCAAAAGCATATTAATATAAATCTTATTATATAAAAAACTAAATACCACCAATATCAGAAACATTAGTATAGGCAACATCATATGAGATATAGCCGTTATTGCCAAAAGTATCCAGCCGGTCTTCCAATCTTTCCTATAAAACGGAACAAGAAAACCGAAAAAGAAAGTTATCCAAGAAAATCCAATTTTCACTATCTTTATCTCTTCTTCTTTGCTCAATGTTATCTCTTTCTTGAAGTACCTATTTCTACTATTCATTTCCATATCTAAAATCCTCCCATCATGTTTTTTTATATAGAATTTAAAAATCTTATTTCACTTTAACAATATGCTTTTTAGATTAAAGGAATATTAGAGGAAAAAATTATTTTTATTTTTTGAATAACAAGATTTGTAATTTTCTGAATGTGAAATGCAATAAAAAAATGTTTAATAAGATTATACAAAAAAAATGAGAAAATTAAATACAGGGATTTACGAAAATGAACAATCCCTGCAAAAATAAAAATTAATAGACTACTTTCAATCCTTCTTCCTCCAGTTCCTGCTGTCTTATTTCCAGAAACTGAACATTTATCATATAGAGAATTTGGAAAAGCTCATCATTTGTGCTGATTGAATTATCTATAAAATCTCCAATAAATAACATATCCTGAAAAGCGAGTGCCTTATTTGTCGGAAGTTCCAGTAAATAATAATCTCCTTCTTCTTTATTTATCGTCTGTTTTGTAAGATATTCGACTGCATAGTCTGAAGCTGTTATGTAACGGTACATATCGCCATCATATTTACACCTCATTTGAAATACAACAAGCCTTTTTTCTTTTAATGTTTTAACAATTTCAGGATTTGCTACGTCAGCCGGTACTTCCTCGTCTTTATATTTTTCCGTATCTTCGTAAATTAATCTTGCTTTACTGTTTGTTTTTAGCTCTTTAGGAATATAGCACATAATTTTTTCAATCTGTTCTGCAGAAAAACTTAAATTAAAAAATATAAGTGTCAGTATAATAATAATTTTTTTCATTTTCTTTCCTTCCATATATGCAACATAAAGTAAAAATTTAATTTTAAAGTTATTTAAGTACATTATATAACAGAAAAAGGTTTTTCTCAAATAAAATCTTTAAAAATGGCTAAAAGTTACTTTACTACAAAATAAAATAAATAGAAATAGAAGTAAAATATCTCTCATTTTATTTTAATATCTTAATGATAATATATTTTACAAGAAAAATTTAGGAAAGGGGAACAATCAAAATGGAAAAAAATATTGAAAAATCTAAAATAAAAGAATTGGGGTTACTAATATTAAATACAGCCTGTTATTCAGCAATAGTTATTACATCTGTAATAATTTTACTTGCCGTTTTAAGTTCTTTATTGTCTAAAAAGATAGTTCTTGCCGATTATTCAAAGCAGTCTTTTGCAATTAATGAATTACTTAAGTTTTTAGTATTTTATCCTGTTGGGGAAGAGCTTTTATTGAGAGGACTAATACTTCATTTTTTAAAGAAAAAAACAAAATATGCTAATTTAATTCAGGCTGTAATTTTTGGAATACTTCACCTGAATCCAATTAAGATTATATACACAACAATATCAGGTATCTTTTTCGGAAATGTACGACTAAGACCCAGTCCAATCTGGTGGACAATTTTACTGCATTCGACATTCAATCTTATTTCAATATTTCTGTATAAGCCTTTTATAATTACAATTGAAAAGATATTTTATCTTCAAAATATGCCGATAATAACATTAATTATTGTATTTATTCCACCTTTATTCATATTTGATTATACTCTTAAACAGCTTAAAAATAGATTTAATTATGAAAAACTTTACAAAGCATAATTTTTAACAAAAAAATACCCTCTTCAGTATACTAAACTTTAGAGGATATTTTACTTTACTAATTTTCATTTACTTCCCAAGTTATTACTTCACCTGTTATAGCATCAATGTCGAACTTATACTCTGTATTTTTATATACAATTTTTCCTTCATAAATCTTTCTTCCTTTTTCACTATCCATCTGAATATTTGTAACGTTGATTTTTTTCGCACCAGTAATCCGTGCAACTGCTATTTCTTTTGCTTTTTCCATTCCAATATATTTTGGTGTTTTTCTTATTTCTGTATCACTGCCATTTGTATTAATAATTTTTCCGTCATCTCTGATTACTGTTGAAGCTGATGACCGTTCTTTTTCACTGTAACTCAGAACTTTTCCTGTGTTTGCATCAATGTTATATTTGTATTTTTTCCGTTCTGTATAGAATTCTATTTCATAAATAAATTTTCTATTTTCTTTATCCAGACGAATTTTAGTCATTTTTGCCATATTTTTTGACACTTTTGAATGATTCAATGCAAGCTGCTTTGCCTGTTCAATCGAAATTTTTACATCGACATTTAAAACTCTTACGGTTTTGGTCTTTTTAGCTGAATTTCCGTTTGCAAAAACTCCTGCCATTGTGATAAAAAATACTATAAGTAGTTTTTTTAAAAAATTATTTTTCATTTTCTCTCCTTCTTTAACTTAAATATAAACGAACTTCCTTTTCCAATTTCACTCTCTACAGCAATCTCTCCTTTATGTGCCTCTATGATCCATTTTACCATTGATAAACCAAGCCCTAAGTTTTCTGTTGTTCTGGAACTGTCCACCTGATAAAATCGTCCCCATATTTTAGGTATATTTTCTTTTTCAATACCAATTCCGTCATCGATAATTTTACATATTGCAAAATCTTTATCCTGTGATAACTTTATCCAGATATTACCGTTTTCATGACCATAGTTAATTGCATTTGAAATTAAATTTACAAAGACTCTCATAATCATCGTCTCATCGCCAACAATAAAAATGTTTTCCTCTGCTTCAGAATGGATTTTTATATTTTTAGTATCTGCATTATGTTGTTGACTGTCAGCAATAAGATGCGCCATCTCGCTAATATTTATTTTATCAAAATTAAGTTTCTGATTACCTCTGTCCATTCTTGATAAAGTTAAAAGTTGCGAGATTAATTTTGACATTTTTTTAGTTTCATCCAGTACAGAAGAAATTGTATCTTTTGCATTTTCTATTGAAGTTAGATTTTCAAGCCCGTATTCACATTCAGAAATAATAATTGCTACAGGTGTCCGCAATTCATGTGAAACATCCGATGTAAACTGCGCTTCTCTTTCGAAGGAGTTTTGCAGCCTGTTAAACATTGTATCAAATGTATTTGCCAAAGTGTAAATTTCATCATTTCCTTCTCCAATATTAATTCTTTGGGTCAAATCGTTTCCCTCATTGATTTTCTCCACAGCTTCCCTTATTTTTTCTATCGGTTTAAATGCTTTCTTTGTTATGAAATATCCGCTTATTGCTGAAAATAACAAGAAAAATGGTAATACAATCAGAGAAATGAAAACAATTGTTTCAATAACATTTTCCACTTCTGTTGCAGGAGCAATTCCACGAATATGAATAATACCATAACCTGAAAAATTCTTTTTACTGTCAAAGATATACCATTTTTTATTTTTATGTTTTATAATTCTCACATCGTTTTTATCGGAAAAAGTTTCATCATATTTAAAATCCAGCGGAATATCCCCATAAATAAATCCTGTTTCATCGTCATAGACCGACAAATGGACATTATTGTTAAAAATAATAAAATCATTGTCAATTGTAAGTTCACCATCATAAACTTCAATTTCATCAAATGCTGAGATTACAGAGCTTTTCAAATTTTTATAAGCGTTTGCCCGTACAAGATTTTCACTGATATAAATTATTGTTGTAAGAAATATGATTGCGAGGCTTATCATAAGGCCAATATACCAGAAAGCTATTTTGGATTTTATGGAAAGTTTATTTATTTTCATTATCAACCCTCAGGACATAGCCCAATCCACGAACTGTATGAATGAGTTTCGGAGTATAGCTGTCGTCTATCTTTTTTCTCAAATATCTGATGTAAACATCTATAACGTTGGTTCCGCCTGCGTATTCATAATTCCATATATGGTCTTCTATTCTTTCTCTTGGTAAAATTTTTCCTTTATTCCGTATCAAGTATTCCAAAACAGAATATTCCCTAGCTGAGAGTTTTATAAGTATATCATCCCTAAAAACTGTTTTAGCATCAAGGTCAACCTTAAGATTAGCTATTGTAACTATATTATCGGCATTTCCAGAATTACGTCTTAAAAGTACACGGATACGAGCCATAAGTTCTTCAAAGATAAAAGGTTTCACAAGATAGTCGTCTGCACCGTAATCTAACCCTTTCACTTTATCATCTATATTGTCTCTTGCTGTTAGAAGCAGTATTGGAACTTTATTTTTCTTTGCTCTTATTTTTTTTATCACTCCAAATCCATTAAGTTTTGGAAGCATAATATCCAAAATTATTACATCATATTCTGTTCCTTCAACGTATCTGACTGCTTCCTCTCCGTCAAAGCAGCTGTCAACTCCGTAATACTCCTTTTCCAGCTTTTTTGTAATAAGTTCATTTAATTTCTTTTCATCCTCCACAACTAATAATCTCATCATCTTTCACTCTCTTCCATTTTCATCAGGATACACTGATTCTTTTCACAAAATAGTTTTAATTGTTCTATTTCTACTATTTTTTCATACTTTTCATCATTTTCTGTAAACAATTCATTTCTATTATACCTTATAAATACCGTTAAAAACAGAGAAAAAAGAAAAAAAATTTTTATTAAATTTCTGTAATTTTCAGATTTAATTAAATATTTTTTTATTTCCATCTTATCTTATCCTTATTTTTTACTGCTAAAAATGCTCCTCCGCCTGTCAGTCCTGCTCCTAAAAGAATTAAAATACTATTTGCTGTAAAAACTCCTAAAACAAGCGAAACAAATCCTCCACCAATTGATCTTGCTACAAATTTCTGAATTGTACGGTTTTTATAATTCATTTTTGGAACATTTGGATTACCATTATGAAAATTATCAGTATTCATATTATCCATACTGTTATTACTCGTATCACAAAAATCATTAACACTGTCATTTTTCTTAAATTCAATAACTTCAGTTTTTTCTGAAGGCTGCATATCGTAATACTCAATTTCTTTTGCCATTCCTTCCCTATTATTTTCAGAGGAATTATTTTTGTCATCAAAAAGAATTCCATTCATTCTTAGAATTTGTGCATCTTCTTCTGTAAACGGATGCCATCCTTGTTTAATCAGCTTTTTAACATACATTTTATTGTATAGAAAACCGAATACCATTGATAGAACAAATATCAATGGGAAAAATATCATACTTGCTATACTAATCACGACAAAAGAAATTCCAGCCACCATATAATCCTCTTTAATTAACGGATATATAAATCCTAGAAAAAATGCTCCCCATGAAAATCCAAATTTCACTTCTTTTCTTAAAGTTCCATTCTCTAAAATCGCTCTTTTTACATTTATCTTTTTCATAAATAATCATCTCCTTTTATTTTTCTATCATACATTTTTATTTTTTGTTTTCAAAAATATGATATTATCAAAACATTAAAGTAAAATGAGAGTTTTAATTTTTATATTATAAAAGGAAAAGAAAAAAAGTGGGAACCAAAAGAAACAAGAGGAGAAGTTTATGTTGAAAAGTCAATTGATGTGAGAACAAAAGAAATTAAGACAAAAGAAGTTTTTAGACATTGGGAGCTAGATTCCATTTTGCAAATCTTTATTGCTCGTGGCAGAGAGGCAGCAACGAAAATAGCAATGGTTTTCTGAGAGAATTTTACCCAAAGAAGACAGATATATCAAAAGTAGAAACAGAAGACTTGATAAGAACTTTAATGCTAATAAATTCAAGACCTAGAAAATGTTTGAACTACACAACATCATTTGAAAAATTTTTATATGAAATTAAATTTTAGGCAATTTAAAAAATGTTACATTTAATATTGTAATTTATGATAAAATAAAAAATTGTTGTTAAGTTTTTCCAAAACTTTTGAATAAAAAAATGGCGTACCTGTGAGGAATCGAACCCCAAGCCTTCTGATCCGAAGTCAGACGCTCTATCCAGTTGAGCTACGAGTACACAAAAAGTAAGTTTTAATAACTTACTTTGCCAATACTTTTAATATTTTAGGGCTTAATGTTTCTTTATTTTTTAGTAAGATTTTTTTAACTTGATCGTTATTTTTCCCTTTTAATGTTTTCATTGCTTTTGTACAAACTCTTACTCTAACTTCTTCATTGTTAATAGTTAAAAGCATTGTTTGTAAATTTGGTCTCCAAATTCTTTTGGTAGCTTTGTGAGAGTGACTTACTCTGTTTCCATGACTTACTGTTTTTCCAAAAACTTCACATCTTTGCATTTTATTCACCTCTACTAAATATTTTAGTAGTTCTCCTTTCATCTTTATTTTTTAACAGTTCTGCTGTTTTTATTATAATATATTAACTCAACTATTTTAAAAAAAACGTTATTTAGTTAAAATTATTTTTACATATCGCATTCTATTTTATCATATTTTGATAACTTTTACAAGTTATTCTGATATTTTTTTACTTTATTTCAAAATTTTTCTTTATTTTTCAAAAAATTTCTTTAAATTTGGTGGAAAATAATTCGGTCCTTTTATAACTTTCCCATCTTCCCGATAAATCGGATCTC
>ERZ773063.683-NODE-683-length-21587-cov-8.260403_pt1 | contig 21587 bp, 16 predicted proteins | sample MGYA00580625_ERZ773063 | MGnify/ENA primary metagenome ERZ773063 (study PRJEB29015, sample SAMEA2738022) | human oral metagenome | biome: human oral; feature: human-associated habitat; material: dental | place: China | collected 2042 ... | reverse complement strand
CGCGGTAGGCCACCTGCGGCTTGCCGACGTTGGCTTCCACGTTGAACTCACGCTTCATCCGGTCGACGATGATCTCGAGGTGCAGCTCGCCCATGCCGCCGATGATGGTCTGACCCGATTCCTCGTCGGTGTGGACGCGGAAGGACGGATCCTCGGCAGCCAGACGCGACAGCGCCAGACCCATCTTCTCCTGGTCGGCCTTCGACTTGGGCTCCACGGCCTGGCGGATCACCGGCTCGGGGAACACCATGCGCTCCAGGATGATCGGAGCAGCCTGGTCGGTCAGCGTCTCACCGGTGGTGACTTCCTTCAGGCCCACCACGGCGGCGATGTCGCCAGCGCGCACTTCCTTGATCTCTTCGCGGTTGTTGGCGTGCATCTGCAGCAGACGGCCGATGCGCTCCTTCTTGCCGCGGGTGGCGTTGAGCACCGTGTCACCGGAGTTCAGCACGCCCGAGTACACGCGCACGAAGGTCAGCTGGCCGACGAAGGGGTCGGTCATCAGCTTAAATGCCAGCGCGGCGAACTTCTCGTTGTCGTCGGCCTTGCGGGTGACGCGGTTGTGCTCGTCGTCCTCGCCCTCGATCGGCGGAATCTCGACCGGGGACGGCAGGAAGTCGATCACGGCGTCCAGCATGCGCTGCACGCCCTTGTTCTTGAAGGCGGTGCCGCACAGCATCGGCTGGATCTCGTTGGCGATGGTGCGCTTGCGCAGACCGGCCTTGATCTTCTCTTCGGGCAGATCGCCGTTCTCGAGGTACTCGTTCATCAGGTCCTCGTCGGCCTCGGCCGCGGCCTCGAGCATCTTCTCGCGCCACTCGGCAGCCTTTTCCTTCAGGTCGGCCGGAATGTCACGGTAGTCGAACTTCATGCCCTGCGAGGCCTCATCCCAGATGATGGCTTTCATCTTGATGAGGTCGACCACGCCTTCGAACTTGTCCTCGGCGCCGATGGGGATGACCACGGGCACGGGATTGGCGCGCAGGCGCAGCTTCATCTGGTCATAGACCTTGTAGAAGTTCGCGCCGGTGCGGTCCATCTTGTTCACGAAGGCCAGACGGGGCACGTGATACTTGTTGGCCTGACGCCAGACGGTCTCGGACTGCGGCTGCACGCCGCCCACTGCGCAGTACACCATGCAGGCACCGTCCAGCACGCGCATCGAACGCTCCACCTCGATGGTGAAGTCGACGTGTCCCGGGGTGTCGATGATGTTGATCCGGTGTTCCGGATAGGAAAGGTCCATGCCTTTCCAGAAGGTGGTCACGGCAGCGGAGGTGATGGTGATGCCACGCTCCTGCTCCTGTTCCATCCAGTCGGTGGTGGCCGCGCCATCATGCACTTCACCCAGCTTGTGGTTCACGCCGGTGTAATACAGGATGCGCTCGGTCGTCGTGGTTTTTCCTGCATCGATGTGGGCCGAAATACCAATATTCCGGTAGCGCTCGATGGGGGTCTTGCGAGCCATGATGGTGAGTCCTTGAATAGCACATTAAGGCACAGGACCGACAGCCACTGACATTGCGGCGGCCGGTCCGGTGCAGAGGGGACGTATCGTCCTCGTTCCGTCAGAGACGGGTCAGAAGCGGAAGTGCGAGAAGGCGCGGTTGGCCTCAGCCATGCGGTGAACCTCGTCGCGACGCTTGACGGCGCCACCCCGGTTCTCGGCCGCTTCCATCAGTTCGTTGGCCAGGCGCTGGCCCATGGATTTCTCGGCACGCTTCTTGGCGGCTTCACGCAGCCAGCGCATGGCCAGCGCGGTACGACGCACCGGGCGAACTTCAACCGGCACCTGATAGTTGGCACCACCCACACGACGGCTCTTGACCTCGACCATCGGGCGGGAATTGCTCAGTGCGGTGTTGAAGACTTCGATGGGATCCTTGCCGCTCTTGGAGCGGATGATCTCGAAGGCACCGTACAGGATGCGCTCGGCGACGGCTTTCTTGCCGGAGAGCATCAGCACGTTGATGAACTTGGCGACTTCTTCGTTGTGATAGAGCGGATCCGGCAGGATCACGCGCTTCGGTACTTCGCGACGGCGTGGCATTTCTTACCTCAGATTGACATTCAGCTGGCCTTGCACGCGGGCTCCAGGCGATTCCCGGGAACCGGAAAACACGCCGCCCCATCGGATATGGGCGGAAAACAGGGAACCTTTGGGCATTGCCATGACCCCGAACCTTTCTCGCAGGACCGCGAAAAGGCGGGATCGCTTACTGGATGGCGGCGCCGCCTGCGCCCATCGCAGGCGATCGTACCAACCACCCTTCCAGCCGACCACCCGAAAGACGGGCGACCGTGATGGGACCGATGATTACTTGGCAGCCTTGGGCCGCTTGGCACCGTACTTGGAACGGGCCTGTTTCCGGTCCTTGACGCCTTGCAGGTCAAGGGAGCCGCGAACGATGTGGTAGCGCACACCCGGAAGGTCTTTCACACGACCGCCGCGGATCAGCACGACCGAGTGTTCCTGCAGATTGTGGCCTTCACCGCCGATGTAGCTGATGACCTCGAAGCCGTTGGTGAGACGCACCTTGGCCACTTTACGCAGCGCGGAGTTCGGCTTCTTGGGGGTGGTGGTGTAGACGCGGGTGCAAACACCGCGGCGCTGCGGGCAATCTTCCAGCGCGGGGCTCTTGCTCTTGACGACCGCAGATTTGCGCGGATTGCGTACGAGCTGATTGATGGTTGGCATGGCTGTTGACGCTTGGATTTGGGAGCAGCCACGGCGGGCTGCGTCGATCGGAGATCAATCCATGGCAACGCGCGGCGGCGTCTGCCTGAATTCGATTTGCCGGGCCGGAAGAACCCGGCCTTGTGTGAGGGGCTGTCTGCTGCCCGATGCCCCTTCGACCGACGCCTTGACCGAACTGCCTTGGCAGACGGCCCCGGTGCTACCCAAAGAGCGCATCTGGCGCGGCATACGGCCGCCCCAGGAACACGGGAGTATAAAAGGAAGGTGTCGGCCAGTCAATGAAGACAAGCCGGGGTACCCCCGCCGTGGGCCATTCGCCGCACGCTTCAGGATGCGGCAACAGGCTGGGGCTGAACCCAGAAATAGCCCGGCTGCGGCGCGGGCGCCACGACCCCTGTCGGCGGCAGCAGGCGCATGGCATCACGCACCGCCGCCTCGGCCTCTGCAAGACTGTTGCCGGTGGCCGTGCAACCGGGAACGTCCGGGACGTAGGCCCGGAAGCAGCTGCCGCGCTGTTCGATCACGATTGCATAGGCTGCCATGGTGTTTTCTCCTGACGGGGGCGCCTGGGGCGCCTCAGCTGACGATTGTCCCGCCAAATCGACCGTTCCGCCGTGAATTCCGGCCGCTTCCCCCCTGAACGGCCCTCCGACAGCCCGGGATGCAACATTGCCGGGCAGGGACGGACGCAGGGGTGCTGCCTGTTCCTTCTTTATAGGGAGAAGATAAGGGGAAAGTCGATTCGGCGTATTCGGACTATTTGACCCCAGACCGCTGATCCTGTGATTACCAGCCGTCGATGAATGGTAATTATTTGTAATAGCGTCGAAATATCCAACACACCGGGATCGAATTCGCCCGGTGACTCGATCACTGGCCCCGTCAGCTCCGCACTCGTCGCTGCCTCGGTTTGCCTCATTCCATGCGGCCTGGCGGTACCCTTTCCGGCTCTGAACCCTGCATGCAGCCCATCCTGGGGAGGCGCGATGCAGCGTCCTGGTACCGGGAGCTGACACAACTTGTTTCACTACGCCCTGCCTCGCCGGCGCTCAAAAGCGACAAGGCCAGGAACGGTATTCCGCTCCTGGCCTTGTTCCTGTGCTTGCTGCCCGGACCATCAGGCCCGGGCTGGTCATGACAGGATCAGCCCTCTTCGCCGGAAGGCTGTGCCGGGGTCTCGTCCGACGAGGTGGACGGTCCACCGAACAGTGCGCTCAGATCCAGCGCAGCCGCGGTGGCGGCGGCCGACGACGCACTTTCCTCGGCCGTCACCAGCTCGGGCTCGGACGACGCCGGCATGGCGAAGGCTGCTTCGGCGGCTGCCAGTGCGGCGGCTTCCTGAGCCTCGACCGATTCCTTCTCGTGACGTGCCTTGTGGTAGGCCAGACCCGTGCCTGCGGGGATCAGGCGACCGACGATGACGTTCTCCTTCAGGCCACGCAGGTCGTCGCGCTTGCCCATGATGGCCGCCTCGGTCAGCACCCGGGTGGTTTCCTGGAAGGAAGCCGCCGAGATGAACGAGTCGGTGGACAGCGAGGCCTTGGTGATGCCCAGCAGGATGTTTTCATACGACGGCGGCAGCTTGCCTTCGTCGTTCATCTTGTCGGTGGCATCCAGGAGCTCGCTGCGCTCGACCTGCTCGCCCACGATGAAGTTGGTGCCGCCCGGTGCGGTGACGACCACGCGACGCAGCATCTGGCGAACGATCACCTCGATGTGCTTGTCGTTGATCTTCACGCCCTGCAGTCGGTAGACGTCCTGCACCTCGTCCACGATGTAGCGCGACAGCGCCTCGATGCCCAGCAGGCGCAGGATGTCGTGCGGATCGGCCGGGCCGTCCACGATCATCTCGCCCTTGTTGACCACCTGACCATCGTGCACCAGCACGTGCTTCTCTTTCGGGATCAGGAACTCGTGGGCGTTGCCGTCCAGGTCGGTGATGACCAGACGCTGCTTGCCCTTGGTGTCCTTGCCGAACGAGACCGTACCGGTGACCTCTGCCAGCATGCCGGCATCCTTGGGCGAACGGGCTTCGAACAGCTCGGCCACCCGCGGCAGACCCCCGGTAATGTCCCGGTTCTTCTGGGATTCCTGCGGGATACGTGCCAGCACCTCACCAACGGCCACCTGCTGGCCGTCGCGCACGGTGATCAGCGCACCCACCGGGAAGCCGATCTGCACCGAGTGATCGGTACCGGCGATCTTCACTTCCTCGCCCGCCTCGTTGATCAGCTTCATCGTGGGACGGACGTTCTTGGCACCTGCACCCCGCCGCTTGGCGTCGATGACCACCTGCGTGGACAGACCGGTGACCTCGTCGACCTGCTTGGCCACGGTCACGCCTTCCTCGACGTTCTCGAAGCGCACCGTACCGCCGTACTCACTGATGATCGGGCGGGTCAGCGGATCCCAGCTGGCCAGCTGCGAACCGGCGGTGAGCGCCTGACCGTCATGGACGTGCAGCGTGGCACCGTAGGGGATCTTGTGGCGCTCGCGCTCGCGGCCGTTGTCGTCGGTGATCATCACCTCGCCCGAACGCGAGATGACGATCAGCTCGCCCTTGGCGTTGGTGATGTAGCGCATGGTGGCCGTGAAGCGGGCCGTACCGTTGGACTTGGTTTCCACCGAGCTGGCGACCGCCGCACGCGAAGCCGCACCACCGATGTGGAAGGTCCGCATGGTCAGCTGGGTACCCGGCTCACCGATGGACTGGGCGGCGATGATGCCGACCGATTCGCCGGTGTTGACCAGCACGCCGCGGCCCAGGTCGCGACCGTAGCACTTGGCGCACAGGCCATAGCGCACATCGCAGGTCAGCGGGGTGCGCACGCGCACCTCGTCGATGCCCAACTGCTCAATCTTCTCGACCAGGTCCTCGTTGAGCAGTTCGCCGGCCGGAATGGCGGTTTCCTGCGTCTCGGGGTTGATCACGTCCACAGCGGTGACACGACCCAGCACGCGGTCGCGCAGCGGCTCGATGACCTCACCGCCCTCGACCAGCGCACGCATGGCCACACCGTTGCTGGTGCCGCAGTCGTGCTCGGTCACCACCAGATCCTGCGCCACGTCCACCAGACGACGGGTCAGATAACCCGAGTTGGCGGTCTTCAGCGCGGTGTCGGCCAGACCCTTACGAGCACCGTGGGTGGAGATGAAGTACTGCAGAACGTTCAGACCTTCGCGGAAGTTCGCCGTGATCGGCGTCTCGATGATCGAGCCGTCCGGCTTGGCCATCAGGCCCCGCATGCCCGCCAGCTGACGGATCTGCGTGGCCGAACCACGGGCGCCCGAGTCGGCCATCATGTAGATGGCGTTGAACGACTCCTGCTTCTGCACCAGACCTTCGCGGTTGACGACGTCCTCGGTTGCCAGCTGGTCCATCATGGCCTTGGCCACCTGGTCACCGGCCTTGGACCAGATGTCCACCACCTTGTTGTAGCGCTCGCCCTGGGTCACCAGACCCGAGGTGTACTGCTGCTCGATCTCCTTGACCTCCTTCTCGGCGGCGGCCAGGATCTGCGGCTTGGACGGCGGCACCAGCATGTCGTCGATGGCGATGGAGATGCCACCGCGCGTGGCCAGCCGGAAGCCGTTCTGCATCAGCTGGTCGGCCAGGATGACCGTGGCCCGCAGACCGCAGCGACGGAACGAGGCGTTGATCAGGCGCGAGATTTCCTTCTTCTTCAGCGCCCGGTTCATCAGGTCGAACGGCAGGCCCTTGGGCAGGATCTCGGATAGCAGCGCACGACCGACGGTGGTCTCGAAGCGCTTGAACATCGGGCGGAACTCGTTGTCGCCGATGCGCTCGTACTCATGGAGACGCACGGTGATCTTCGTGCCCAGCTCGACCTCGCCGTTGTCGTAGGCGCGCTGCACTTCCTTGATATCGGCCAGGTACATGCCCTCGCCCTTGCCGTTGACCTTGGCACGGGTGGCGTAGTACAGACCCAGCACGATGTCCTGCGACGGCACGATCGACGGCTCGCCGTTGGACGGGAACAGCACGTTGTTGGAGGCCAGCATCAGGGCGCGGGCTTCCATCTGCGCTTCCAGCGACAGCGGGACGTGCACGGCCATCTGGTCGCCGTCGAAGTCGGCGTTGAAGGCGGCGCAGACCAGCGGGTGCAGCTGGATGGCCTTGCCCTCGATCAGCACCGGCTCGAAGGCCTGGATGCCCAGACGGTGCAGCGTCGGCGCCCGGTTCAGCATGACCGGATGTTCGCGGATGACCTCTTCCAGGATGTCCCAGACGATGGGTTCCTGCGTGTCCACCATCTTCTTGGCCTGCTTGATGGTGGTGGCAGCCGACATCGCCTCCAGCTTGTTGAAGATGAAGGGCTTGAACAGCTCCAGGGCCATCAGCTTGGGCAGACCGCACTGGTGCAGCTTGAGCTGCGGGCCCACCACGATGACCGAACGGCCCGAGTAGTCGACACGCTTGCCCAGCAGGTTCTGACGGAAGCGACCGCCCTTGCCCTTGATCATGTCGGCCAGCGACTTCAGCGCACGCTTGTTGGCGCCCGTCATGGCCTTGCCACGGCGGCCGTTGTCCAGCAGCGAGTCGACCGATTCCTGCAGCATCCGCTTCTCGTTGCGGACGATGATCTCGGGGGCCTTCAGCTCCAGCAGACGCTTGAGGCGGTTGTTCCGGTTGATGACGCGACGATACAGGTCGTTCAGGTCGGACGTGGCGAAACGTCCACCATCCAGCGGCACCAGCGGACGCAGCTCGGGCGGCAGCACCGGCAGCACTTCCATGACCATCCACTCGGGACGGATGCCCGAGCGCTGGAAGCCTTCCAGCACCTTCAGGCGCTTGGCGATCTTCTTGACCTTGGCTTCGGAGCTGGTGACCTGGATTTCCTCGCGCAGGCGATCGACCTCGCGGTCCACGTCGATGGACTTGAGCAGCTCGCGCACGCCCTCGGCACCCATCGCGGCCACGAACTCGTCACCGTACTCCTCGGTCTTGGCCAGGAAGTCGTCCTCGGTGAGCAGCTGGTTGCGCTTGAGCGGGGTCATGCCGGGCTCGACCACGACATAGGCCTCGAAGTACAGCACGCGCTCGATGTCGCGCAGCGTCATGTCCAGCACCATGCCCAGACGCGACGGCAGCGACTTCAGGAACCAGATGTGCGCCACCGGGCTGGCCAGCTCGATATGGCCCATGCGCTCGCGGCGCACCTTGGCCAGCGTCACTTCCACGCCGCACTTCTCGCAGATCACGCCGCGATGCTTGAGGCGCTTGTACTTGCCGCACAGGCACTCGTAATCCTTGATGGGCCCGAAGATCTTGGCGCAGAACAGGCCGTCACGCTCGGGCTTGAAGGTCCGGTAGTTGATGGTCTCGGGTTTCTTGACTTCGCCGTAGGACCAGGAGCGAATCTTGTCGGGAGAGGCCAGGCCGATGCGGATGGCATCGAAGTGGTCGCTCTCCTCGACCTGTTTGAAGAGATCCAGCAATGCTTTCATGGGTTCTCCGTTGTGTTCCTCAGCTCAGTCTCAGGCGCGTTCGAGATCGATGTCGATGCCGAGCGAGCGAATTTCCTTGACCAGCACGTTGAAGGATTCCGGCATGCCGGCGTCGATGGCGTGCTCGCCCTTGACCATGTTTTCGTAGACCTTCGCACGACCGGTCACGTCGTCGGACTTGACCGTCAGCATCTCCTGCAGCGTGTAGGAGGCGCCATAGGCTTCCAGCGCCCAGACCTCCATCTCGCCGAAACGCTGGCCACCGAACTGGGCCTTGCCGCCCAGCGGCTGCTGGGTCACCAGGCTGTACGGACCGGTGGAGCGGGCGTGCATCTTGTCGTCGACCAGGTGGTGCAGCTTCAGGAAGTGCATGTAGCCCACCGTGACAGGCCGGTCGAACGGATCGCCGGTGCGGCCGTCACGCAGGATGAGCTGCGTCTTGCTGGGTGTGAAGCCCAGTTTCTCGGTCCGCGGGTCATCCGACGGGAAGGCCAGATCCAGTGCAGCGTGGATCTCTTCCTCGGTCGCGCCGTCAAACACCGGGGTGGCAAACGGCACGCCGTCCCGCAGGTTGTTGGCCATCGCCAGCAGCTCGTCGTCGGACAGCTCGGACAGGTTGGCCTTCTCGCCACGGTCGTTGTAGACCTTGTCGAGATAGCGGCGCAGCTCGGAGACCTTCACGTGGCGGTCCAGCATCTCGCCGATGCGCAGGCCCACGCCCTTGGCAGCCCAGCCCAGGTGGGTTTCCAGAATCTGGCCCACGTTCATCCGCGACGGAACGCCCAGCGGGTTCAGCACGATGTCGCACGGGGTGCCATCGGCCATGTAGGGCATGTCCTCGATCGGCACGATGCGCGAGACCACACCCTTGTTACCGTGGCGGCCGGCCATCTTGTCACCAGGCTGCAGGCGACGCTTGACGGCCAGGTAGACCTTGACCATCTTCAGCACGCCCGGGGGCAGCTCGTCACCCTGGGTGAGCTTCTTGCGCTTCTCTTCGAAGGCCAGGTCGAACTGGTGACGCTTCTGCTCGATGGCGTCCTTCATGCCTTCCAGCCAGCGTGCATCTTCCTCGTTGGCCAGACGCACCTCGAACCAGTGGTAGCGGTCCAGATCCTTCAGGTAGTCGCGGGTGACGACCGTGCCCTTGGCCAGCTTCTTGGGTCCGCCATTGGCTTCCTTGCCGTCCAGGAAACGCTCGATCCGGCTGAAGGCATCGTTCTCGACGATCCGCAGCTGGTCGTTCAGGTCCAGACGGAAGCGCTTGAGTTCGTCGTCGATGATCGACTGCGCCCGCTTGTCACGGGTGATGCCCTCACGGGTGAACACCTGCACGTCGATGACGGTGCCGTTCATGCCCGAAGGCACGCGCAGGCTGGTGTCCTTCACGTCGGAGGCCTTCTCGCCGAAGATCGCGCGCAGCAGCTTCTCTTCCGGGGTGAGCTGGGTCTCGCCCTTGGGCGTGACCTTGCCCACCAGTGTGTCGCCGGCCGAGACTTCGGCGCCGATGTAGACGATGCCGGACTCGTCCAGACGGGCCAGCTGGCTCTCAGACAGGTTGGAGATGTCGCGGGTGATTTCCTCGGGTCCCAGCTTGGTGTCACGCGCCAGCACCGACAGCTCCTCGATGTGGATCGAGGTGTAGCGGTCGTCGGACACCACCTTCTCCGAGATCATCACCGAGTCCTCGAAGTTGTAGCCGTTCCAGGGCATGAACGCGATCAGCATGTTCTGCCCCAGGGCCAGCTCGCCAAGGTCGGTCGATGCGCCGTCGGCGATCACATCGCCGGCAGCCAGCCGGTCGCCCTTGGAGACGATCGGACGCTGGTTGATGTTGGTGTTCTGGTTGCTGCGGGTGTACTTGACGAGGTTGTAGATGTCCACACCCACTTCGCCCGCCGTGGCTTCCTCGTCGTTGACGCGGATCACCACCCGGTTGGCATCGACGTAGTCGACGATGCCGCCGCGCAGCGCGGTGACGACCGTGCCCGAGTCCACCGCACAGGTGCGCTCGATGCCGGTACCGACCAGCGGTTTCTGCGGACGCAGGCAGGGCACGGCCTGACGCTGCATGTTGGCACCCATCAGCGCCCGGTTTGCGTCGTCGTGCTCAAGGAACGGAATCAGCGAGGCGGCCACGGACACGATCTGCGACGGGGCCACGTCGATGTACTCCACGCGGTCGGCCGAGACCAGCTGGGTCTCGCCGTTGATGCGCACCGACACCAGCTCGCCGGTCAGGCGGCCTTCATCATCCAGCTCGGCGTTGGCCTGGGCGATGACGTAGCGACCTTCCTCGATGGCCGACAGGAAGTCGATCTGGTCGGTGAGCTTCTGGTTCTCGACCTTGCGGTACGGGGTCTCCAGGAAGCCGAACTCGTTCAGGCGGGCATAGAGCGCCAGCGAGTTGATCAGACCGATGTTCGGACCTTCAGGCGTCTCGATCGGGCAGACGCGGCCGTAGTGGGTCGGGTGCACGTCGCGCACCTCGAAGCCGGCACGCTCACGCGTCAGACCGCCCGGGCCAAGCGCCGAGACACGGCGCTTGTGGGTGATCTCCGACAGCGGGTTGGTCTGGTCCATGAACTGGGACAGCTGGCTGGAACCGAAGAACTCGCGGATGGCGGCGCTGATCGGCTTGCTGTTGATCAGGTCATGCGGCAGCAGGTTCTCGGTTTCGGCCTGGCCCAGACGCTCGCGCACGGCGCGCTCGACACGCACCAGACCGGCGCGGAACTGGTTCTCGGCCAGCTCGCCCACGCAGCGCACGCGACGGTTGCCCAAGTGGTCGATGTCGTCGATCTCGCCCTTGCCGTTGCGCAGGTCCACCAGCAGCTTGATGACGGCCACGATGTCGTCGTCTTCCAGCGTCATGGGGCCCGTGGGCTCCTCGCGGCCGACGCGGCTGTTGAACTTCATCCGGCCCACGCGCGACAGGTCGTAGGTGTCCTCGTTGTAGAAGAGGCGGTTGAACAGCGCCTCGACCGCATCCTCGGTCGGCGGCTCACCCGGGCGCATCATCCGGTAGATGGCGATGCGGGCCGAGATCTGGTCGGCGGAATCATCCAGGCGCAGGGTCTGCGAGATGAACGGGCCCGCGTCCAGGTCGTTGGTGTAGAGCGTGCGGAACTCGTGGATGTTGGCCGCACGCAGGCGACCCAGGCTGTCCTCGGTCAGCTCGTCGTTGGCGCGCATGACGATCTCGCCGGTCTCGGGATCGACGATGTCGGTGGCCACGGCACGACCCAGCAGGAATTCATCCGGCACGCTGATCAGCTTCAGGCCGGCCTTCTCCATGTCGCGGATGTGCTTAGCGTTGATCCGCTTGTCCTTGGCAACGATCACGTTGCCTTCACGGTCGGTGATGTCGAAACGGGCCGTCTCACCCTTCAGACGCTCGGGCACCAGCTCCATCTTGGCGCCTTCCGACTCCAGCGTGAAGGTGTCGAAGACGAAAAAGTGGGCCAGGATCTGCTCCGGCGTCATGCCGATGGCCTTCAGCAGGATCGTCACCGGCATCTTGCGGCGACGGTCGATACGGAAGTAGAGGATGTCCTTGGCGTCGAACTCGAAGTCCAGCCACGAGCCACGGTAGGGGATGATCCGTGCCGAGAAGAGCAGCTTGCCGGAGCTGTGGGTCTTGCCGCGGTCGTGCTCGAAGAACACGCCGGGCGAACGGTGCAGCTGCGAGACGATGACACGCTCGGTGCCGTTGATGACGAAGGAGCCGGTCGGCGTCATGAGCGGGATCTCGCCCATGTAGACTTCCTGCTCCTTCACTTCCTTGACCGTGGGCTTGCTGGCCTCGCGGTCCATGATGACCAGGCGCACGCGGGCGCGCAGCGGTGCGCAGAAGTTCAGGCCGCGCTGCTGACACTCCTTCATGTCGAAGGCAGGCTGGCCCAGCGTGTAGCCGACGAACTCCAGACGCGCCATGTCGTTGTGCGAAGAGATCGGAAAGATCGACTTCAGTGCCGCCTGTAGCCCCACATCCTTGCGTTGGTCGGCGGGCACGCCTTCCTGCAGGAACTCGGCATAGGATTCAAGCTGCGTGGCCAGCAGGTAAGGCACTTCCTGCACGGCACGGGCACGCCGGTGGCCAAAGCTCTTGCGGATGCGCTTCTTTTCAGTGAACGAGTAGGTCATGGACTCTCCGTGAGACGTCGGGGTCACGATAGGCGAACGGAAGCCGCGCAGCGAAGGGCACCGCAGCTTCTGATTCTGGATCCGGAGCGGGAAGGCAACATGCGGCTGGCCGGGCAGCCCGCAACAAGGCCCTGACAGGGCGAAACGCGCCGTTTCGCGGTGTACTGCATGTGTATCCGTGGAAGAAACCCGCTGCAGGACCCGACTCGGTGGTCCTCAGTTGCCCGAAAGGGGCAAGCTGGCCAACGAACAGGGTCTTGAAGCGAGTCTGTAAAGGGCTGGACGCTCCCGGCCTGATACGGTCACGACAAACACCGTGCCGCATCGGCAAAAACCGCGCTCATCAACAGGCTCCAAACGCAACAATCCGGAATCCGGGAAAACAGGCTGAACGCGAACAACGGGTGAAAGCGCTTCGGAGACGGCTGCCGGGAAACGCCCGCACCCCTGCCCTTCGGCAGGATGATGAGGGGTTTCCCGGTAAGGCAAACCCGCCAGATACACGGCAAACGACCGAGGTCCCCTGACAGCAGACCCCGGTCCCTTGGCCGATACCCGGCGGCAAGTCGATTACTTGACTTCGACCTTGGCGCCAGCGTCTTCCAGCTGTTTCTTCAGCGCGTCGGCGTCGGCCTTCGAGATGCCTTCTTTCACAGGCTTCGGAGCACCGTCGACCAGGTCCTTGGCTTCTTTCAGGCCCAGGCCGGTAGCGGCACGCACGACCTTGATCACCTCGACTTTCTTCTCGCCAGCAGCGGCCAGAACCACGGTGAACTCGGTCTGCTCTTCAGCAGCAGCACCACCAGCGGCGCCACCAGCGGCCGGAGCGGCCACGGCGACAGCAGCGGCAGCAGCCGACACGCCGAATTTCTCTTCCATCATCTTGATCAGTTCGGACAGTTCCAGAACCGTCATGCCTGCGACTGCGTCGAGGATCTCTTCTTTGCTCAGTGCCATTTGGAATTACTCCAGTTCGATTGCGTTTGTTACGTCGGATGAAGCCCGACAGTCAATGTGAGTGCGGGGATGCTCAGGCAGCTTCCTGCTTGTCGCGCACGGCCGCCAGACCGCGAACGAACTTCGTCGGAACCTCGTTGAGGGTACGAACGAAGGTAGCAACCGGTGCCTGCATCGTGCCCAGCAGCTTGGCCAGCAGCTCTTCGCGGCTCGGCATGGTGGCCAGGGCCTGAACCCCGGCGACGTCCATGACCACATTGGGCATGGCACCACCCTTCACCACGAGCTGGTCGTTGGCTTTTGCGAAGCTGGCGATCAGCTTGGCGGGCGCGACCGGATCAGCGGAAATGCCGTACATCAGCGGACCGACCATCTGGTCAGCCAGCTTCTCGTAAGGCGTATCCTTGACGGCGCGACGCACCAGCGTGTTCTTCAACACGCGCAGATACACACCCGATTCCCGTGCCTGCTTGCGCAGCTGGGTAATCTTCTCGACTGTCAGACCACGGTACTCGGCCAGGACGATCGAGCCAGCCTGTGCCACCTGGGCACTGACTTCCTCGATGACGGCCGCTTTCTCTTCACGATTGAGAGCCACGGTCTTTCCTTACAAATGAGATGGTTGCGCCGAAGCACTTCCATCGTTGACAACACGGCGATCAGGTGTGAAGCCTTCAGCCACAGGCGCTGCATCCTCAAGGGGTGAACCCCCATCAAATGCGCCGTCTGCAATCGAACACTTCATTCTTCAGGACCGCCATCTGCGTATGGCGCCGGAAACCGGATGGCGAACCACCCTGCTCCTGCATTCAAGACCGCCCTTGCCGGCACGCCGGCTTGCTTGGTCCCATACGGTCTTTGACAACACGTACCCGAGGGTACGGCCCAAAGTTTGGTGGGGGAAGGAACAGATGCCGCCGGCAAGCCGACGGAAAACCTGCTGGAACCTTCGCCCCAAATCACTTCAAGATCACATCAGGCCTTGAAGGCTACTGCCAGTTGGCAGCCCGGCTCTTCGCCGGGCAGACATCCAGCAGTCGGCCCTCACGGCCAGGAGATCAGGCTCCCGTGCCGCTGACGGAAGCGGTGTCAACCTTGACACCCACGCCCATCGTGCTGGAGACCGCAACCTTGCGCAGGTACAGACCCTTGGAGGTGGCGGGCTTGGCACGGACCAGAGCCTCGACCAGAGCAGCCAGGTTCTCCTGCAGCGCGGCCACGTCGAAGGAGGCACGGCCGATGGTGGAGTGGATGATACCGGCCTTGTCGGTACGGTACTGAACCTGACCCGACTTGGCGTTCTTGACGGCCTCAGCAACGTTCGGCGTCACGGTACCGACCTTCGGGTTCGGCATCAGGCCACGGGGACCCAGGATCTGGCCCAGCGAGCCGACCACGCGCATGGCGTCCGGTGAAGCGATGACCACGTCGAAGTCCAGCTGACCAGCCTTCACTTTCTCGGCCAGATCTTCCATGCCCACGATGTCGGCGCCGGCGGCCTTGGCTTCTTCAACCTTGGCACCCTGCGTGAACACCGCAACGCGAACCGGCTTGCCGGTACCGCGGGGCAGCACCACCGAACCACGCACCAGCTGGTCGGATTTGCGGGGATCGATACCCAGCTGAACAGCCACGTCGACGGACTCGTCGAACTTGGCGGTTGCGCATTCCTTGACCAGGGCCAGGGCGTCAGCGGCGGGATACAGCTTGTTGGCTTCGACCTTGGCGCTCAGCGCCTTGGCACGTTTGCTCAGCTTGGCCATTTACACGCCCTCCACGTTGACGCCCATGCTGCGGGCAGAGCCGGCGATGGTACGCACGGCGGCATCCAGGTCGGCAGCGCTCAGGTCAGGCTGCTTGGTCTTGGCGATCTGCTCCAGCTGTTCGCGGGTCAGCGTGCCCACCTTGTCGGTGTGGGGGGTCTTCGAGCCCTTGTCGATCTTGGCGGCTTTCTTGATCAGGATGGACGCCGGCGGCGTCTTCATGATGAAGGTGAAGCTCTTGTCGGCGAAGGCGGTGATGACCACGGGGATCGGCAGACCGGGCTCCATGCCCTGCGTCTGGGCGTTGAACGCCTTGCAGAACTCCATGATGTTCAGACCGCGCTGGCCGAGGGCCGGACCGATCGGGGGCGAGGGGTTGGCTTTGCCTGCAGGAACCTGCAGCTTGATGAAGCCGACGATTTTCTTGGCCATGAATGGCTACTCCTGTGAGTACGACCGCCCGTGATCAGAATGGCGAACCTTTCTGACACAGGCTCCTCAAAACGCTGCTGCCCCTTGCGGAAGGCAGCAGCCTGAAACTGTCTTGCTGCGGAAGGAAAGACCTTCCGGGATCAGAGCTTCTCGACCTGCCCGAACTCCAGTTCGACCGGCGTGGCCCGACCGAAGATGGTGACGGACACCGTCAGGCGGCTCTTCTCGTAATTGACTTCCTCGACGTTGCCGTTGAAATCGGCAAACGGACCTTCCTTGACCCGAACCATCTCGCCAATCTCAAAGAGAGTCTTCGGACGGGGCTTTTCCACACCCTCGGCCATCTGGTTCATGATCTTGTCGACTTCAGCCTGGGAAATGGCTGCAGGCCGATTGCCGCTACCACCCACGAACCCGGTGACCTTGTTGGTGTTCTTCACCAGGTGCCAGGTGTCATCGTTCATTTCCATCTCGACCAGCACGTAGCCGGGAAAGAAACGACGCTCGGTGATGGAACGCTGGCCATTCTTCATCTCCACCACTTCTTCGGTGGGGACGAGAATCTGACCGAAGAGATCCTGCATGCCCGCCCGCTCGACGCGCTCACGAATGGCACGGCCGACGCTCTTCTCCATGCCCGAGTAGGCGTGCACCACATACCAACGTTTGCTCATCAGCGACTCCAGCCCAGCACAAGATCGTACAAAACGAACTGCAGCCCGGAATCGACGAGCCACAGGAAGATGGCCATGACGACCACGAACAAGAAGACGTACAGCGTGACCGACCAGGTCTCCTTCTTGGTGGGCCAGACAACTCGCCGGGTTTCCTGCCAGGATTCACGCAGGAAGGCGAGCAGACGACGACCCTGCGTCGACGTCCAGGCAATCAGTCCACCCAGCACCAGACCGCCAATGACGGACAGCACCCGGAAGATCAGCGCCTGATCACGCAACAGGTAGAAGCCGACGACGCCAGCCACCACGACCAGAATGGCAAGGATCAGCTTGACTCGGTCGCCGCCGGACGTGACATCTTCGACTTTATGCTGCGCTGCCATGTATCCAGCCTGGAAATATGCAGTCTGCGACTGCCATGAATGACTCTTGTTCTGACGAAAGCGGGCCTTGTCGGCCCGGCTTTCTTGCTACATCAGGAAAAGTGGCAGGGGCAGAGGGAATCGAACCCCCAACCTTTGGTTTTGGAGACCAACGCTCTGCCAGTTGAGCTATGCCCCTACGTTTCCTTCAATCCTTGGTATCAGGCGATGATCTTGGCGACCACACCGGCACCGACGGTACGACCACCTTCACGGATGGCGAACCGCAGACCCTGTTCCATGGCGATCGGGGCGATCAGCTTGACCTTCATCTGAACGTTGTCACCCGGCATCACCATCTCGGTGCCTTCCGGCAGCGTCACCGAACCCGTCACGTCCGTCGTACGGAAGTAGAACTGCGGACGATAGTTCGAGAAGAACGGCGTGTGACGACCACCTTCGTCCTTGCTCAGGATGTACACCTCGGCTTCGAACTCGGTGTGCGGCTTGATCGTGCCCGGCTTGGCCAGCACCTGACCACGCTCGACATCCTCGCGCTTCGTGCCGCGCAGCAGGATACCCACGTTGTCGCCTGCCTGACCCTGGTCCAGCAGCTTGCGGAACATCTCCACGCCCGTGCAGGTCGTCTTCTGCGTGTCACGGATACCGACGATCTCGATCTCGTCGCCAACCTTGATGATGCCACGCTCCACACGGCCCGTAACCACCGTACCACGACCCGAGATCGAGAACACGTCCTCGATCGGCATCAGGAACGTACCGTCCACGGCACGCTCGGGCTCGGGAATGTAGCTGTCCAGCGCCTCGGCCAGCGCCATGATGGCCGGCTCGCCGATCTCGCTCGTGTCGCCTTCCAGCGCCTTCAGCGCCGAACCCTTGATGATCGGCAGATCGTCGCCCGGGAACTCGTACTTCGACAGCAGTTCACGAACTTCCATCTCCACCAGCTCCAGCAGCTCGGCGTCGTCGACCATGTCGGCCTTGTTCATGAACACGATGATGTAGGGAACACCCACCTGGCGGGCCAGCAGGATGTGCTCACGCGTCTGCGGCATCGGGCCGTCAGCCGACGACACCACCAGGATCGCGCCGTCCATCTGGGCAGCACCCGTGATCATGTTCTTCACGTAGTCGGCGTGTCCCGGGCAGTCCACGTGTGCATAGTGGCGCTTGGCGGTCTCGTACTCGACGTGCGAGGTGTTGATCGTGATGCCCCGGGCCTTCTCTTCCGGTGCATTGTCGATCTGGTCATAGCCCTTGGCCTCACCGCCGAACTTCTTCGACAGCACCGTGGCAATCGCCGCAGTCAGCGTCGTCTTGCCATGGTCCACGTGACCGATGGTGCCCACGTTCACGTGCGGCTTGGTCCGTTCAAACTTGCCCTTTGCCATTTTTCAGTTCACTCCTGATTCTTTCAATCGAGATTGTCGTTTGTTGGAAGGCGAGACACCCCTACTGGTGTGCCCCGCCCCCTTCCGGCCTGTACCCGTGATTACTTGGTACGGGCCGCGATGACGGCCTCGGCGACGTTCTTCGGCGCTTCGGCGTATTGCTTGAATTCCATAGTGTAAGTGGCACGACCCTGCGTCAGCGACCGCAGTGTGGTGGCATAGCCAAACATCTCGGCCAGAGGCACTTCAGCCTTGATCTGCTTGCCGCCACCGACCATGTCTTCCATGCCCTGGATCATGCCGCGCCGCGAGGACAGGTCGCCCATCACGGTACCGGCATACTCTTCCGGCGTTTCCACTTCCACGGCCATCATCGGCTCCAGCAGGACCGGGCTGGCCTTGCGCATGCCTTCCTTGAACGCCATCGAACCCGCCTGCTTGAACGCGTTTTCGTTGGAGTCCACGTCGTGGTACGAACCGAAGTGCAGCGTGACCTTCACGTCCACCACCGGGTAGCCGGCCAGCACGCCGGTCGGCAGGGTGTCTTCGATACCCTTCTGGACCGCGGGGATGAACTCGCGAGGCACCACGCCGCCCTTGATGGCGTCGACGAACTCGAAGTTCGGGCCGCCCGGCTCCAGCGGTTCCAGCTTGAGCACGACGTGACCGTACTGACCACGACCACCGGACTGCTTGACGAACTTGGCTTCGGCGTTCTCGACCGTCTTGCGGATGGTCTCGCGGTAGGCGACCTGCGGAGCACCCACGTTGGCCTCGACCTTGAACTCGCGGCGCATGCGGTCCACGAAGACGTCCAGGTGGAGCTCGCCCATGCCGCCGATAACGGTCTGGCCGGTCTCCTCGTCGAGCCTGACGGTGAAGGTCGGGTCCTCCTCGGAGAGCTTCTGGATCGCGGTTCCCAGCTTCTCCTGGTCGCTCTTGGTCTTGGGCTCGATGGCGACGTGGATGACCGGGTCCGGGAAGGTCATGGACTCCAGGATGATCGGCGCGTTCTGGGCGCACAGGGTGTCACCGGTGGTGACGTCCTTGAGGCCGATGAAGGCGTAGATGTGACCGGCGTGGGCCTGCTCGACCGGGTTCTCCTTGTTGGAGTGCATCTGGAAGAGCTTGCCGATGCGCTCCTTCTTGCCCTTGGTGGCGTTGGAGACGACGTCGCCCTGGGAGACCTTGCCGGAGTAGACGCGCACGTACACGAGCTTGCCGTAGAAGGGGTGCGTGGCGACCTTGAAGGCGAGCGCGGAGAAGGGCTCGGTCTCGTCGGCCGCACGGGTGAGCACCTCCTCCTCGTTGCCGGGCCGGTGGCCCTCGACGTCGGGAACGTCCAGCGGGGAGGGCAGGTAGTCCAGGACGGCGTCGAGCACGGGCTGGACGCCCTTGTTCTTGAAGGCCGAGCCGGCCATGACCGGGAAGGCCTCGCCGGCGATGGTGAGCCTGCGGACGCCGGCCTTGATCTCGGCGACGGTGAGCTCCTCGCCCTCCAGGTACTTCTCCATGAGGTCGTCGTCGGCCTCGGCGACCGCCTCGACGAGCTCGCCGCGCAGCTCCTCGGCCTTGGCGACCAGGTCGGCGGGGATGTCCTCGTAGACGACGACGGCGCCGCGGGTCGCCTTGCCGTCGGCGTCCTTCTCGGGGAAGCGCACGGCGCGCATCTCTACGACGTCGACGACGCCGGAGAACTCGGACTCGGCGCCGATCGGGAAGTTCAGCACGATCGGCCTGGCGTGAAGACGGTCGCGGATCGTCTGGACGGAGAACTCGAAGTCGGCGCCCAGCTTGTCCATCTTGTTGATGAAGCAGATGCGCGGGACGCCGTACTTGTCGGCCTGCCGCCACACCGTCTCGGACTGGGGCTCGACGCCCTCCTTGCCGTCGAAGACGGCGACCGCGCCGTCGAGCACCCGCAGGGAGCGCTCGACCTCGACCGTGAAGTCGACGTGGCCGGGGGTGTCGATAATGTTGATCTGGTTGTTCTTCCAGAAGCAGGTGGTGGCCGCGGAGGTGATGGTGATGCCGCGCTCCTGCTCCTGCTCCATCCAGTCCATGGTCGAGGCGCCGTCGTGCGTCTCGCCGATCTTGTAGTTGATGCCCGTGTAGAACAGGATGCGCTCCGTCACGGTCGTCTTGCCGGCATCGATATGGGCCATGATGCCGATGTTGCGGACCTTCTTCAGGTCGGTCAGCACGTCGAGTGCCACTAGTGAAGTCCTTCGTTCGTGAGGTGGGAGGAAGACGCCGGTCGGGGCGCGAGGGGCGGCGCCGGCCGACGCGCTGCTGTTACCAGCGGTAGTGGGCGAAGGCCCGGTTGGACTCGGCCATCCGGTGCATGTCCTCGCGGCGCTTGACCGCGGCGCCCAGACCGTTGGAGGCGTCCAGGATCTCGTTCATGAGGCGCTCGGTCATGGTGTTCTCGCGGCGCTTGCGGGAGAAGTCCACGAGCCAGCGCAGCGCGAGGGTGGTGGCTCGGTTGGGGCGGACCTCGACCGGCACCTGGTAGGTCGCGCCGCCGACGCGGCGGGAGCGGACCTCCAGAGCCGGGCGGATGTTGTCCAGGGCGCGCTTGAGGACGGCGACCGGGTCCTGGTCCGTCTTGGTGCGCACGCCCTCCAGGGCGCCGTAGACGATGCGCTCGGCGGTGGACTTCTTGCCGTCCAGCAGGACGCGGTTGACGAGCTGGGTGACGACCGGAGAGCCGTAGACGGGGTCGACGGCGAGCGGGCGCCGGGGGGCGGGGCCCTTACGAGGCATTACTTCTTCTCCTTCTTGGCGCCGTACTTCGAGCGTGCCTGCTGGCGGCCCTTGACGCCCTGGGTGTCGAGGGAGCCGCGCACGATGTGGTAGCGGACACCGGGAAGGTCCTTCACACGGCCGCCGCGCACCAGCACGATGGAGTGCTCCTGAAGGTTGTGCCCCTCGCCGGGGATGTATGCCGTGACCTCGATGCCGGTCGACAGGCGCACACGGGCGACCTTGCGGAGGGCTGAGTTCGGCTTCTTGGGGGTGGTGGTGTATACGCGGGTGCACACGCCACGGCGCTGCGGGCTGGACTTGAGCGCGGGCGTCTTGGACGCCGAGCGCTTGGTCGAGCGGCCCTTGCGGACCAGCTGCTGAATGGTAGGCACTACTCGATCTCCATAGTGAAGTGCATCTGGACATTTCGCTGCCCACCCACCGGCCCCGCTCCCCCGCCGGGCGCGCACGCCTCCACGGAGCCGGGCCGGCCCGCCGCCGTCGGCCTGCCGACGCGCTGCGTCCGGAGCCCCCGTGGAGGGGCCCGTCGGTTCCCGCCGCGGCAGACCCGCGTCACGGTGTCGAGCAGGGCCGGGCAGAAGGACCTGGACCGAAGTCGACGTCGCTGGGAACGGAATGGAGATGCGGTGACCCGCCTGCGGGCACCGTCGGCCAGGCTACCCGTTTCCCACAGGATCGCGCCAGGGCGGACAACGGGATGAGGGCGTGGTGCTGAACACGTGAGGAACGCGAAGAAGCTGCAGGACGAGGACCTTCGGGGCAAGGACAGGGCATCTGCCCCATACCGAAAATACGGCAAGCGTGCGAGAGTGTGGCGATGAACGTCCCAGCATTACTGTCCGCCATTGCTGTAGGGGGCACGGCCGTCGCAGTCGTAGCCCGCAGTGGCTCCGCCTTCG
>ERZ773063.680-NODE-680-length-21650-cov-5.162028_pt1 | contig 21650 bp, 27 predicted proteins | sample MGYA00580625_ERZ773063 | MGnify/ENA primary metagenome ERZ773063 (study PRJEB29015, sample SAMEA2738022) | human oral metagenome | biome: human oral; feature: human-associated habitat; material: dental | place: China | collected 2042 ... | reverse complement strand
TTTATGTTAATAAACAATGCTAGGCAAATAGCGGATTTAGAACCGTTTCAGGTTATAAAATTCAAAAAATTTATGCATAAAAAAGCAAAAAACGATTCTGAACTTGCAAAAAAAATAAAAAAATTTAGTGAAAAAGGAGAATAAAAAATATGAACAATGCAATATTGATGGGAAGATTAACAAGAGATGTGGAACTAAATTACAGCCAAAATGGAAAAGCATTTACAAGGTTTGCAATAGCAGTAAATAGAATCGGAGAAGGAGCTGATTTTATAAACTGCGTTGCTTGGGAGAAAACAGCTGAAACAATAGCTGAGTATTTCAAAAAAGGTCAAAGAATTTTAGTTCAAGGAAGTATTAGAACAGGAAGTTATGAAAAGAACGGTCAGACTGTTCATACAACTGATATTTTAATAAGCCGATTTGAATTTATCGAAAGCAGCAAAAAGAAATATGCTGATGACGATGAATTTCCTTTCAGCTAAAAAAATAGGGGGGGATTAAAAAATAAAAACAGGAGAAAAAGATATGAGTAATTTAAGTTTAATAAAATATGAATTAGAAGAAATAAATAATATTGCAAATTTTTTAGACAGCGAAAATAACGAATTAGACGAAAAAACAATAAATGACACAAAAGAAAGCGTAGAATTGCTTTTAGAAGAAAAATCGGAGCAGTTGGAGCTGATATTAAAAGAACTTGAAGCAAAAGAAGAAAAGTGCAAAGAAATTGCTGATTTTTATGCTAGAAAAGCAAAACAAGCGAATGAAAAAACAAAAGCACTCAAAGAGTTAATTTTAGGGGCAATGCAAAAACTCAATGCTAAGAAAATAGAAACTGTAACAGGAACATTTACAATTAGAAATAACGCTCCGTCTTTGAAAATTGAAAATGAGGATTTAATCCCTCAAAAATTTGTGAGCTATATACAAACTAGAAAAATCGAAAAAAACGAAATAAAAAAAGAAATAAAAAATGGGGTAGAGATTCCAGGAGCACATTTAGAAACTTCGCAAAGTTTACTTATAAGATAAAAAAGAGGGGTAATTGAGGGTACTTTAAAACAAAACAGGAGGATTAAAATGGAAAGAGAAGATATAGAAAAATATTTGAAAGAAAATTTAAAAGGTGTTCGTGTAGAACCCAAAAAAATAATTATGGGAGGATGGACTGTTTTAGAGCCTATTATATTTCTTGAACTTAAAGATGGTTCAAGAATGAGATTTTTTAGACTTGACTTAGATTTGGAAAAATGGGAGGACGAATAATGAGAGAAATAAAATTTAGAGCTTGGGATAAAGAAAACGAAAAAATGATGAAAGTTTCATCTATTTCTTTAGAAAACAAGGAAATAGCAGTAAAAGACTTCGGAACATATCATTTTTTTAGAATAAAAGATATAGAATTAATGCAATACATCGGACTTAAAGATAAAAACGACAAAGAAATTTATGAGGGGGATATTTTATTATCATCAAACGAAAACGGAATTTTTCTGCAATTAATAGGTTTTGGAAATGATGATAGAGAATACAGCGACATATTAAATGGTTTCAAAATAATAGATGGTCGCATTTTGGAAGACGACGATTATGAAATAGACGAATGCAAAGAATTTACACAAGAATTGATAAAAGCGCATAATATTCCGATTTTACAACCTGAAAATACGATAATAGATGGTTGGTGGATTGTTGGAAACATTTACGAAAACAAAAACTTATTGGAGGAAAACAAGTGAGTAAATACAAGGTAGGATTTTATGCGAATAGCAGAGCAAATGTCTATTCTACAAATGCTGAAGTTATAGATTTAGTCGAAGATTACGGCTATACAGAGAAAGAGGCGGAAGAAATAATAAGTGATGAAGAAAAATTGAAAAAGGAATTTGATGCCTGGCTATGGGATACTATAGAAACAGGTTTCCAAGTCCTCGAAACAGAAGAAGAAGTCGAGGACTGGAAAAGGATGGATCAATGATAAAATATGCTGAGATACACAAAATCAAAATTGAAAATGAAACAAGATATATAGCAAAAATTTATATTGACGGAGAAGAAATAAAAAGCGAAAGTTTTAGCAGTTTAACATTTGAGGAAACTGCTAAACACATTCTAGGAAATAATTGTTTCGTATCGAATTATTTTGATATGACGGAAACGGAGGAATAACAATGAAACACAAGGAAGAAATATTAAAACTATTATACAAAATTAAAGCAGAACAGGACAAAAGGAGAAAGTAAATGAAAGCAATTATATATGCAAGAGTTAGTACAGAAATTCAGGAAGAGGGGCGTTCACTTGAGTTTCAGATAAGAAAATGTGAAGATTTTTGTAAAATGAGCGGTTATAAGCTCAAGGAAGTTATACAGGATGTGGAGAGCGGAGGCAACGATAATCGTGAAGGCTTTCTTAAACTACAGCAAGAAATCAAAAAGAAATCGTTTGATGTGCTTGTAGTTTATGAGAGCTCCCGTATCTCTCGTATAACTTTAACTATGTTAAATTTTGTTTTAGAGCTGCAAAAAAGCAATATAAAATTTGTATCTATTTCACAGTCTGAAATAAATACAACAACCCCCACTGGTATGCTGTTCTTTCAAATATTCGCTGTATTGGCAGATTATGAGAGAAAGCAAATATCAATGAGGGTGAAATCAAACAAATGGGCTAGAGCCAAAGCAGGAATATGGCAAGGCGGAACTATTCCGATTGGTTATAAAAAAGATGAACACAACAATATTACAATAGATCCTGAAACTTCTGAAGATGTTATAAGCATTTTTAACACATACTTAAATACTAAAAGTCTATCTGAAACAGCAAATATTTTCAACAAAAACATTTCATCTGTCAAATGGATTTTGCAAAATGAATTTTACATTGGAAATCTGATGTACGGAAGAAAAGAAAATAATATTAATACTGGAGAAGTGAAAATAAACAAAAAAATAACGATATTTAAAGGAAATCACAAAGCATTAATAAGTGAAGAAGTTTTTAGGGAAGTACAACGGCAAATGTTATTTAAACAACGTGTAATACGTAAAGAAGGAAAGTTTTTATTCACAGGTATATTAGAGTGTACCTGTGGCGGTAAAATGTTCAAAAATGGTGTTAATTATAGATGTGACAAATGTAAAAAAGCAATATCTATGAATAAGGCTGAAAAGTTTATAATACATAAATTATTAAACTTAAAAGAATTAGAGTTTTTGAATGAAAAACCTAATTTAGAAAAATATACAAAAGATAGAGAGAATATAGATAAACAAATTAAAAAAATAGATAAAGAAAGAACTAAATATTTAGAATTATTTGCAAAAGAATTGATAAATGAATTTGAATTAAATGATAAACTTGAGGAACTCAAAAATAGAAAACGAGTATTTGAAGATTCCTTAAATGATATTGATAGAATAATAAAAGACAAGACAATAAGCGAAGAAAAAATGGACAATATAAAAATTTTAAAAGAAGTGCTTGAAAATATGGACGAAACAGACAGGTATAATTTATTTTTGATGTTGAGAATGCTGATAAAAAAGGTAAAAATAAAAAAATATCAACCTTTAGAAGTGCTGATATTACTAAACTAATCCACTATTTCGTGTGGGCTTTTATGGTGCGAAAGGTGGGACTCGAACCCACATGTCAAAGACGCTAGATCCTAAGTCTAGTGCGTATGCCAATTTCGCCACTCTCGCAAAAATTTTTTTAAATGGTGAGCCATACTGGGATCGAACCAGTGACACCTTGATTAAAAGTCAAGTGCTCTACCGACTGAGCTAATGGCTCATATTATGGGGTGATCGACGGGACTTGAACCCGCGACAACCAGTGCCACAAACTGGCGCTCTACCAACTGAACTACGATCACCATATATATGAAAGTTTTATTTTAATTTTCAAATAAAATGGAGCGGGAGACGAGGGTCGAACTCGCGACATTCAGCTTGGAAGGCTGACGCTCTACCAACTGAGCTACTCCCGCAAATTAGTGGTCGGTGTAGTAGGATTTGAACCTACGACCCCCTGCTCCCAAGGCAGGTGCGCTACCGAACTGCGCTATACACCGCTCCTAAGTAATAAGTTTTTTATTTTCTTAATACCTGTTGGACAAGAAATATAATATCATAATTATTCTTTTTTGTCAACACTTTTTTTAAATTTTTTTTGTGTTTTTCTTAATTTTTAAAAAAACTCTTAAAATAAGAGAGTTTAAGAGAACTAAAAAATTATTTTTACTTTTGTGGATAAAAAATCAAAATTTTGATATACTTTTTTATATTAAGGAGGAGATATGGATTTTCATGGTGGAAATATTTACAAAATTTTTAGAGAAAGAAAAATTAAAAATATACTAGATTACAGTTCGAATATCAATCCATTTGGGATACCAGAAAACTTAAAAAAAGTTATTTTAGAAAATTTGGAGACTCTGGAAAAATATCCTGACCCCGACTATTTTGAGCTGAGAAAAAAAATTGCAAAAAAAAATGGCGTTCATTTAGAAAATATAATTTTGGGAAATGGGGCAACAGAAATTATATTTTTAATTACAAAAGTTTTAAATCCAAAAAAAGTTTTGATTGCGGCACCAACTTTTGGAGAATATGAAAGAGCGGTAAAAAGTTTGCAAGATGATGTTGCGATTCAATATTTTAAACTCGAAGAAAAGGAAAATTTTAAATTTAATCAAAAAAAATTTGAGATGGAAATGGAAAAAAATTATGATTTGGTTATAATTTGTAATCCAAATAATCCGACGGGAAAATTTTTACAAAGAGATGAAATGGAAAAAATTTTGGAAAAGTGTAACAAAAAAAATACAAAACTTCTTGTGGATGAAGCATTTATTGAATTTGTTGAAAATTGGAAGGAAAAAACAATTGCACAGACAAAAATTGATAAAAAAAATTTATTTATAATCCGAGCATTTACGAAATTTTTTGCAATACCTGGATTAAGACTTGGATATGGAATTTTTTTTGACAAAGAAGACATTTTTAAAGTAAACGCTAAAAAAGAGCCGTGGAGCGTCAACAGCCTTGCTGAAATTGCTGGAACTTACGTAATCGATGATTTAGAATATATAAAAAAAACAGAAAATTGGATACAGTTAGAAAAGAAATATATGTTTGAACAATTATCAAAAATTAAAGAACTTGAAGTTTTTGAAACAGAAGTAAACTTTATTCTAGCAAAAATAAAAAAAGGAATGAACTCAAAAAAATTACAGGAAAAGATGCTGGAACATGGAATTTTAATTAGAGATGCTTCAAATTTTATTTTTTTGAATAAAAATTTTTTTAGACTTGCAATAAAAGATAGAAGAAATAATGATTTTGTTTTGGAGAAATTATCATTGATTTTTTCTTTTGAAAAAAAATAAATATAATTTAATATTTCATCACTCAATCTGTTGATATTCTCACTTTTTTTTGTTATAATTATTTTAATATAAATTAAAATAGGTGATGATTATGGAAGGGATTAATTTGGAAAATTTAGATAATAATGATTTGGGACGTTTTTTTGAAGAAGGAAAAAGATACTTTGAAAAAGGGGATTTTGTTTTAGCTGAAAAATATTTAAAAAAGGCGACAAAATCTGGAAATAGAGAAGCATTTTTATTGCTTTTTGACATATTCTTAAAAGATGATAGAACTAACATTGCAGAAAAATATTTAAAACCTCTTGCTGATGGAGGAGATTTTGAGTTTCAAAATAAACTGGGTGAAGTTTATAGAAAAAAAGCGAATTTTGAACTCGCAGAATATTATTTTAAATTAGCAATTGGAAATGGGAATAAAAAAGCGCATTACAATTTGGGAAAACTTTATTATGAATACAAAAAAAATAATTTGGCGACAGAAAATTTAAAAATTGCAGCGGATCAGGAACAGGATCAGCAAGCGCAAGTTTTACTTGCCAAAATTTACAAGGATTTAGGACAAATTGACCTGGCACAGCAATATTTCAGTGCTGCGAAAGACAACGCAAAAGCTTATTATTATTTAGGAAACTTATATGAAGAAAAAAATGAACTGACTCTAGCTGAAAACAATTGGAAAATTGCAGCTGATGAATATGATGATAAAAAAGCACAAAAAAAATTAGTTGACTACTACAAAGATAATTTAACATTAAGAAAACATTATTTATCGCTACTTGCCGACAAAAATAATTTAGATGCATTTGTAAAATTGGGAGATATTTTTACGCAAGAAAAAAATTATGGACTTGCATTTTCAAACTACAATAACTTTTTTAATGCAACATCCCATCTAAAAGAAAAACCTACATTTTATATGGACAGAATTGATAAAGAAAAATTAAAATTCAATTACGGTAAAAGCTGTGTTTCACTTGGGAAATTTGACATTGCTGAAGAATGTTTCAAAGAAAACAAATATCTGTGTGAAAATGAAAATATTATCGAAGTGGCAAAATTATATGAATCAGCGAATCAATTTAAAAATGCTATTGAATACTATAAATTAGCGCTTCACATTCAATAAAAAAGAAAGGATATTAAATTTATGACTTCTACAAAGACAAAAATTGCGAATTTTGAATTTGACAACTGTATTATGAATGCGGCAGGAGTTTTGTGCTATGACAAAGATGAACTGACGAAAATATTAAATTCTGCAGCTGGAACATTTGTTACAAAGACAGCGACTCTAGAACCAAGAGAGGGAAATCCAGAACCTCGATACCATGACACAAGGTTGGGAAGTATTAATTCAATGGGTCTTCCTAATTTGGGATTTGACTACTACCTTGACTATTTATTAGAATTAAAGAAAACTCATCCCAAAAGAACCTTTTTCTTTTCACTTGTGGGAATGTCGCAAAATGATACTCACACATTGTTAAGAAAAGTGCAAGAAAGTAATTTTGACGGAATAACAGAACTTAACCTGTCGTGTCCAAATGTGCCAGGAAAACCGCAGATAGCTTACGATTTGGAAACAACTGAAAAACTATTGACAGACATTTTTTCATATTTTAAGAAGCCACTTGGAATAAAATTGCCGCCATATTTTGATTTAGTGCATTTTGACCAAGCAGCAGCTGTTTTTAACAAATTTCCACTATCTTTTGTAAACTGTGTGAACAGCATTGGAAATGGAATTATAATCGAAGATGAGAAGGTGGTTATAAAACCTAAAAATGGATTTGGAGGAATTGGTGGAGAATATGTAAAACCAACCGCTCTTGCAAATGTTCATGCTTTTTATCAAAGATTAAAGCCAAGTATTCAGATTATTGGAACTGGGGGAATTTTATCAGGAAGAGATGCATTTGAACATATTCTATGCGGTGCAAGTATGGTTCAAATTGGGACAACTTTACATAAAGAAGGAGTAAGTGCATTTTCAAGAATTACAAGTGAATTAAAAGAAATTATGGAAAAAAAAGGATACAAAAGTATCGAAGAATTTAAAGGAAAACTAAAATATTTATAAAAAGAAAAAGAACTGTCAGACATATAAAAATTTTAAAAAAAGGATTGATTTTTGTAGAATTCAATCCTTTTAGTTATATTATTTTATTTTTTTTGAAGCGATAAGTTTTATAGATATTACAAAAATATAAATAAACACGATGTAAGGAATTAACTCAAATCTATGTAAAAACGCCCATAACACATCAAAAAGTAATATTAATACTGAAATTTTTAAAACTTCAAATATTTTTTTTATTAAATTTAATTTGTAACCAAAAACTACAGGTCTAAAAACTTTGTTAATCATTTTTGAAAAGATATTTAAAACAATTATTGAATATGACAATGTTTCAAACTGAATACCAAGTTTCCAAAATATAGCCATTGTCAGTCCCATCATCATTCCGTAATAAAATTTCCCAAAAGAATATGTTGGACTTGTAGGCATATCTGTCGCCATAAAAATTCCTGTGAGCATAAGACCTCCCATTGAAATTTCAATCTCTTTTATAAAAAGTGAAACTATAAAAACTGTAGAGAATAAAGCTACTGGAATGTGCCAAGAAATTCTATTTTTTATAAGTAAATAAATTCCCCCCACAATAAGTGCTAAAACTGAGACTTCTCCTAGCGCACCCGTTGGATTTAGCAGCATTTTATCCAAATAATTTGTAAAATCGTTGTTATTTATAAAAGAAAATATTTTTAATTCTGAAATATTTAGTGAATTTCCAGACCATATCGCAGGTGAAGTCATAACAAGCGGAAAAAATACCGTCATAAACTCTCTTCCTACAACAGCGGGATTTAATCTATTTTTTCCAATTCCGCCGAAAATTAATTTTCCGAAGATTATCGCCATTGCAGCGCCAAATGCAGCTACATAAATTGGAGTGTATGGTGCCAATATAAATGCCAGTAAAATTCCCGTAACTATAGCTGACAAATTTTTTATGCTAGTTATTTCGTTAAAAAATATTTTTGAAAAAACAATTTCTGTCAAAACTGCTGACAAAACGCAAATTACCATGATTAAAAATGAAGATAATCCATAAACTAAAAGTGAGAGTAATATTGCCGGTGTAAGAGCTAAAATTACGTCAAACATTACAGCTTTTATATCATCTCTTGTTCTTATATAAGGCGTGTAACTATTTTTTAACTCCATTATTTATTTACCTCCATTTTCATTAAACTTTCTTTTCCATTTTTTATACTCTCAATCAAAGGTACCCTCGATGGACACGCATATTCGCAAGCACCGCACTCAATACAATTCATTATATTAGCTTTTTCCATCATTTTATATTCTTTTTTTTCGTAAAATTCAGCGAATTCAAAAGGCATTAAATTCATCGGACAGACTTCGACGCAATATCCACATGAAATACAGTTGTTTCTCTCAATTTCTCCTTCATTTTTTAAAAATAAAATTCCTGAGGTTCCCTTTATAGTTGCCGTTGACTTATCAAATATTTCCTGCCCCATCATAGGTCCGCCAAAAATGATTTTTGAGTTTTCATTCGGCTCCAATATTTTAATTATGTGCTCAATCGGTGTTCCTATTTTTATCAAATAATTTCCAATTTTTTCTAGATTTTCCCCTGAAACAGTGACAATTCTTTCAACTAGCGGAGCTCCTTTAAAAAAGGCATCGTAAACTGATTTTACGGTGCTTACATTGCTTACCACAACGCCTTTATTTATGGGAAGCTCTCCTTTTTTTATTTTTTTCCCAGTAACTGATGCAATAAGTTGTAATTCGCTCCCTTGTGGATATGAAGTTGGAAGTATTTTTATTTTAATCTTCATTTTTTCTTCCAAAATCGCTTTTTTTAAAATTTGCTTCAATTCCAGATTTTCTTTTTCAATCCCAATCACGATATTTTTAGGATTGATGAGATATTTTACAATTTTTATACCCTTTATTAATTCATTTGCAAAACTTTTAATAACTGAGTAATCCGAAGTCAAGTAAGGTTCACATTCTGCGCCGTTTATAATAAAAGTTTTAACTTTTTTATTTTTTATGTCATATTTGACATAAGTTGGAAACTGCGCTCCACCTTCTCCAACAATTCCACTATTTTTAATAATTTCAATAATTTTTTCTTTTTTATAATTTTCTAACTCTGAAATTTCTCTTTTTTCTTTTTCAATTTCCTCATTTTTAAAATCATTTTTTATAACAATAGTTTTAGCCATTTTTTTATTTGGTAAAATCATTTCTTTTATATCAATAACTTGACCAGACACAGGCGAGTGAACAGGTGAAGAAATATTTCCTTGCATTTCCCCAATTTTTTCATATCTTTTTACAAAATCTCCAACTTTTACTGTTTCTTTTGAAATTTGTCCGATATGCTGTGCCAAATAAATATGAAAAATTTTTGGATCTTGCAATTTTTCTATTTCCAAAACTTTTGTCATATGTTTCATTGACTCAATTTTCATTATATCTTTACTCATTTTCTCTCCATTTTTTTCTTTTTTATAATTTAAATTTAAAATTTTTAAATTTTTTATTTAACATATTCTAAAAATCCGTCAGTATAATGTATTTCCCCATTTTCATCAATCAAATATCCTTCAATTTTTATTTCTTTTGAAAGTTTTTTTATTATTTCATGAAAATTTTTAGGAGTTTGATTATAAAGTCCAGTTGAAATCATATCTCCAAAAAAGCATTTTCAGTAATGATTCCAATCTGTTTGTTTTTTGCAGGAAATCCTGTTTTGGGACTGATTATGTGACCATATTTTTCACCATCAATTTCCAAAAATGTATTTACCTGATTTGAAGTAGAATATGTTAAGTCTTTTATTTCTATCTCAAATAAATCATTATATTCGTCATTTCCTTCATACTTTTCTTTTGTAATTTTCAAAATTTTTCCATCATCATTTTTTAACAATTTTTTCTCAGGTTCAGGATTTTCTACAATAATTCCCCATCCGTTAATAGCCACAATACTGCTTCCACCAGCATTAATTATGGCGTCGTCAATTTTAAGTTCTTTCATTTTTTGAATAGCTTTATCAATCGCATATGCTTTTATAAAAGAACCTGTTATAATTTCTTGATTTTTATCAATTTTTACTTTTAAATTTTTTTTATCGATAATAATTTTTTTATAATCCACCAATTTTTTTATTTTTTTAATTTCAAGATTTTCTGGAATTTTATCAGAATTTTCTTTATAAAATCCCCATAGTTTTATAAGTGGCATTATAGTTATGTCATATTCTCCATTCATAATTTCAGAAAAATGCACTACTTTTTCCAATAAATTCACAGTTTCTTCATTCACTTGCACAAATTTTCCGTTATTTTTATTAATTTTATCAATGTAAGAATTTTTTGAATACGAATTATAATTTTTATTCACATCTTCCAAAATTTCAAATAGTTCATCAAAAACTTTACTTTCAAAGCTATCAGGAATTTTTATCTTAATATTTGTGTGAAATAAAAATCTAGTTTGCACTTTATATTCTCTTTCCATTTTTTTCCTTGAACAATTTAATAATTTTTTTTATAAATTTTATTAATTTTTATTAGAAGTTGTTCCTTCAGAATTTTTTACTTCAGTTGGGTTTGTTTTTTTCTCTTCATTAGATGCTTTTCCAGAATCTTTATTTTCTTTTTGAATTTCTAAATTATTTTTATTTTCTGGATTTTTATTTTGATTTTCATTCTTGGAAGAAGTTACTCTTTCTTTTGTTTTTGGTTCAATCTTTTCATTATTTTGCTTAACTTCTTTTTGTACTTTAGAAGAAGATGAAGCTCTTTCGGCTCTTTTATTTTCTTTTTTTATGAAATTTTTATTTTCATCTTTTCCTTTAGAAGAAGTTGAACTCTCAGGTAATTTATTTTCAATAGTTGTGCTATTTCCTAAAGAATTTATATTTCCAGAAGGATTATTTGTGGTCACTTCTACTATTTTAGATTTTTGTTTGACGTAGTTTCCCCATCCGATAAGAGCTATTGCTCCTAAAAATAATATTATTTTTTTTATATTTTTCATTTTTATCTCCATTTCATTTTTATCAAAATATTATAGTCCACTTTTCTTTGTTTTCACTTTTTTAAATTATTTTATTTCATTTCATTTATGTACAAAAAAATGAATTTAAACTGAATAAAAAATTTTTGCTTTTTGTTGCACTTGATTTGTTAATATATTGTTTAACGATACTCCATCATTTATTAAAAAAATTTATTGACTTTTTATATAACAGGTGTTATAATACTACAAAATTAAAAATAATGGAGGTATTTTTATGAAACAAAATATTTTAAGTAACAGTATAAAAATTAAAACAAAAGAAAAAGAATTTTTAAAAAGTATCTTTTTGGTATTAAGCGGAGTTATATTTTTATCAATAATGTCGCAACTTATAATACCGCTTTATTTTACTCCTGTACCTATTTCACTAGGATCATTTGGAGTAATATTAATAGCATTGTTATATGGTAGAAAATTGGGAACAGCAACTGTGCTTTCATATGTTGCAGCAGGTAGTTTGGGAGCTCCAATTTTTGCTGGATTTAAAGCAGGTTCGTTGTTTTCACCAACAGGAGGATATATTTTAGGATATATTGCAGCTACAGTAATTTTAGGATTTTTATCTGATAAAGGTATTGCAAAATCTTATGTGAAGACATTTCTTTCACTATTACTTGCTAGTGCCGTTATTTTGATATTAGGTGCATTAGTATTGATGTTATTTGTGCCTATTAAAAATGTATTTATGGCCGGTGTACTTCCTTTTATTCCTGGAGATATGTTAAAAGTAATTGCTGCAACTCTTTTATTTCCAAGATTATGGAAATTTATTAAAAAAAATAAAAATTAAATTATTTGTTAAACAAAGAATCTCCTTTAAAGCAATTTTTAGGAGATCTTTTATTTAATTATCATATTTTTACTTAATACAATTTTTTGAACGCAAAGAAAGGAAAAAAAAGATGTTAAAAAATAATAATCAAATTGAACTAGTTAAGTTTATATCACATTTAAAAAATAAAATTATAAATGAAAAATACGATATAACTCATGAAGAAGCAATCTTTTTATCAAAAATTCCTAATGATGATATCGAAACTTTAAACTTGCTTTTTGAAGCAGCAAATCAAATTAGAGAAAAATTTTGTGGAGAAAATTTTGATTTATGCACTATTATTAACGCAAAATCTGGGAAATGCTCTGAAAATTGCAAATACTGTGCACAATCAATTCATTTTAAAACAGCAGTAAATGTCTACGGTCTTATTTCAAAAGAAACAGCACTTTGTGAAGCCAAAAGAAATGAAAACGAAGGCGCTCATAGATTTTCACTTGTAACAAGCGGTAGAGGATTTAATGGAAATGAAAAAGAATTGAATAAATTAGCTGAAATTTATGAATTTATGCGAGAACGCACTAAAAAATTAAGTCTTTGCGCTTCTCACGGCATCTGTACAAAAGAAGCGTTACAAAAATTGGCTAATGCAGGTATTTCGATGTATCATCATAATTTAGAAACATCGAGAAGATTTTATCCTAATGTCTGTACATCTCACACTTATGATGATAGAGTTAATACGATAAAAAATGCAAAAGCAATTGGATTAAACGTTTGCAGTGGAGGAATATTTGGATTAGGGGAAACTATTGAAGATAGAATTGATATGGCATTTGATTTAAAAGAATTAAAAGTCAATTCTGTTCCGATAAATATTTTAACTCCAATCCCTGGAACTCCATTTGAGAATAATAAAGCAGTAGAGCCATTAGAAATTTTAAAGACTATATCTATTTACCGTTTTATTATGCCTAAAACTCATTTAAGATATGCTGGAGGAAGAATTAAATTAGGAAATTATGTAAAAACTGGTTTAAAATGTGGAATTAATTCTGCACTTACAGGAAATTTCTTAACAACTACAGGAACAACAATAGAAAAAGATAAGAATATGGTAACAGAATTAGGCTATAAAATTTAAAATATAAATGATATTAAAGATATGCTTAAGAATTATTTTTACTTAAGGAGGTTCTAGGATTCTGGATAGGATAAAGTGAACCAAGCAAGTGCTTGTTAAATGTTTTAAATGAATTGAAAAACAGGATGATAAAAATTATCATCCTGTACCATATATTGCATTTTGAGTTTGAACAAAATTCCAGACACTCTCAAATTATTGATTGTTTTTGTAGCGATTACCTTCCGAAGTACCTTTGATATTTGTTTTTGGCGAATTTTCATCGGCTTTTTTCTTAATCGCTTCATCTATTCCAGCTCTATTGACATTTTCGTCTTCTTTATCTTTTTTGTTTTTATCTTTTTTCTCAATTTTTTTAAAAATATCACCTGTACCTTGTTTATTAGTTGTTTCTTTGTCTTTATCTTTTTTAACTATATTTGAAATTCTTTTTCCCAATCTTTTTAATCTTCTAGAAGATGAAAAGCTTAGTGCTGATCCCATAACTAAAAATACTAGTATATATTTTTTTATTTTCATTTTTATTCCTCCGCTTCTTTTTTTTATTTAAATAAGTATACTCCTATTTTCTTTGTTTTAAATTATATTAAACTTTTTTTAATATTAATAAACTAGCTGAGAATATACTTCATATCCATCTAAAAGTTCTCTTCCTTTTAAATCTGCAAGTTCTATCATAAATGCTAATTCCACGACTTTAGCTCCTAATTTTTCCACCAATTGAACCATTGCTTTGGCAGTTCCACCAGTTGCCAGTAAATCGTCAACTATTAAAATTCTATCACCTTTTGAAAAAGCATCTTTATGAATTTCTATACTATTTTTACCATATTCCAAGCTATATTCCACACTTTCAACTTCAGCAGGGAGTTTTCCAGGTTTTCTTGCCGGAACAAATCCTGCTCTGATATTATAAGCAATTGCAGCACCGAAAATAAATCCTCTGGCATCAGCTCCTACGACATAGTCAATTCCTTTATCTTTATATCTCTCTGTCAAATCTTTTATAATAATTTGTAATCCCTCTTTATTTTTAAGAGCCGTTGTAATATCTCTAAAAATTACACCTTTTTCAGGGAAGTTCTCTACACTTCTCACTAAATTTTTAACAAATTCTTTTTCTTTTTTATTCATCTCTTTTTGTCCTCTTTTTCTTTTTTTATTTTTCTAGTCATTCCATAAATTTCCCAAATAACTTTCAACTTTTTCTCCATTCATTATTTTTACAAGATTATCTTTAATATTTGGATAAATTGTCAAATCTTTTATCTCATCTTTTCCAAAAAATTTTAAATCTGCAAGTACAGCTTCATCTCCCAATTTCATAAATTTATTATCTCTATTTCCCCTGTGAACTCTGTAAAATAAATTTAGCACATGTCGACTTTTATCTGGCGAAATTGTTTCAGAAAAAAAGAGAAATTTGTCGACTTTTATATCAAGATTTGTTTCTTCTTTATATTCACGAATTACAGCTTCTTTTGTGCTCTCTCCCCAGTCATTTCCACCACCTGGAATTAGCCAATATTTTTTATCATTTTTTTGATGCTGAATTAATAAGATTTTATCATCTTCAATAAGTATTCCTGCTACCCTTATGCGAGGTCTTAGCTCTTCCATTTTTTTACTTCTCCTATTCTTCTTCTTTTTTTTCTAAAATAACTATTCTGACTCTTTCCACTCTTTTATTGTCAGTATCCAGCACCTTCATAACAAAGTTATCTTCTTTAATCTGGTCAAAGACATCGGCAACTTTTCCCAATTTATCTTGAATGTAACCTGATATTGTGTCATATTCCTCAGATAGCGGAATATCTAAATCAAGTTTTTCATTTATTTCCTCAATAAGTGTATCACCTTTTACATCAAATATCTTTTCTCGAATTTTCTGAATACTTTCTTCTTCCTTGTCAAATTCATCCCTAATTTCTCCAACAATTTCTTCTAGCAAGTCTTCGATTGTCACAATTCCCTGCGTTCCACCATATTCGTCAATCACAATTGCCATATGAAGCTGTTTTGTCTTAAATTCTTCCAAAAGTTCCACAAGAGACTTTGTAATCGGCACATAATATGCTTCTTTCATAAATTCTTTCATCAAAAGATTGCCACTGCTCTTGTCATTTGCATAACGAAGTAAATCTTTTATGTGAACCGTTCCTACGATGTTGTCAATTGTTCCAGTATAAATCGGCATTCGAGTAAATTCCTGCTCTAAAATTTCTTCCCAGACATCTTCTAGCTTGCTTTCAGAATCCAGCGCAAAAATATCTCTTCTCGGTGTCAAAATTTCTTTCACAGTCATATCAGCAAATTCTATTATGCTTGAAATCATTTCTTCTTCGCCCTCTTCAATCGCTCCACTTTGAGTTCCTGCTTTTACAAATGTCAAAATTTCTTCTTCTGTTATTTCAAACATCTGATCTTTCACTTCTATTTTAAATATTTTCATAACAAACCGTGAAATATGGATAAAAAGTGAAATAATCGGTTTTATCGCAATTCTTAATGTATTTAACGGAATTATCGCAGCTTTTGAAATTTCATATACTTTTACTCTCGCAATAAGTCTTGGAATCATTTCAGCAAATATTAAAATTATTATTGAGAAAACAAAAAATGCTAAATAAAAATATAATTTTTTCTCAAAAAATTGCCTTATTAAATTTATTTCTAAAAAAATTAGAAAAGAACACAAAATTGTTTTTACAAATAAAAGTGTCGTCAAAAGCTCATTTGGATTTTTTAGCCATAATTTTAAAAGTTTTTCTTCTTTTACATTCTTTTCGTTGTCACCATCAATTAAATGAATTTGCCTAAGTGACAAAAGAGCTGATTCAGCCGTTGATAAAAATGCTGTAAAAAACAGCATAACTATTAATAACACAATATCTATTGATATTATTTTCTCTTCCAAATCTTATCCCTTCTTTTTTAATAAACCTATTCAAAAAATATTATTTAATTATCATTAAAGTTTGTCCTTTTTTTATTGCCTCTCCATCTTTTACTAATACTTTTTTTACTGTTCCTGAAACTGTTGATTTTACTTCATTCATAAGTTTCATTGCTTCAACAATACAAAGTGTCTGTCCCTTTTCTACTTTTACCCCTTCTTTTACAAACGGTGGCATATTTGGCGACGGTGCCGAATAAAAAGTCCCAACCATTGGTGAAGTAATTTTATTTCCCGTAATTTCTTCAGTTTCTTCACTTGTTTTTGACTCTTGCACTTCCACAACTTGTTCTTGTGTTGGCACTGTATTTGAAACTATATTTTGAGGAACCGCTCCTGCACTGACTATAACATTTTTTTCTTTTTTCTTTTTACTTAGTATAATTTCAAAATTATTTTCTTCATATTTCACTGTTTCAATTTTATTTTCATTCATACTCTGTGCCAGTTCTTTAATAAATTTAATTTTTTCTTTCATTAATTTTCTCGCTTTCTTTTTTTCATAATTTTTTACCCCTATATTATACATTGATTTTAAATAAATAACAATAAAAATATTAATCAATTATTATTTTTATAAAAAAAGACCAGTTTTTTACTGATCTTTATTCAAAATATTAATTATAAAATTTCATAAGCAACTCCATAATCTTTTGCCGCTATTTGTTTTGCTTCTTGAATAGATTTTGCCGCTATTTTAATCATTAATATTTTTCCTGTCTGTCTATCTTTTATTCTAATTGTATATGTTGGCATAATTAATGCACTTCCTTTTTTATAATTTACTTTTATAACTTTTAAATGTATTTTTTATAAGGCTTGCAATTGTCATAGGCCCTACTCCGCCAGGAACTGGTGTTATAAAACTAGCTTTTTCAAAAATTTCGTCAAAATCCACATCTCCACAAAGCTTTCCATCCACACGATTTATTCCAACGTCAATCACAACCGCATTTTCTTTTATATCTTTACCTTTTATCAATTTTGGAACTCCAACGGCTGCGACAACTATGTCAGCTTTTTGTAATTTCTCGCTCAAATTTTTAGTCTTTGAATTACAAACTTGGACAGTTGCTCCACTTTGAATTAAAAGCAGTGCAAGTGGCTTTCCAACTATATTGCTTCTCCCAACAATTACTGCATCTTTTCCAAGAAGCTCAATGCCATATTCTTCAAACATCTGCATAATTCCGTATGGTGTGCATGGTAAAAACCCTGTTTTGTCGCCTATCATCATTTTTCCAATATTTTCAGTATGAAATCCGTCCACATCTTTTGAGCTTGCAATCTCATTTATGACTTTTAACTCATCAATATGTTTTGGAAGTGGCAATTGCACCAAAATTCCATCAATTTTTTTATCTTCATTTAATTTTCTTATTTCGCAAAGCAACTCTTTTTGCGTAATGTTCTCTGGTAATTTTATATTTTCAGAATAAAATCCAACTTTTTCACAAGCTCTTATTTTATTTCTCACATACACTTGCGAAGCCGCATTTTCTCCGACTATAATTACTGCAAGTCCCGCACTTCTCCCAATTTTTTCTTTAATTTTATCGTGTTCCTTTTTTATATCTTCAAAAATTTTTTGCGAAAGCGCTTTTCCATCAATAATTTTTCCCATAAGACCTCCATTTTATTTTTCTTCTTTATTCAATCTCCAAAAATTTAATTCTTGCAATTTTGCCGAAATGTCAATATTTACAACTGTTATATCTGAACCTAGCTCAAGTTTGTAAGTCGTCATATTCAAAATAGCTTTTATTCCATTTTTTACAAGCTGTTCTGCCGCAAATTGCGCCTGTTCCTTTACAACCGCAAGAATTGCCGTATCAACTTCCCCGCAGAAATTTTCTCTAAATTCTTTTACATCGTTGACATCACGAATTTCAAGATTGTCAGAAACAACTTTTCCTATTTTATTTTTATCTTTGTCAAAAATTCCAACAATCTGAAAACCTTTTCCCAAGACATTTCTGTTAGACGAGATCATTTCTCCCATTTTTCCGTGTCCAACGATTATGACGTTATTAACTTTATTTATTCCCAAAATATCTTCGATGATTTCAATCAATTTAGAAATATCATATCCTTTTCCACGCACACCAAAATCTCCAAAAGTTGATAAATCTTTTCTGACTTGAGCTGATGTCGTATTCATTATTTTGGAAAGCTCAATCGAGTTAATTTCATTTTCATATTTTTGAACATCTTTTAAAATTGATAGATATTCCGTCAATCTCTGAATCACTTTTTCTGAAATCTCTAATTTTTTAAATTTCATTCCACCACTCCTTTCAAAAATATGCAAAATTTTATAATATTTATAATTTATTTTTACTAAATAACTATTTTAAACACTCACCAATAGCCATTTTTCTACCATTAATGACATCTGTTCCTCTTTGCAGTTTTTTTCCTTGAAATTTCACTTCAAGCAAAACTAAAGCTCCATTTTTAACTTTTACAACAGGTCCTTTTTTATTTATAATATCGACAATCTGACCATTTTTTCCTTCGTATTCTTTATCTAATTTTTCAGTTTTATAAATTTTTATATTTTCATTTTTTTCATTAAAAGTGTGTGCCGCTGGAAATGGATTTAACCCTCGAATTTGATTAAAAATTACTTCTTTTGTATTATTCCAATCAATTTTAGTCTGTTCTTTCGTAATTGGTTTAACAAATGTTGCAAGACTTTCATCCTGTTTTGTAGCTTCAACTTTTCCAGCTTCAATCAATTTTAACGCCTTTTCAAGCCCTATCGCTCCCAAGTCCTTTAATTTGTCATGCAAAGTTCCAAGCGTATCACTCTCCAAAATATCACAGCTTTCTTGCAGTATCACATCGCCAGAATCTAGTCCTTCCTCAATGTACATTATGCTCACGCCACTTTCCGTGTCACCGTTTAAAATTGCCGAGTGAATCGGAGAAGCACCTCTGTATTTTGGTAAAAGCGAAGAATGGACATTAATTATTCCATATTTTGGTATATCTATAATTTCTTTTGGTAAAATTTTCCCATATGCTACAACTACGATTAAATCTGGATTTATCTCTTTTATTTTTTTGATTATTTTTTCATCTTTAACTTTTTTTGGCTGAATGACTTCAATTTCGTTATCAATTCCAAACTGCTTCACTGGCGAAAAGATTATTTTATTTCCTCTGGCATTTACTTTATCTTCCTTTGTAAAAATTGCTCTCAAATCCGTATTTTTTGACACAACTTTCAAACTTGGAATCGCAAATTCTGGCGTTCCCATAAATATTGTTTTCAAAAAAATTCACTCCTTTTTAATCCAAATCTTCCCTATAAATTCTACCTTTGCTAAAATCTTTTTTCAAAACTTCTATTTTTTTTGCAACAAGTCTTTTATTCATAACAGAAAGCCGCTCTGTAAACAAAATTCCGTCCAAATGATCCAGTTCGTGCTGAAATGCTCTAGCCCACATTTCATCAAGTTCTTCTTGAACTTCAGTCCCATTTTCATCAAAATATTTAACTTTAATTTTTTTAGGTCTTATAACCTTTTTATAAATTCCAGGAATACTCAAGCACCCTTCTTCAAAATCCACTTTTTCCTCACTAAATTCCAATATTTCCGGATTAACGACCTTTTTTAAAACTCCTTCGTATTCCAGCACAAAAAATCTTTTAGGAATGTCGACCTGATTTGCTGCAAGTCCCACTCCATTAGCTTTTCTCATCAAATTAACCATCTCATTCAATGTTTCTCTCAGTTCATCATCAAAATTTTCCACCTTCTCGGCAACTTTTTTCAAAGTTGGATGTCCAAATAAAACTATTTTTAATTCTTTCATTATATTTAATTTTTTCTCCTTAATTTTATTTTCTTGTTTTTTTATTTTTCTTTTTTATTATTATTTTTTTCATTTGCCACTTCCTGTATTTTTTCCAGTGTCTTTTCTCCAACAGAACGTTTAGGAACATTAACTACACGATAAAAATTATGGTTGTCATTTTTATTATTCAAAAGGCTTAAATATGCTAAAATATCCTTTATTTCCTTACGTTGAAAGAATTGCATCCCTCCATAAATTTTATACGGAATATTTGCAGCCAGAAGTTTTTCCTCCAGCACTCTTGACTGTGCATTCGTTCTATACAAAATCGTCATATCCTTGTATTCAGCACCATCTTTTTTCTTTTTTTTCATTTCTGTTATAATAAAATTTGCTTCATCAAAAACAGTCGCTGCATTATAAATCTTAATTTTTTCACCATCTGAGCCATCCGTCCAAAGCGTTTTCCCTTTTGAACTTTTGTTATTTTTAATAAGTTCATTAGCCGTATCCAGTATTTTCTTAGTAGAACGATAATTTCTTTCAAGTTTTACCGTAAATGCTTCCTTGTAATCCCTCTCAAAATTCAGTATATTATTAATATTTGCCCCACGAAATGCATAAATACTCTGATCTTCATCTCCTACAACACAAATATTTCTATACTTTGCCGCAATTAAATTTATCATTTCATACTGAATATCATTGGTATCCTGATATTCATCCACCACAATATATCTATATCTTTCCTGTATTTTTTCCAGCACAAAAGCATCATCCAGCAGCTTTCTCGCATTTAAAAGCAAATCTGAAAAATCCATCGCATTATTTGCCTTCAAAACTTCATCATACTTCTGATAAATCTCGCCAAAAAGCCTATTTGCAGAAATTCTCATATCAATTTCCCGCTCCAGCTCCTTAATCCCTATACCCTGCTCCTTCAATTTACTAATCTTATTTGCAAGTTTTCCTGGCTGAATGCCATCACTATCCTTAATTCCCATTTCTTTTTTTATTTTTGTAATAATCGACTTCTGGTCATCTACATCATAAATATTAAAATTCCGTCCATACCCAATTCTCTCAGAATAAGTTTTAAGCAATCTCACCGAAAACGAGTGAAACGTAGAAACAACAAGATTATTCGCCTCATGCCCAATAAGAGCCGCAGCCCTCTCCTTCATCTCCCTTGCCGCCTTATTCGTAAAAGTAAGTGCCAGAATATTAAGTGGCGAAATCCCTATCTCTTTTACCATGTGTGCGATTCTATAAGTAACTGTACGTGTTTTACCGCTTCCCGCTCCAGCCAGTATCAATACAGGCCCTTCTATTTTTTCTGCAGCTTTTCTCTGCTCTTCGTTTAATTCATCTAAAATACTGCTCATATCTCTCCTTTTTCATTATTTTCTACAATTCTCTATATTTAACTTCCGTTAT
>ERZ773063.677-NODE-677-length-21696-cov-6.037799_pt1 | contig 21696 bp, 13 predicted proteins | sample MGYA00580625_ERZ773063 | MGnify/ENA primary metagenome ERZ773063 (study PRJEB29015, sample SAMEA2738022) | human oral metagenome | biome: human oral; feature: human-associated habitat; material: dental | place: China | collected 2042 ... | reverse complement strand
CCTGCGCCCGCTGTATCGCAATCGTGCGCCCGTTGCCGTTGAGGACAACGCCGTCGTTGCGAATGAGCGGTGCTCCCTGATTGAGATTGCGCCCATCGGCAAGGTCTTCGGGGCGCAAGGTATTCGACATGCGCATCACCTGCTGACGCATCATGACACGCTCACGGTCACGCGGCTGCAACGCCGCAGGATAACCGGGATTGATCTCAAGTGCTCCTGCATCATGCGAGGCGATGAGATCATCGTCAGATACAACGCGGTACTGCACAGGGATTTTCTTACCACTGTCGGTGTAGACAGCCGTCTTTTTACCCTGCGGATAGGCAGAGAGGTCAGACGAATCCTCCATCGCAATCATCCGCGCCATGACCGCCTCAACCTCTGCCGTCGCACGTCCGCCTGTCCCTGTGAACGCCTGATAGGCGCGCTGCAGGAATGCACGGAACTTCGCGAATACGGCACGCAGTCCCTTGGTCGGGGCTTCGCCGTGCTTGAGGTACATCTCGAATCCACGGGCGAAGCGTTCGTGCTCCCACTGACGCTTGAGCTTTTCAGCTTTCTTCTCATCGCCCCTCTTGATAGCGGCGCGAATTCTCGCGTCAATGTATGCAAACTCGGCAGCAAAGGGCGTGCATTTGTATTCCTCTGCCTGTCCTTCACTCCACGTCGCCCATTTACGCACGGTCGCAAGTTCCTCCGCGCTCGTAGAGGACATATCCGCTAGGCGTTCGAGGTCAAGGAGGAAGAGATGCCCCATCTCGTGAAGGAATGTGGATTCATCCGCCTCCTCAAAGAGAGACACAATGCGCTGCCCGTCACGAACATCCTGAGTTGTTCCCTTGACGATCTCGTTCATCTGCTGGTTGAACTTCTCGATGATGGAGATCGCCTTGTCGTCGAAAATGACATAGCAGCGACCGTCACGCCCGCCGACATAGGTGATGCCCTTGATACCGACCTCGTTCAACGCGAGAGAGGCGGCTTTGTCCCCATACAGGGCACTACTGAGACGATTATAAATTTCGCGCCCACTCCTCATTTTACTGAGTACCATGCGCGCAAGATTCACATCCCCCGGCAAACTGTCAAGCCACTTCTGATAGCTTCCTTGTTGTCGCTTCAACCCATTCTCATAGGAAGAAAGCACATCTTCAAGATAGTCTCTGGAAGCCTCAACGTTATCAATGTCATCCTCATAGGAATCTGTCATTTCATCGAAATCAACAATATCCTCGTCTAGGAGTGCTCTATAGGCGTTGATACGGTCTGAGCGGGAAGCACTCTTATCCAGCACATCGCGAAGAACGTCTATTGCGGTTTTCGATGCACGGATATTCTTCCTTGCAAGTCGCATAAAACCAAGTGTTTGACGGAGTTCGGGAGGGTTGATAGGAAGCTGTAATACATCATCCAAAAGGTCAATGCTATCATTTTTTTCAAACAGTTCCTCAAGCTTCTCCTGCACGAGCTTCGGCTGCTCGTCAAACGGTTTCTGCTCGTCAAGGAGAACGTCGTCGTCGGGGATTTCGACCTCGAAGAGCTTTCCGACAGGTCTTTTCACATCCAGATGAACCTTCTCAGGATCCACCGCATCAAGTGCGCGAATCGCCGCCTCCTCCTTGCGAGCATACCCGACAAACAACACACGATACATATTGAGAGCACGCACTACATCCGCCGCCGTGCGACGTTTTCCCTTCTCGGAAGGCTTCGCGGCATCAATCGTCATCCCTGCATTGCTGTGCTTTGGCACAGAGGCACGCAGCGCCCGCACAGACACCTTCGGATTCTTTTCATAGAGGGCGAGCGGGCGGTCGAACTCCGCCACGATCCCATCCCAGTTTTCCTTGTCGCGCACATGCCACTTACGTTCCGTGGCAATCACAGCAGCAGCGCCCATGCGCTCCAAACTGTGTGCGTTATACTCAAGCGCCTGCAGTGCCTGTTGTACCTCAGGCGACGCATCTGCAATTGGCTTACCGTCGTACGTCATCGTATAGAGCGTCTTGTGATTCTCTTTCAGGCGCTCCTTATATTCCTCCGAGACTGCACGATCCTGCGCAAAATACAGCCCCCAGCCGTGTACCTGTGCGCCCTCGCCCGTACCAATCGCGCCGAGGTCAAAGCCGTCGAAGTCATACGGCGTGCCATGCCATGCGGATTGGTGGAAGATATTCACATCATCGGGAGAGAACGCGCCATTGTTGTCAACGGACTTGATCTGGTTGGATTCAAATGGGATATATACTGTATGCTCAACACCGCCGTTCTTTCCACCAGTATCGCGGATTCCGTCATACCCCTTCTTCTGCAAGAGTGCGGTCACCCAATCTGGGATAGCTGTCCATGCATGTGTCGTCCCGTTTTCAATGTCGCGTTCGACACGTTCGACAAATTCCATAGGCTCAAGAGCATTCTTGTCCCAAAAATCAACCCCGTTCTCATACTGTTGTTTCGGCGCTTTCTTTGCCGCAGCACGAAGACTGCGCATAAAACCTTTCGTGATGTCTTTTGATGTATCAAATGGTTTCTTCATATCCATGAAGACATGGAATACACCTTCATCTGAGCCGTTGGGGTCGGTGTAAAACATCCCTTCAAACTCTTTTCCTTCGACACCTGCCAGCTTCAAAACCTCAAGAAAACGCCCTTCCTCGCCGAACAGAGTTCCGCCGTTCAGCCAACTTTCTTCCAATGCACGGATTGCATTGCCACGGAACGTCTTGATTTCGTACTTGAAGTTACCAATGCCGTAGTCAATATCCTCGTCATAGACAATGTTCCCATCATCGTCCTGTGTGACATGACTTGCCTTTTCTGTAATTTCCTGCTGTTTCGCAGGAGACAGCGCACGCCACTTCACATGCAGAGGCATGTCCCCATGCAGGTTTTTGATACGGAATTGCTCTTCGTAGGGTGGATTATCAATAGAGGTATCCTGTTTGTTGCGTGAATAGTTTTCAGCAATGTCATAGAGGTCCGTAAAGAATGCCATCGGGCCGGAGGTCGCACGATCTTTACGGAACACGCTCCCAACGCGGTCTTTCCGTTTCGTTCCATGATAGACGACCTTTGGCTCTCCATTCTCGTCAATGACCTTCGACGCATTCTTCGGGTCGTTCTCCCAATCACCAAACCATGCCTTGAACGCAGGTGTACGAACCGCAAGCCACTGATCTTTTGTGAGATTTGTATTCTCTCCATTCGGCGCTTTCATCCACTGCGCCGTACCCTCGTACTGCTTGCGGACTTCCTCTTTCTGCGACTGTACTTCCTTCTGCGTAAAGCCGCCGTAGGGCTTCTCTGCGTCGCCGTATCGCAGGTCAAACCATGTACGATAGTAATCCATCGCCGTGAAGGGCGTGCCAAGCGTAGCACGGACTTTACGGGCGATGATGTCCGCATGACGAGCAAAGAGGACAGCGCCCGCAGAAGCCGCACGCGCAACCTTCTTGTTCTTCATTCCTGCGAGCTTGTCACGTACCAACTGGTAGACGTTTTTCGCATCGGCACTCAGTCCCTTGACAGCCTCACGCTCGTTATCATTCAGCGATTTTTCCTTGCTTTCTTCCGCCTCAGATGATATAGTTGAGGTAGAAAGACCGTCTGATTTATCGGATGTAGGGCTACCCCCACGGTTCGCGGCTCCGGCTTTGCCGTCGTGGGACACCGCACCGTTGCCGGAAACGGTGGCAGCACCTAAGCCCGGGCTGCTATAAATCAGGCGGTCTCTTTTTGTTTGCCGCGCAAGCTGGGTATCTCCCTTCGGCATAGCAGTTACAACGATATAGTAATTCCCACCATCATCGCTCTTCAACTCAAAGTAAACGGGTGCAACGCCGTTCATGATACCGGCCTTCTTGTTGCCCGTCTTCACCAGCGAATAGGTCGGTTTTCCGTTGACGTTGTCAGGCTCACGCATATAGATCTGGTTAAAATTCTGTGCAACATCGGCAATCAGCTCTTCCACCGAGGAATACCCCGCCTGTTTCGCCTCCGCCGTATGTGCCTTCGCGTGAATCAGTCCTTCAATCTCGTTACCGACACGCAGACGGATTTCTCCCATTCCAAGGGATACGCCGCTCTGCTGCATGACCGCATCCGAAACTGCCTTTGTAATCTCACCGAAGTTCCTGCTGCCGTTCGGCTTGATGATAAACTCCTTCGGGTCTGCCTCCGAAAGAGGTCTGCCCGATTCCGTCTCGTATCCGTCTGCAAGTTCCTTGTCGCCCTTATCGGCGGCTTTTTTATTGCCCCGATTTTGGGCAGACTTCTCCCTGACGCTTTCAGAACTGTTTTGAGCGCGTTCGCCACGCTGTGCAAGCATTCTATCCTGCACGGTGTTTTGCGTACCCTGTGCGCCCTCCTGCGCAGTCTGAGCGGTATTTACTGCTCCGCTTTGCGCAGCTTGAGCTTCCTGCTCCGCACGCTTTTTCTCCCATGCAGTGATCTTCTTCTCTGCTGCACGGATTGCTTGTCCACGTCCCGCCACAAGATCAAGTCTGCCGTTCTGAGCAAATTGGAGCTTGTTATCCGTCATGAACTTGTTGAGCGACATACCAAGCGCCCGACGTGCTCCAAGGTTATCGGGCAGTTTCGTGGGGACATTCGGACGCACACCGATTACGGGGACAGGTGCTTGCACAGGCATTGCTGCTTGCGGAGTGTCCTGCTGCGGCGCATACGGCGTAACATTCGCCGCCTGTCCGTCCCTGTGTGCAAGGAGCATTCCATAGAGCTGTGCCACATCGTTTGCACCCGCCTGCTGTGCGATCTGTGCAGCAGTATTCAAGTCTCCACTCTACCGCGCCTGTAAGTATGCAGGAACGGAGAGAAGAGGCACCTCTCTTTGCAGAATTGCCTGCTGAACATCATCCATATTCGCCTGTGTTTCCATCGGTTGAGGCATTGGCTGCGCGTCCGCTGCCCCCTGTTCAATCCCTACCGCAAAAGCCTCCGATGGTGTAGGCACTGCGCTATTCACTGCGTTCTGCGGAACAGGTGCATCAAACACATTCTCCGCATGGATATTCTGTGCAAGGATATTCTGCGGAACGATCTGTCCATCCGTCCCCTGCACCATCTGCGAATTTTGCATGACATTTTCGGGCTGGATGGGCGCGCTCATCTGCGCCGCATTTGCTCCTTGCATATCGCCAGCCTGCTGGATGGTTGGGGATACCTGCCCGTCCATCATCGGCTGTGCGATCTGTTCCGGAACGATCTGCTGAACGCTCGCATCTCCTTGTGTCGGTACTGCCTGTGCGTTCTGCGCCTGTTGCACCGCCTGCAGTGCCTGTTTTGTCGCCTCGATCTGCTGTTGGTTCTCGATTGCCGCCTGCGTCCGCTGCATCTTCTGTGTCTTTTCAAGCCGCTGCAAATGCTGAACAATGCGCTTCGGGTCTTTCTCGAAGATTCCTTTTGCGTCCTTGCGGTCAATGAGCCGCTGCCATTCGTTCACACTCTCCGCTTCCGCTGCAGGGTCTGTACCGCTTCCGATGGGCGTGTCACGCGCCATCTCCGCCGCCTGCAAGATTGCAACGTGCTGTTCAGGTGTCATCGTATCTGTGTCGATGAGCTTTTGAATTGCCTCCTGCGTTTCCTTGATGTTCGTTTCGTCTGCGATGAGTCCTGTGAAGTCCGGCATGACAGGTGCGGCAACGGTGCGTGCTCCCGCGCCACCAAACTGCGCGCCGGTCTTGATGATCTTCGTTGGCACCCATGCGCCCATTGCATTGTAGTCCTCGCCCTGAACGACTTTGTTTTGTTCGGTAGAGTTGCCGATGTAGCCGCCCTTGCCGTCATAGAGGACAACGTGTCGCTGCGGGTCGCTCTCGTCGCCATAGACGATTACATCTCCCTCTTCCAGTTGGTTGGGGTCAAACGGAATGACGTTATTCCCTGCATCTGCAACGAGCCGATCAACATTGACAACGCCGTTCTCGAGTTCCTGCGCGAGGAATGGACAGGACTGCGCCCCGATCTTTGTTACAGCTTCGACGCATCCATTCTCGCCGTTGTCCATGGTTATGCCGAGGAAGGGTGCGGCATCATCCAAGAGGCTGCGCATGCGTCGCGGGACATCAACATCATAGCCTTCCAGTCCGCCCAAGACCTTACGCACATAGTCCTGCGTCTGCGCGTAGGGTGGAATCCCGCCGTGCTTTTTGACGGCATTTGGTCCAGCGTTATATGCTGCGACCGCCTTCTCGAGATCACCGTCAAATGTATCCAGCAGTTCACGCATATACTTCGCGCCACCCTCAATGTTGCCGGCAAGGTCGTTCGGGTCAACCCCAAGCCCCGCCGCTGTGTCGGGCATAAGCTGCATCATACCGATTGCCCCCGCCTCAGAGCGTACATCCTGATTGTACTCTGATTCCGTCTGTGCGATGGAATGAAGGAGATTCACGGGAACGCCATACTTCTCTGCCGCTTGTGCGATGAGCGCGTCGGTGTTCTCATTGCCAGAGGACTTCATGGGGGCATCCGAGGAAGGACGCGACATTCGATTACCCAAACGCCGCGCAATGGCCATTCCACCGACGAGCGGAAGTCCACCGGCAAACCCCATCCTTGCCGCATCCCATTGTCCCTCTGTCCAGTTGGATGGGTTCAGTATCTGTGCGGCGGTATTTGCTCCTTTGCCCATAACCCCCGCTTGAATCCCCTCCTGCGCTCCCTCCTCGTAGCCTTGCAGGATAGCTTCTGCCGCTGTCTGCGGTGCATAGGATGCCGCACGACTAATTCCGTTTGCAACAGGATTCTTAAAGGTCGGTGTCTTTACACCGAGTTTGCCGAGAAGTCCACCCTCAAGGGCATTTGTTGCTGTGAGAAGTGCTGCATTCTTTTTGAACACATCCCACGACGCCGCATTTGCTGCCTCACGGGAAGCACCATTTTCGAGCATTTCGCGCTCTGTGCCGCCGCCTTCCATCATCGCTTCGATGGGTCCCGTCGTTGACCAACGCACTGCACCGGGAGCAAAATTACTCAGGAGTCCTCCGACTTTCGGAACATTACCCGCAAGTCTGGCCGCGCCCGCTGCAATTCCACCGACGGGCGCAAGTGCGGCGACCGGTGCCATAGAGAGCATAGATCCAGCCACCATCGCACCAGCGGAGAGGAGTCCGTTCGGGTCGAGGGCATAGGAAAGAGAGAACTCGGGCGTGCGGTAGTCGGGAAGCTGTGCTTCCCCCTCTTTCCCCTTCTCGTACAGATAATTGCTCACAGAATCTGCGCCGAGAAATTGTGCGGCATTAGCAACCCCCATTGTGGCATTGTTCGCGGTGTGTCCGATAACCTGCCCAATATACGGGATATTGTGGTAGTTGTATTCCCGATTCGTATAGTCGGCGAGACCTTTGATATCGCCCGCCGAGATGTATTTCCACGCGCTGTCATCTGCAGGTGAGGATCTCTGAGCAGAGGTATTCACGCCTGTGTTCCAGTCCCGCTCTACACCTGCGCGTGCCGCAATTCGATCAAGCCAACTCATACAAATCTCTCCTCATCTTCCGTATTCTGCACCTTGTCCAGAAAGCAAATCATCAGCAACTTGAGGGCCATATCCTCCGATCGACGAAATAATCTGTCGGAGTTGTTCTTTCGTGTATGGGTGCCCTTGCCGTGCATTTTCTTCCAACACCGATTGTCCAAATGAATACACCGAATCTGCCATGTCTGGGTCAACGCTCTGATAGTCGTTGAGGCTCACAAGGGCCTTATCTCGTGCATCAGCGAGTGGGTTTGCCCATTCCTCACCTGGGTGATCTTCATCCCACATCTGCGCCTGTTTGAGAATGTTCAGCGCCTCATTGGGTTTTAGTCCACCGCCCTGTTGAGCACCACTGCGTCCTCCGCTGCTCCCCGTACGTTCACCGCGCATCTTCGCCTCTTCCAGTCCGTATTCACCACGAATTTTTGCCGCATCCAGCTGTGCCTGTGCCTGACGTGCGGAATTCTGACGGCTTGTCGCGGCGACCGTATCCGTGTTGTAGTACTGCCATGCGTTCTTTTGATTCGCCATATCGATATCCGCGCCGAGTTTGTCATAGTAATACCTAAGCTGTCCCGCATCCTTCGGTGAAATACTCTTTGGAAGTACCTGCGATGTCGCTCCCACACGACCTTTCTGATCATACTGAATCAAGGCATTCGTTCCACCGAGGTCGATATTACTGAGCTGCATATTCGGATTCGTCGAATTGATAAGCCCCGTGATATCCGAGAGTTTTGTATTCGGATCTGCCGCAGCCGCCGCAATCAGATACGCCATCTGCGGCGAGGAGGATGCTGCCGCCGCCTGAGCCAGCGCGTTCTTTTTCATCGCCTCCTGCGCCTGTTGTTTCTGCTCTGCCATCACGAGCTTTGCAATATCCGAGGGAACGCCGTTATCCTTGAGATACTTGCGAATCTCACGGTCATCCATCTTTGATGCACGTTGACGCGCATACTCCTTTGCGATATCCTCGACTTCCTCCGCGTATGTCCGCTCCTTCGGAATCACGCCGCGATCCTGAAGGTATTTGAAGACATCAGCCCCCGAGATAGCCCGACCAAGGGAATTGTTTTGGTCGGGCAGGGTAGGGTTTGCAGTGCCAGTCATGCCAAAGCCTGCATTCGGGTCAAAATTGAGGAGATTCGTCCCCTGCGGCGCATATCCGCCAAGCTGGGCAGCGGGCGGCGTCATAGGCGCTGTACCTGTCACCGGCTGCGGATTTACGGGCTGTGGAGCTGCCTGTGCATTGGATATCGGTGCAATCGGTTGTACACCCTGTCCGATCTGTCCGCTGAGGATATCCCGCGCCGTCTGTCCCGCCCATGCGTTCCGCTTTTCCATCTGCTCCTGCAGCTGTGGATACTCTTTATACATCATGGGTGCAATCCCACGATTCACGGCGTCCTTGAGATCGGCAAGTCCCATGCCCGCCCCAACCTTTGAAAGATCAACGCCCGTACTCTTACCGAGTCCGCGCAGGAACTCTGCATTCCCATGTGCTTTCGCCTGTATCTCGCGGAACTTCTGCACATCGGGCGAATCCTCCGCATAGCCGTTGTTGAGGAGATACTGCGCGTCGTTGTCCGCCTGCATCCAGTCACGCTTTGCCTGCAGAAGCAGCGTCTGTGGATTCTGTCCTGCAAGACCGTTGCCATAGTGTGCATCAGCCATTGCCTGTGCTCGCTTGCGGTCGTCTGCGTTCGGGTCGCCGATTCCTGCAAGTATGTCACGCGCCTTATCTTCGCCGCGCTTCCGATAGTTCTGCGCGTAATTCGTCATAAGACCATTCCCGAACATATAACCGAGTTGTTCCCAGTCCATAAAATATCAACTCCTTCAAACAGATTCTTATTGCGTTTATACATAAAATGCCCTTACGCGTGAACTCGGCGTGAGCAAGGCATAAACAAAAATTCAATCCCGTTCTCATGAATTTCGACAGGCGTTTCCTGTAGATCAATCTCTCGCCCATCCGGTCGAAGAAACGCCTTAACCCATTTTCCCGTGCGACATTCCCGGACAGCCGTCCCCCAAAAATACTCAATAACTTCCCAACGATACAACGGTATAACCTTCTCCATAACGTCTCCATTCTCAAACGCAATATGATCCACGAAGGGAGGTGATACAACGCCAAATCACCATGTTGTTCCACATGGTGTTATGCGCCCCATGTAGCCCGATCGCCGCCCTTTGCCACAAAACCATCCGCGATGTAGGTGTTCGCGCCGCTGACCTCAATATCGTGCACGGGACGATTGCCGCTGTAGGAGAGTCCATAGACCGCGCCAACGCCATAGAGTACGTCGCCGATGCGCATCTCTCCGAGTGTCTTGTACGTACCGTCCTCCATGAGGAACGGCTGGGTGAGTGTTGCCATCGTATGAGCAAGCTGACACTGGATGTTGTAGACGTCTGCATAGTGCCGCTCCATGACGTTGACGACCTCTGCCTCTTTCTCCTCACCATCTGCGTATGACATGACCTTATCGCCGACTTCGATGTGCTCAATGCTCTTTTCCGTACCATCTGCCATCTTGACCTTTGTGCCCGGAGGGAAACAGAAAAGCCCAGCCCCAATTGCCTGTCCTGCGCCACCGACTACGCCACCGAGAAGACCGCCGAGGAAGCCACCGCCACCAGACTGCGTTGTTGTCTGCGTACTCGCACCCTTGCCAGCAATTCCTGCAAGGGCATTCGTGGTTGCGCTTCCCAGTCCCATGGACGCGTTCCATGCACGGAACGCTGGATTCTGTGCCGCCTCCTGTGCTGCGGCAGCAAGAGCAATCCGTGACCCTGCCATGTTGGCGAGATTTCCGTACAGAGCACTGTTCTGGCTGTTGTTCCCCTGCGTATTGGCAAGCTGCTGCTGTGCAAGGTTTGCCTGTTGCCCAAGAGCGCCCATACCCTGCGTGTACTGCGTATCGTAGAGATTGCCCAGATTCCCTGCCATGGCGTTTGTATTGGCAAGTTGCTGCTGCGAAAGGTTTGCTTGTTGTCCAAGTGCGCCCGAGAGCAGCCCATACTGCGTGTTGTAGAGATTACCGAGGCTGTTTGCAAGTGCATTCGTATTTGCGTTTTGCTGCTGCGCATAACCCGCAATCGTGTTTGCCGCCTGCGCGGCATTCTCGTTCTGCTGCTGTGTAAGTCCCGCAATCTGACCGATATTTTCCTGATACTGCCGCGCGACCTCATTGGCGGCGTTCTTCTGTATATCACTCATCGCCCCCGTGGTTACAGAGGAACTCAGAACACCCCGATTGCCGAGATTCGCGAGTGACTTACCCATCGTGTTCTGGATCGCCGAACTTATACTCTTCTCCATGTTCGCCTGATAGGTGGAGGGAAGAACACCATTCGCCAACGAGGATAGCGTCCCATTTGCCGCCGTTGCCGCTTGTCCAACAGCGTTTCCTGCCCCACCGAGTACACTATTTGCGTTCTCCGCACCGCTCTGATAAAGACCTGCAAGAGAACCCATGCGCCCCGCGTTTTGTAGTGCAAGAGCACCTGTCAAATTCGACGCATTTGCGAGCGTCCCGTTTGCCGCCGCTGTACCTCCCTGATAGACGCCCGCAAGCGTTCCAAGACGCGCTGCGTTCTGTGCGGTCATGTCGCCCATCTTCTGCCCAGCGGCGCTAAGGGCACTGTTCGCCCCTACCGCACCACTCTTATAGAGGTCTCCCAGTGTCCCGAGGCGCCCAATGTTTTGCCCGGTAAGCTGTCCCATCTGCCCCGCAACATTGCCAAGTGTGCCATTTGCCGCCGCCGTCGCCGCGTTGTTCGAGCCGATTAGCCCGCTCATCCCCTTTGTTGCGTTTGCAGCCTGTTGCTGTGCCTGTTGGTTGAGAGAATTGAAGTCCACCTGCACAGCCCCAAGCGAATCCTGCAGCAGGGAACGCCCGAGATCGTTAAGGTAATACGCGTTTGGCGCAACCCTCTTTGCATAGTCCGCCGACGCCTGTGAGAGCTGTTTTTCTCCCTCAGACGGCGTATAGGAGTTCGTGACCGTGGTCGAACTCCCGCCCTTATAGCGCGCCATACGCCCATAGAGACGCTCTATACAGGCATTCTTCTCTTCCTGCCCGTGCCATTCTTCCCCATCATGAACGGGACTTCGATACCAGTTTTTCATATTGTCACTCCTTAGATTTCCCATGTGATGAGATAGGCAAGTTCCCCCGTCTTGTCGTACGTGAATGCAGGAGATACTTGTCCCCATTTCCCCGTCTCTCGATGGGAGCAGAAATATCTCTTTGTCCCGTCGGACAGGTTCTCTGTCCGATCAACCCGATAGCCAAAAAGCCGGATATAGGCGTGTATCTCCCGCCGTATACAGAGAGTCCCGCCCTCACGGATACCGAGTTTTCGCGCTACCTCTTCGACCTTCTCCTTAAAGAAGCGAGCGTCACCCGCAAGCTGCCCAAGGATCACCATGTCGCCAAGGAGGCGAATCTCACAGAAGCCTTTGTCAGCAACAAAAAAGAACTCGAATCCCTCCGTTGGTTGGAATGGGTCATTCGGGTTCTTTTTGTTGTAAAACTCTATCCACTCATAAAGCGTCAAAGATCAGCCACCTCCAATATGAGATGTTTGATCTGAAACGGCATCGTTGCGCTCACCGTCGTCTGGATGCGCGGAGAAGAATGATTGCAGCGCACTTTTCGACGGGTATTGGACGGCATCTTGAGCCGCACATTGTCAATCTCTACATTCACATCTCCCGCCTGTGTTGCGGTCATGGAGGAGTCCACGCTACGCACAAGAATCTTTTCCGTAGAGATAAGGTCTTTCGGGCGCAATCGGAACTCAATTGGTGTATCCCCATCCTTTAGGTTCTCTTCCTCCAACTCATAGAGTGTATTGCCCGAGATAACGACGACCGTATCCATCGTCTCTCCAATCGCTGTGATCGGAACAGGGAATTTGAGTGTTGTCGCCGCTCGCACGGCATAGTTATAGGCGATGAGCGCGTTGCTCTTCCCTTTTGGTTGGATAAGCAGGAGCTTTCGTCGCCGCAGATGAAAAAGAGCAGGTTCATACAGCCCGCTCGTTACAAGGATATTCCATTTTTCACCAAGATCACCCTGTGCAATATTCCCATAATCCATCGTTGTCGACATCGTTTTCACGCCCTGCCTGCTCACGAATACGACATCATTTCCGACCGCCTCCGCACAGTTCCTACCGACGGCATCCGTCTGTGTTGCTACGCGGTAGACGACCCATGAAGGGATTTCTCTATCTCCTGTGAGCTGGTAGATCATCCCGTTATTCTTGAGGATGAGGAGATCGGTGGCAAGCGGAACGACCGCGATCATGTCCGCGCTGTCCCCGTAGCCGACATCCAGCCACGCGCCCGTAGAGGCGTCGTTATCGTCCGTATTCCACTGCTCCCCATCGCCCACGCCTGAAAGATAGAGACGATCAGTTCCCGTCCGTGCTACACAGAGCCGTGCTCCGCGTTCAAAGACAATGTCACAAACAGGTGCATTTAGCACGGTCTGCACGCTGTTCTCTTCAGAGAAATTATAGAATTGCAATTTTTCTCCTGAGGCAATCCAGATGCGATTTTGGAACTTCGCGCAGATCGGACGCCTGCCGCCCGTGAGCCTTCCGATTTTCTCCGGCGGAACACGGAGTGTCGGCACATGATAAATGCTGCCGTCCAGGAGAAATACGAGGAAGGTGTTGCTGTCAATGTCATAGTATGTCCCCATCACATCTCCGGGAAACGTCATGAGCGGCTTTGATAGACCTCCGCGTGCTGTCAGTGACCGCTGATACCCGAGAAAATAGAAGTTTTGGCATTCCTGCATTTCGTTCTGCGCAATAAGGTCACCTTCACTCATGACATTGATGCCGCCAGAGAAGTCATTGAATACGAACTGCGTCGCGTTATGCTTCATCGTCCGCCGCATAAAGTCACCTTCTTCAGCTCGTCGGCAGGGTAATATTCACGACGTTCAGATCAGCATGTCCATTCGCCGCCCGAGCAAAAATCGTGCCCTTAAAGGGATATGGTTTCAGCGGCGGCAGGATAAAACCGGAGCCGTTCACCTTCTCCGTCGAGATTTCAACCTCGCGTTCCGGCGCATAGAGAGTCCCCTGATTCTCCGTTATGGATGTCCATTCGTCTTTCAGCTTGTACTTCATCATGATCTCCTTTCGTTATGCGGGCGCACTCTTCACATACGCGCCATAGAGCTGGCAATCCTCCATCGCAATAAACCTGCTTGCGTAGTCCTTCCAGATGTTCTGTGCCTTGTACGTTTGAATCATGGCACGCGGTACGACAAAGCGGCATTCGGCGGGCAGATCGACGAGAACATCCTCGGTGAGTTTGAATATGAACTGCGTGCTGTCAATGATGAGATAGCGCAGATTGCGGCAGTTCTTGAACATATCGGTGTCAAGGCTGTGCTGCACATAAGAGTGACCGACATACTCGACATAACTCCCCAGATTTCTCGTATCGAAATTACGTAGTCGAATGGATTCAGCGGGTACTGTGTAGAAAAGATATCTTATATCACGGACGTGCCCCATGTTCATCGAGAAGTCAATGAACGCAGCTCCGTAAGACGAGGCAAACAGGCTTGAGATATCCGTTACATTTGGCGTAGATACATGGAAAACAAGCCCTTTCTTTCCATCAATCTCGCAATTCTCGGTATATGTCCCCTCAAACATCCCCGACATATTCTCCACAGAGGCGTAGTCAAACGCCGTGAAGATCGTCTGTTTGCACGGTGTACCGCGATAATCCGTTGCCATGACAGCCGGATTGTATCCGGCACCCGCAATCACGACATCGCCGAGGTTGTTAAAGCGAGAGAACATTCCCTCCATGTGCTTACACTTGCCCGTCTTTCGCATCTTCTCACCGATGGTAAGTTCTGCGCGTGCATACGCGAGCATATTCGCTGTTGTTTCTGCGTTCGAGGTATCAAGCATCGTAAGGTCAAGCTTCAAAGGAACAAATGGTACATTCTCATTCCCGCAGCCTTGAAACATTCCGCCCATCGCCTTTGCCTTTGAGGTATCCCATGCGGTAAAGTCCAGACCGCGTAGGCGACGGCATCCCATGAACATTTCTGCGAAGTTCGTGCATTTCCCGACGTTCCACTTCGATACGTCGAGAGATTCGAGTTTCCAGCAGTTGCGGAACATCCCACTCATGTCTGTTGCAAGTCCCATCTGCCACGCCGACACATCAAGTACTTTGAGTTCGTGGCAGCCACTGAACATATCCGTGAACTTCTCCACATTGTTTGCCTTGAACTCTGCTCCGTCCAACACAGACAGTTTATGGCATTCTGAGAACATCCCGCTCATATCCTTGACAAGGCACTTCTCTGAAATCTTAAAATTGAGCACTGTATTGAGCGACATGCACTCATGAAACAACATTGTCATCTTCGTTACGTGCTCCCCTGTTCCAAGATCTGCAAAGTCCACGAACTCAAGACTGAGCGCACGATTGAACAATCCTGTCCAGTCAGGGATGCGCTTTAGCAAATCGCTGGAAAGCGCTGCCATGAATTCCAGGCGGCTCGCAATCTCCTCGCGGTCGAGCTTCTCTTTCCCCGCCGCGTCAACCTTCCATTCCACAGGGTCAAGCGACACAAGCGTGTATGTTTTCTTCTCATCCGTACGAAAGCACTTCATTCCGAGCACGAGATTCTCCATCGGGAGCGCCTCGCCTGCGTGAGTGGAACGCAGCGTGTTGAGATTGTTGTTGACCATCGTGCGCATTTCCTGCACGGTATTCGATGCGAGAACGTCGCTGTATTCCTGCATGGGTTCACCTCCTATCAGTAATTGATGCCGTAGATTTCTATAATCCCCGCATTTTGTTTTTTGCCACGCCAGACTGTTTCGGTTGATGCTATTTGGCTTCTTATAGCCGCACTGTTGCCACCAAAAATAGTCCAGAAATCACTTTCCGAACTTCCAAGAAAAAAGCCATACGAATTACTGAATAAAAGCTCTAACTCCCATCTGTCAAATAGAGTTTTGAAACAAACATCTGCCCCGTCGTTGCAAAGTAAACAAAGAATCTTATCGAAATTTTTATAGCTTTGTTTCAACAATATTGTAGATTGTGGATAGCCGTTATTAAAGCCATTATCTCCACCGTATGCAACAATTCCCGTTCCACCGTTTCTAATATTCCTAACATCATTTCCATTGTTGAGTTGTTTCATTCTATCCCAATCCATAAGTGGGGTCATGTTCGGTGTATCGTGCCCTCCCAACCTTCGAAGGATCGCGTATAGGTTGCTCCCACCCAAAGAACCAGCTCTACCAGCCTCATCTGCAATCTTCGCACGAGTAGACACGCTTGCACTATCCGCCCATCCCGCACTATCCGCCCGTCTTGCTGTATCTGCTCGTGTTGCCGTATCTGCTTGCCTTGCTTTATCCGACCATGCGGCAGTATCTGATTTATTGGCAGTACCAGCAATCACTGCATTATCTGCTCGACCTGCCGTATCAGCGCGCCCCGCCGTATCAGCGCGTTTCGCGCTATCTGCGCTTTCTGCACTTTTAGACCGCTGCGCACCGTCTGCCCATCCCGCACTATCCGCTCGCCCCGCCGTATCTGCACGCCCAGCTTTGCCCGCCGAGTTCGCAGAGTTCGCCGTATTGGCGTAATTGACATTGAAGTTCGATGGGTTATAGACACGCATGTCGTTAGGATTGTCACCGCCCCAGAGCCACGGTGGCTGCCCGCCACGTCCGTCCCAGTGAAAGCGCATACTTGCGGCATCGTTGCCGACGCGGTCAGCGACATTCGCGACTTCTGCTCGACCTCCGATGTTAATTCCCCATGTCCCGTATGCGCCCGCACCGTTCTTCGGGGCGTAGGTTGCGGCGATGTTCGCCCCGTTGCCGTCTGCGCCCGCCCGATCCGCCGTAAATGCACGAGATGCGAGTGACGCTGTTCCCTCCACCTTTGGTACGGCGAGCGTGCCGGTAACAGGGTTATACACGAAGTTATTCGCATATTCCCGCTGCGTCTCGTTGTTTATCCCGGAGAACCACACGTGACGCGGAGCGTTCTGCGAGGAGATTGCACCTCTCACGTTGAACGCCACCGTCGCTGTAGCGGAGTTGCCATTGCACACGTCCGCTTCCACTCGGGTGACGTTGATGATGGCATCCGCAGAACCGTCAAACGCGATTTTCTCTGACTGAACTTTCCCTGTAAGGCTGATGTTTCGCGCGTTTTTCAGCCGGTCAGGCGTATCCTCATCCCATCGCACAGGGTCAAGCTGTCGCAGGGTATAGGTCTTTTTCTCCCCCGTGTGGTAGAAATTCATCCCAACAAATAGATTGGATGTAGGGAACGCATCTCCCGCGAAATTGCTTGCGATGCTCTCAAAGTTTTCATTGAGCGCAAGGCGCGTTTCAAAGACATTTTGTTGACCTTGAACCGGACGATATTTCTGCATCTGCTATCCTCCTTTAGTATCCAACTGCCGTCCACGAGATTGTCCCCGCCGCTGCAGAGCCGTCTCGCTTGCGCAGAACACAGGTAAAGGACTCCGTGCCAATCACCGTAATCTCAGGCAGCACAACGCCATCTGCCGTGTTTCCGCTCAGGAGTGTCGCTGTGACCTCAGGCTTCGTGTAATAATGCTTATGGAACGGCACGACCGTCTCCTCAGCCTTCATCTGCGCGGTGCCGCGATCCACGGTGTCGTCGATATCCACATTCATAGCGACATCATAAATCTCCGGAATTGCACCAAAACTGCCCGCTGTTATCGAAATCCGCACAAGTGCCTTTTCATACTCATAGTCACCGACATGGAACGGACGAAAGCTCTCATAGCCAACTGGGCGAATGATACGGCGCTTGAAGTCATCGAGCGTCATGCCTGTACCAATCACACCACCAGACAAAGACGCATCGCTTGCCCGCAAAACACCATCATAGATAGAGATGCGCTCGATAAATTCCGAGCGTGGAACAGGAATGATCTCACCATGAATACCGATGCGTTCGATGTGTGTCTGTTCGATACGCATGCTATGCGTCACATGCAGCGGTATTCTCTCCACAAAGGTGCGCTGTGCCGTGAACTCTCGGCTATGCTTCTCCTGCACGGAAAAGCCCGATGTATGCTCACGAAAAATCTGATTCGTTCTCTTCTCTGTTATGGAGAGTTTTCTTTCGGTACGTGTTTCAAGCATAGGCGTACGTGGATTCGAGAGTTCAATGCCCTCCACGAAAACAGAAACGAGTGCCGGAGGCGTTGATTCTGCCAAAGACAGCCGTTCTTCAAATACAGAGAAAAGAGCCTGTTTCATCTTGTGGGATTCCGATACAGTAACCTTCTCCTCAAATTCGCGCCGATATTCCACCGCCTGGGAATGCTCTTCTGCCACACCAACGGGCACCGTAATCTCATGCGCGAACTTCACATCACCAAAAAACGCAATAGGACGCTTACAACGCGGGTCTGTGAAGTCAAAGGTGCATTCATCAAACGTGTATGCACGAAGCAGCTTCATATTCAGTTGAATAGACTCACCCGCGCTCATGCCTCACACCTCCCGCCTCAGCCTTTGAACTCCCCAAGAACAAACTTGAACTTGCAAACATACACGTCGTCCAACTCTTTGTTGACGACCGGGAATGTCACACGGTCAAATATGCCGTAGTTATTGGTGTTTGTCGGAACACCATCGGGGCAGAAACACACCGCAGCCTCCGTGATCGCACCGATTGCCTGCCCTGTTCCAAATGTTGCAACGAGCTTGCATTCCTTTGTCCCTGCGGTATGGAAATACTCTGCCGTACATGCCGCAAGGAACGCCGACAGCTTTGTCTGCTCCGGGCTTGGCACATTTGCTCCCGTGCCGACGGCAATGTATTGCAGCACCTTGTTGCTGCTGCTGTCATTCTGATCTCGAAAAAGGCGGTCAAAAATGAAATCAAAGCCCGCATCGACAATCATGTTGTCCTTGCGTGTGATCTCCTCGGTGCCATCTACATGGCGAAGAATGCCCTCAAAACTGCCTTTGATACGCACTCCGGTATCGATCTTCATGTTTATCTCTCCTATCTGATATTTCCTGAGAAAATGATCTGCTCAAAACTTCTGAGCGGACGCGCCGATGCGCTTGCCTCCGCGTACACATCTCCTGAAAGGCTGTATAAAAAAAGCCGCCTCACTGCAGCTTCCTGCACAATGCCAACGGCAATGCAGTCATTTGGTAAAAAAGAAATTGTTGTGCGTACATAGATACCATCGCTGCCGATCAACTGAAACTCACCCACGCGACGGTCATACTCGAGCACAAGCGTGTCCATGCCCGCGAGTGCAAATATCTGCGTATCCGGCAGACCGTCATGCAGACGAATCCAGAACATCATCGAAAACAGCTGTGGAATCTGTACCTTATAGACTACATCACTTTTCCATGAGAGGCGCAGCCCCTGTGTCCATCGCGACGGCGTATAGGCTACGTTCTTTTGTCGGTCAATCGTTGCTCCCGTCGCTGCAAGGCTCCCATCCAAGGGGATAACCGCAAGAAACCGCATTATATCCGTTGGGTCATGCCGCGCAATCTCATGCAGCACCTCAACACCGCGCAAATCACCTATAGTGCCGTTCCACGTTGTGTTTTTGGCTTCCTCGCTGTCCCATGTAAACTTCAGATCATCGAACAGGAGATTGTTATTCGTTTCCCCGATAACACTTGCCTCGAGCCAGTTGCGGGCGCGGTATTTCTGCGGCAAACGTACGTCGATAAGATATTCCCCGCGCAGGGCATCCTTTTCGAGCAAAAGCGCCTCACGCGCCATGTCGTAGTAGAGATTCGTTTTTATCCCGGAATACCCGTTCTTTTCCTGATCGAGCCGGATAATCACGTTTTTGTGAATGTCCGTCTTGTTCGTCAGCAGGAAGTACGCGGCGTTACGAGAGTAGTTGTCGTGCTCATCAATTGCCTTGACAAGCATGTAGTATCGCCCCGTATTTGGGTATACATAGCGGTGCTTGTTGAGCTTTGTCGTGAAGATCGTGAGCGCCTTATCCCAATCAGGCGTAACTCCTACTTTGACCTCATATCGAACGTTATAGATCGGCAGAGGCTCCCATGAGAAATCAAGATGAGTTCCATTGCGCTCCACGATGAAGTTCTCCACATTCGGCATGACACAATAGATGATCTCAGACTCGCCCTCACCATATTGGTCATAATAGGCAACACGCAGCCGCTCAATAATCGCTCCGTCCGTGTAGAGGAAGAGGTTATCCACCGAGGAATAACGCACTTCGTTGATGTAGACATACGCGCCAATGCAGTCAATAGGAATGTCAAGAAAGGTAATGAGCGTCCCTTCCTGCGTATATACATCAAAACAGCAACAAAAGGAAAACCCGCGCCGTTATTGGGTTATCCGCTATATGTGTGCCTCCTTACGCTGGCGAACTTGTCCAAAAATGTCCGAGTTCATACCTCCGTCCTTATTCGTGCAAGCGTTCCTATTTTCAACTATCCATAATTGCAGTTATGGATAGTTAAGCTATATTTCGCCTATGCGTTCGATGTTCTTTATACATTTTATGAATAATCATTGTCTATATTCTGTATTCGTTATCGGTGCGTATGTTCTCCGCTGTAAAGGTTGTCACATTTCGTTACACCCTCGCGACCATTTCGAGCACCCGAACGATAAGCAATTTGTCAACGCCGCCAAATTGGTATATGCAACAAAAAGCCCCGTACTATGACGGGGAATCAGTTCACACGCGGCGTTTTATGTCACTCTTTATGTCATTCACCACGCCCCCGCTCCCCCTCCGATAGCCTCCACACCGTAACGTGCGGCGGCTATGCTCTCATCTGCAAGGAAGGCTTCGAGTTCGGCGATCTCATCCGTGAGATTCTGGACTGTAACCGCCATCATCGGGGCTTCTTTCAAAATCCGTTTTCGTTTCTGCGATGTAATCACCGCCCTCCATCCGACCGCCTCCTTTCGGTGCACTATATGCACTGTATCTAATGCACTGTATCACGGTCTGTAGCACGGTCTGCACCACATTGCCCGAATATGACGATAACCCGCGCGAAAATGCGCGGGTTGACTTTCAGACAAATTTGTCCAAAACTCCTAGCTTCGCTCTTACTTCGATGTCTCCACACGGGGGCGGTCACGGTGATTGATTTGTTCACCGTCCGAGAAGGTGACAAAATTTTTTTGCCGATTTCACTGCTTTTCAAAACGTCACCTTTTTATTAGTTACAAATTATAAGTTAAGAACAAATAGTCTATTTTTATCTAAAAAAAGTGACAAAGTGTATATAGTGACGTTTTTTACGGAAAGTCGCATATAGAGTGAAAAAGATAAGAGAGTTTAGGGAAAAAACGTCACAAGCGGCTTTTTGTCACTTTTTTAGAATTTAGGACGGGAATTCAAACCCCTGCAACCCTACCCCGCGAAAGAAACGCCCTGTATTAAACTTGTGCACCTCGTACCCTTTGCGGCGCATCATGTCAACTACAGATTTTCGCTTGACCTTCTCCCCGCTCCACTCTGTGAAGTGTTCGCAGAACTCCTTGACCTTCGCCCGCGCATCCGTGCCTATATAACACTCATCGTCTATGAACTGCTGCAGCGCGTCACTGTCTGCGTAGAACATCCCCATCTGCTGCAGGAAGCGGCGCGGGGGCTTGCCGAGTCCCTCTTTCTGCCATCTGAGACAGCCATCCACACACCACGCAAGTACGGCGGCGATCTCATCGGGTTCTTGCAGTCGCTCCTTCAGGTGAATGTCGCGTACATCGTCAAGGTTCTCCATGAAGGGCGCAATCACAAGCCGGCGCCGTACGCCCTCATCTGTGGAGTCTCTGAGCGCGGGCAGGTAGTTCGACGAAAGCACGAACTTCACAGCAGGAGTAAAGGTGAACTGTTGTCCGTAGAGGAAACGCGCCGTGATGTCGTCCCGCCCCGTAATGCTCTTTAGCTTCGCCTCGTTCATCTTGCGACCTATCGGCGTTTCACTTGCCATGGCGGCGCGTATCCCTGCAAGTTTCGCTATTTCGGGGGACGCATTCGCCCCGCCGCCGTGCCCGTCGTTGCGACTTGTAAGGAATATCTCTACATCCACGGTATCAGCATAGTCACCGAGCATATAACCGATAGTGTTGATAAACGTCCCCTTGCCGCCGC
>ERZ773063.676-NODE-676-length-21700-cov-7.010210_pt1 | contig 21700 bp, 26 predicted proteins | sample MGYA00580625_ERZ773063 | MGnify/ENA primary metagenome ERZ773063 (study PRJEB29015, sample SAMEA2738022) | human oral metagenome | biome: human oral; feature: human-associated habitat; material: dental | place: China | collected 2042 ... | reverse complement strand
TTTGGTCCTGAAGGAAGTTTCATGTTCTCTCGAACAATATAATTGGCATTACGCGCACCAATTGTCACTTGCACTGGTTCATCTGCGTTTTTCAGAGTGGCATACTTGCGAACTAAAGCATCTTCCTCTGGATTTTCTGATTTCCAATGAACCACTACCCCTGTACCATTTTCAAGAAAAGAATAATCATCAATTGTAAAAGTCCCTGTATAATAAATTAAGGATTCATAAGTTTCTCTTTCTTCCTTAGCTTTTTGAAGCTGTTCTTGTTTTAAATGACACTGCCAAGCAAATATGGCAAGTCCCAAGACTGCTAAAGCAAGAAGAAGTCCTCCAAGAAATATGAAAAAATTTTTATTGAGTTTCATTTGCTTACCACCACTTTTTAATTCATCTAGCCATTTATTTTGATAGTCCTCGGAGTCAATCCACTTTTTCATCAATCATTCACCAAAAGTGGTCATCCTCAAACCTCATCCTTTCCATTATAGCATAAATCAAAAGTCAGAATTGAATACTAAAAAAGACCGGTCGCCCAGTCTTTTAATGTCATTAGTCATCTTCCCCTATAGCTACTATTCACTTCTTTGCCCATCTCAATCATTTTGATGTGACTCTTTCCACTTTAAAAAATCTTCATAAGAATTAATAGGTGTTACTTCATTAGTTTCCTTATCAGTTATAGAAAGAGAAAGCTTATCTTGCCCTACTGGAGCAAACCAGTGCATTAGTGTATCATACCATTCTTCTGGGCTAATATTGCCTCGACGAGTGTAAATCTTTCCTTCACCAGAATTCATTTTTTTTACAATCTCAGGGTATCGTTTCGAGATATTTATATCATCAGGTATTTTACTTCCTTTGACTGAACCAGGACCTATACCTTGAAAGCCCGAAGCAAGATTGTATGAGTCAGTAAGGTGATCCCACAAGCCAGAAGTGATGGATACTTCATCGAATTGTAATTTAGATTCAACAAATTCTTTTGAATAATCAATTATCTCCTCAGTATCCACATTAAAGAGGATTTCTTTAATTCTCGGTGAGCTGTTTTCTTTTATTAGCCTAATGTAAATATAATCCTGCCCTTGAATGTTTAGAATATCGCCAGATAAGTCAACCCCTAACGAAGGATCATAATGTCGAACAATTTCAAAAATGTCCAATCTTTTCTTAAACTTCTTCGTCTTTAGATCATAGACATTAATAAAGTAGTACTCTCCTTCATTCTGATGACTATCAGCTCGATTTTCCTCACTATAATCGAACTGCCAATCATCCAAATAAAAATTATTTTGCCCAACTTTTAATGCATTAAAGCCCTGTTCAGGTGTCTTACTTGTCACAAACACAAGCTTTCCATCTTCCAATTGCTCAAATCTAAGATCATCAACATAAAGTGTATATTCACTCCCGAAACGCTCCTCTTCTACTGGCGATTGGTGATGAAGGAACAGAGCTCCAAATAAAGCCGTAAGAAGAATTATGAAAAAGATACTTTTTTTTGATTTTATAACTTTCATTCCTTAACCTCAAGTAATTTACTGAAGAACGTATTTCATTCTTCTCAATCCATGTGAAAATAGCTTGCGAAAAACATTCCTCATCCCTCCCATTATACCATAAATCCAAAGTCACAGTTGAAACCTAAAAAAGACCGGTCGCCCAGCCCTTCATCTTGTATTAAAGTTCTTCATTTGTCTTGCAATGTCGCGGTTTTGCTCGCGACGTTTGATGGACTCGCGCTTGTCGTAGTCGTGCTTCCCTTTGGCTAGACCCAGTAGGAGCTTGGCATAGCCGTCCTTGAGATAGACCTTGAGCGGCACCAGCGTCATCCCAGTGCCCTTGGTCTCCTGCTCCAGCTTTTGGATCTGCTTCTTATGCAGCAGCAGCTTTCTGCGGCGTTCAGGCTCTTGGTTCCAGATATTGCCCTCTTCATAAGGCGCAATATGGACATTGCTGAGCCAGGCCTCACCGTTCTTGATCTGGGCAAAGCCGTCTTTGAGATTGATGCGGGCAGCACGGACGCTCTTGATTTCTGTCCCCGTCAGCACCATGCCAGCTTCGATGGTATCCACGATGGTGTAATCGTGTCTGGCCTTTTTATTTTGCGCGACGACCTTTCCTTCTCCCTTTGCCATGCTTGGCTCCTTTCTTGACTAGTTCCTTGTAAAATGCCTTCTGGCTCTTGCCTTTCTTGGACTTCTTATCTCTGTTGCCTTTTTCTTTGGAAGAATGGCTGCGCTTGTCATCCTCACGGCGTCTATTTCTGCCTGACTTGCCTCTGCTACTCTTGCTAGTCTTTTCTACCAGGTCAAATTCACTAGGCAGGTACTCAAAGTCAATCTCGCCTGTAGCCTTATCCGCTCGGACCAGCTTGATACGAATCTGCTGACCGACCTTGAAGACCACGCCAGACTTTTCTCCTTGCAGAGTCATCGTCCGCTCATTGTAGCTGTAAAACTCTGGCAGGTTAGTGACATGAATCAAGCCTTCGACCGTATTGGGCAGCTCGACGAAGAGTCCAAACTTAACCACGCTTGAAACCACGCCGTCAAACTCTTCTCCGACGAATTCTTCCATGTACTCAGCCTTCTTCATGGCTTCGACTTCACGCTCGGCCACGATAGCCCGACGCTCTCGGCTGGAAGACTGACTGGCAATCTCTGGAATCACTTGCTCAAAATGCTCTGCTATTTCTTTAGACTTACCATAATCCCGTACCATCCGATGAACCAGAAGGTCCGGATAGCGGCGAATCGGACTGGTGAAATGCGTATAAAACTCAGCTGCCAGACCATAGTGGCCGTGATTGTGCTCAGAGTAGCGAGCCTGCTGCATGGAACGCAAAAGCATCATAGACAGGACATCCTCATAAGGCTGGCCTTTGACCGCCTCCATAATATCCTGCAGAGCCTGCTGACTCATAGAGCTAGCCGTCCCATATATCCGAATCCCAAAGCTAGAGGCGTAGTCGATAAACTTCTGCACCTTCTCCGCCTTTGGCTCCTCGTGGATCCGATAGATAAAGGGCAGATTTAACTTAGCAAAATGCTCAGCCACCGTCTCATTGGCCACCAGCATAAAGGACTCAATCATACGCTCAGCAATCCCCCGCTGACGCAGGACAATATCTACTGGCCGTCCTTCCTTGTTGACGATAATTTTGGCTTCATTGGTGTCAAAGTTGAGCGCACCACGTTTAAATCGCATGCTTTCCAGAATCTCATGTAGCTGGACCATACTGTCAATACTAGGCACAATGGTCTTGAACTGCGCAGCCTTTTCCTCATCACCTGCGATGATGTCGTTGACATCGCTGTAAGTCATGCGGAAGGTCGTTTTAATGACAGACTGAGTAATGGTATGCTTGACCACGCGCCCCTTGGCATCTATCTCCATGATAGCCGACTGGGTCAGCCGGTCCACATTGGGATTGAGGGAGCAGATTCCGTTGGACAGGCGCTCCGGCAACATAGGCACCACGCGGTCAGTCACATAGACAGAGGTCGCTCGATTGAGGGCTTCCTTGTCCAGCTCAGAGCCTTCTTTGACATAGTAGGATACATCTGCGATGTGGACGCCCAGCTCAAAGTTGCCATTTTTCAGGCGCTTGATATGAACCGCATCGTCCAAGTCCTTGGCATCTGCTCCATCGATGGTGAAGGTAATCTCTTCACGCAGGTCCAAACGGCCTTCCAAATCACTCTCCGTCGGTGCGTCTGGAACTCGCTCAGCTTCTTCCAAGACCTTTTCTGGAAATTCGGAGACAATATCCATGGACTCCAGCACTTCCAGTACATCTATACCTGGATCATTAACATGACCAACTACATCAAGGAGGCTAGCCACAAAGAAATCATGTTTCTTAGTCGGATATTTGTCAATAGCGACCTTGAGCACCTCTGTGCCATCCAAAACCATGGCTGGCTTTTTGACATAGATAGGCTGGCGGATTTTCTGATTTTTCGAGCGGATATAGCCGGCATACTTGGGCTTTTCCTCATCTAACACCAGCTGACCAACCGCTGACGTCAGGCTGCGCTCCAAAATATCAATAATCTTAGCTTCAGCTGATGTTCCCTTGATACGATCTGCCACCTTAGTAATGACCACTTCCACCGTATCGCCATCAATGGCATGATTGACATCATTACGGCTGACAAAAAGATCATCCTCTTCTTCATTCAGGGTGACAAAGCCAAAGCCATTTTTGTGGGCATGAAAAACACCCTTGAGCGTCAGACGCTCTTGCTTTTTCTTCTCATAAAGCTCAATCCGCCCCTCATCATCAAAGCGAATCTGATGCTTTCTTTCCATTTGGGAGATAGTCTTGACCAAGGCACTAAAGTCCTTGGAAGACTCTTTCCTCAGAGCGGCCGCCAGCTCATTCACACTAGCCTGCTCCTTTTCTTTTAAATATTCTATGATTTCTTCTTTCATACTTTCTTTCTATATACTGAGGGACTTTTGATATTCCTCTCTTTTTAAACTTTAAAAAAAGGCCAAGACAAAGTCAGAGCCCATTTTATTTACTAGATAATACTGCCAATATCAAGGCAATCAGCAACCAGACAAAGATCAAAAATCCTGTCAGACGCTGCATCACAGCTTCAAATCCCCGTGCTTTTGACCGCTCAAAAAGGTCGTTGGCACTCGAATCAAACACGTTACTAGATTGGTTTTTAGTTGGTTGCATGAAAATAGCAATGACAATAAAACCTGATAAAATGACTAAAATCGTTAATAATAGGCTATACATAAATAAAACTCCTTAAAATCCTTTCTATTTTACCATAAAATCTACTTAGATTCAAGATGTAAAGTTACTTTTCTTTCCTTGGGACAGTACTTCAATACCTCAATCTTATCAGGATGAGTCTTACTATTCTTACTGGTCAGATAATTCTGACTGCCGCAACTGGAGCATTTCAAATGAATTTTAACGCGCACTAGATTTCCTTCTTTTTCAATAAATTTCCAAAACAAAAAAGGTTGATAAGGAGACTCAGTCCCACTAAGCCTGCTGTAGCATAAAAGACTGAATGATAGCCTGCTGTCGCTGCAATAGCCGAGCCTGACATGGGGCCGATGACGCCACCCAGATAAAAGAAAATCTGGTTGTAGCTAAAGATTCGAGAAATCCCAAACTTAGGTGTGATTTTGCTCAATAGAGCATTGACCCCCGGCACCAAAGCTCCAGTCCCTAAACCAAACAAGAAACGATAAAAACCGAGTTGGAGTGACGAGCCTGCATGAGCACAAAGCAGGTAAATGATAATGGAATAAAACTGAGCTAAAACGAGCAAACGATGATTGCCCATGCGATCCCCCATCCGACCTAAAATACTTGAGCTCAACATACTAGACAGTCCCATACTCGAAACAATCAGGCCAGATACAAAAATCAGATTCTCCGTTTGGCCTAACTCCCGAATATAAAGGGAGAGAATTGGGCCGATGGACTGGGCTGCAAACTGGATAACAAAACTGGTCAGAAAAAGAGTGGGCAAGAGCTTGGGATATCTAATCTGGCGAATCAATTCTCTAAAGCCAATCTCCTCTTCCTTGGTGACTGGTTTAAAATCTTCTCGGATAAAAGTAGCCGTCATCAGGGTCGCCACTAGAAAGAAAAAGCCAATCAGTAGAAAAACATTGCGGATACCAAAGACTTCAGCAATCACTCCACCAATCAAGGGCCCCATGAGATTGCCAGCGACGACACCAGTTGCCAAAGTTCCCAGCGCATAACCAGTCTTTTCCTTAGGAACCTGACTGGCAATTAAGGCGGTACTGTTGGGCACATAGCCCGCAAAAACTCCGTTGAGAAAGCGCAAGACCAAGAGCCAAAAAATATTAGGCACAAAGGCAATGCCGCCCATGGTAAAGACCATAGCCGTAGCCGCCCGAATCATCATAGGTTTACGGCCATAGCGATCAGCCAAACTGCCCCAGACAGGGGATAAAAAGGCTGCCGAAACAGCCGAAAGAGCAATGCCAAGACCAGCATAATACTCCACCTCATGACCACGCGCTCCTAGCTGCTCCACAAAAAGGGGCATGAAAGGAGTGACCAGAGAAATGCTGGCACCTGTTAGGAAGTTCCCAAACCAGGCGATTTTCAGATTATGTTTCCAATTTACTTGTGTCGTGATAGAATCATCTTCTTTCTAATTTCTGCAAAGCATCGCGAAGCTGCTGTCGTGCTTCCTCTAGCGAGCCATTATTATCAATCAGTACATCCGCCTTCTTTCGTTTTTCTCGGAGAGATAGCTGAGCTGCTATGCGTTTTTCTGCCTCTTCCTGACTGAGAGCATTTCGAGCCATAAGACGACTGAGCTGAGTTTCCTCCGTCACATCCACCAGCCAGATTTGGTCAAACCAGTTATCATATCCTAACTCAAACAACAAGGGAAGATCCATGAAAAAGATATCTTCCGTCTCTGCCAGCAAGTCTCGTCTGCGAGCCAGTTCCTCTCGAATAATCTCGTTCTGAAGCTGGCTAGACTGCGCCAAGAGTTCGGGATTCCCAAAAATCATAGCTCCCAGCTTAGGCCGATCCAATCTCCCATCTTCCTGTAAGATGGATGAGCCAAAAGTAGATAAAAGAGCTTGATACAGTCGTCCTCCTGGCTCTTGCAGCTCATGCACCAATTGATCCGCATCGATGACTTGGTAGCCTTGCTGCCGCAAAAACTCTGTCACTGTTGACTTACCCGAAGCAATACCGCCGGTGATACCAATAATTCTTACCATAACAGCTACCTCGCTTTCTGGCAGTGAGTACAGAGATGAGTACCGCGTCCACCCAGCTTAATTTTTTCAATCGGGCTGCCGCATCTAGCACAGGGTTGACCAGTCTTTCCATAGACCTGCAGAAAATCCTGCATCGTGCCATCTTCTCCCAAAGCATTGCGGTAGGTCCGAATGGTCGAGCCCCTCTTCTCAATCCCAAGCTGCAAAACTTCTATAATCTGCTCACGCAGCCGTTTCACTTCAGCAGGCTTTAGACTAGCTGCAGGCCTGGCCGGATGAATCCGCGCCCGCCACAGGGCCTCATCTACATAGATATTGCCCAGCCCAACGACCAAGGTCTGCTCTAGCAAATAGGGTTTGATAGGCTTCTTGGAACGACTCAAAGCTGCTGCAAAAGGCGCCAAGAGAAATTCTGAATCTGTCGGCTCAGGACCAAGCTTTCTGGCAGCAAAATAAGCCTCCAGCTGGTCCTTTCTCAAGAGCTCCATGGTCCCAAACTTGCGAACATCCTCATAAACAAGCGTCCCACCATCCGTCATCTCGAAAAAGACATGGGCATGCTTGCGCTCAGGCACCGCATCCGGATAAAAAAGATACTTGCCTTCCATTCGCAGATGGGAAACCAGCACTCCACCTGTCAGGTAAAAGAGCAAATACTTGCCCCGACGGCCGATCTTTTCAATGGTCTGACCTGGCAAGTCATGGACAAAAGCATCCACTCCCGTGCCAATCATCTTGGCATAGCGGACCTGCACCTGCCCAATCGTCTTGCCAACAACCAGACGCTCCAAACCGCGCCGAACCGTTTCCACTTCAGGTAATTCAGGCATAAAGCTCCTTTCTTAGTATTCTCAATATCAAAGCCCCATAGCAAAGCTGTCCGAGAAATACTCATCCAGCATCAGGCAGTGTTTATCCGATACATTTTCCAGCTCCGCTATTTCTTTCTTAGAAAAGAATCCTAAACGCAGTGTTTCCTCATTATGAAAATTGGTAATATCAACATTCTCCAGTGCCTGGAATTCATACAGAAAGACAACCGTCTGCACTTTGTCTCCATTAGGATAAGATTCATCAAAATTAGTGTAAACATTCAGCAAGCGCTTGGCTTCAACAGCAATGCCTGTCTCTTCGTAAAATTCACGCACGGCTGCTTGCAGAGAAGTCTCCCCGAGCTCCATAGCTCCTCCAGGAATCGCCCATGTTTTCTTATCGCCTCGCAACTGTAGAAGCACACGACCGTCCTCGTCTGCTAGAATTCCATCAGCAAAATTCAAAATAACCTTATCATGCCCCACCTTGGAGCGAATATAGGAAATGTAATCGTTGTTCATTCAATTTTCCTATCTACGATTTAATCAATAACCAGAAATGAAAAATTCTTGCTCTGTTAATATTCCTTCTCATTATAGCCAAAGTCTGCCAAATCCAGCTTCTTGTCTCGCCAGTTTTTCTTGACCTTGACCCAGGTTTCAAGGAAGACCTTGTCTCCAAGCATGAGCTCAATATCTCGTCGAGCCATAGAACCGATTTTCTTGAGCATGGAGCCACCTTTACCGATGATAATGCCTTTTTGGCTGTCTCGCTCGACCATGATCGTCGCTCGGATATGGACCTTGTCCGTCTCCTCGTCTCGCTTCATGCTGTCAACAACCACCGCGACTGAATGGGGAATTTCTTCACGAGTCAGGTGTAGAACCTTCTCGCGAATCATTTCTGAAACCAAGAAGCGCTCTGGATGGTCGGTAATCTGATCTTCTGGGAAATATTGGAAACCTTCCTCTAGATTTTCACTAAGGATGTCAATTAAACGGGAAACATTGTTGCCCTGCAGAGCCGAAATCGGAACGATTTCTTTGAAGTCCATCTGCTGACGGAAATCATCAATTTGCGCCAAGAGCTGATCCGGATGGATTTTATCAATCTTATTGACCACCAAGATCACTGGCACCTTAGCCGCTTTCAGGCGTTCGATAATCATGTCATCGCCCTTGCCACGCGGCTCATCTGCCGGTACCATGAAGAGAACCGTGTCCACCTCACGCAGCGTACTGTAAGCTGCTTCCACCATGAAATCGCCTAAAGCCGTCTTAGGCTTGTGGATTCCCGGCGTGTCGATAAAGACAATCTGCTCCTTATCCGTCGTATAAATGCCCATGATCTTATTGCGGGTCGTCTGAGCCTTGTCACTCATGATGGCAATCTTTTGCCCCATGACATGATTCAAAAAAGTTGATTTGCCGACATTTGGTCGGCCTAAAATGGCTACAAAGCCTGATTTAAAAGTCATTGTTCTATTCCTTCTCTAAAAAATAATATCCCACAGTTTTGGCAGAAAAATAATCAAACCTGTGATAACTGCAAAACCAGAAACCACCAAAACTGCACCAGCTGCCATATCCTTGGCATTCTTGGCCCGCATAGAAAAGTGATAATCACTAGCCAGATCCACCACATTTTCAACGGCTGAATTCATGATTTCAAAAGCGATCACCAAAAAAATACTCAGCAGCAAGAACAGCCACTCAGTCGCTGAAATCCGAAAGATCAAACCTGCAATGATGGCAGCTACAGCTGAAAGAACATGGCTCCGCATATTCTTTTCTTCCTTAAAAGCTGTGAAAATCCCCGTCAGAGCGAACTCCAAACTCGATATGACATCTCGATTTTTCCACTTGCGCTTGTTTTTTTTATTGTCTTGTAAGTCCATAAGCTGTCAAAATTTCTTCCTGTAAGCCAAACATTTCCGCTTCTTCTTCCGGCGTATAATGATCATAGCCGTTGATATGCAGAAAACCATGTACCGCCAAAAAGCCCATCTCCCGTTCAAAGCTGTGGCCATATTCTTCTGCTTGCTCCCGCGCCTTGTCCACTGAAATGAAGAGCTCGCCGATATAAGCATCAAAATCCTTCAGCATCTCAGCCAGCTCAGGATTATCCGCCAAATCTTCCTCGTCAAAGGCAATATCCAGCTCCGGCTTGTATTCCAAGCTGATGACATCCGTCGGCCGATCTGTGTCTCGATATTCCAAGTTGAGCTCATGGCTGCGCTCATTGGTCACAAAGGTCACAGCCATTTCCTTATTTTCTTTGCCTGTCTTCTGAGCCGCAAACTCCAAGATTTCCTGAGTCTGCTTGATGATTTCTTGAGAAACCTGACCGGTTTCATCCACCATTTCGATATACATATTTTACCTGCCTTGCTAATATTACTTTTATTATATCATATTTGGGCGTCTATGAGAGCCACAAGCATTGCATTTAAACGAGGAGAAATCCTAATTTAAAACCAAAAAAGGCTGAGAAAATCTCAACCTCTTTATCTAGTGCTAATTGCCGGGATCGAACCGGCGACCTCATCCTTACCATGGATGCGCTCTGCCTACTGAGCTAAATCAGCATTACCTATCTACTATATCATGTAGATAGGCACTTGTCAATATTCTTTCTCACTTTTTTGCGAAATATTGGTCTCTGGTCAGATAGTAATGCATCCGCGTCACGATGCGTCCCTCCTCATGCTTGTCCAAGGCTGCGTAAGGCTCTTCGTGCGAAAAGATCATGCCTGACTTTTGCATGACACGGCCGGAGACAGGATTGTCAATATCGTATAGGGCAACCAATTTGCTCATGCCGATTTCTTCAAAAACTAGCTTGATTACCGCTCGATTGGCCTCTGTCGTATAACCCTGATTCCAGTATTTTTTATGGATCACATAGCCGATAGCTGCCGTTTTCAAGTCCAAGCGGATCTTATGCAGGTCAATCGTTCCGATAAAGTCGCCAGTCTCCTTCAGCTCAATGCCCCAGCGACCCAAAGGACTAGCTAGGTAAAACAGGGCGATATTATTGCGGGTTTCCTCTAGAGTTTTGTTGGTCGCAAAGGTATAGCGAACATTCTCCTCGTCTGAAGCATATTCAAACATGGCTGGAGCGTCATCCAAAGTCACTGGACGCAAGATCAATCGTTCCGTTTCCAGTCTAGAATGCTGACTTAGCTTGACATAGATATTTTCCATCTCTTCCTCCTAATTTTTCTTAACAGAATAGCATAATTCCCTATCTAAAACAATCCTTTTTTTCTTGCTTTTTGCGATAGTTTCCTTTAAAATGAAAACATCACAATAATTAGCCTAGGTCCCTTTGTAGCCCTGTATTCAGAGATCCTAGCGTTAGAAAAAGGAGTAAAGCTCTATGTTAATCGGAATTCCAAAAGAAATTAAAAATAATGAAAATCGCGTTGCCCTGATGCCAGCTGGTGTGCACAGTCTTGTAGGAAAAGGCCATCAGGTGCTGATCGAAACAAATGCTGGACTTGGATCTGGCTTTGCAGATGCAGACTATGAAAAGCAAGGTGCAAAAATCGTTGCCACTGCTGCTGAAGCTTGGGCAGCTGAGTTGGTTGTTAAGGTTAAAGAACCGCTGGAAGCTGAGTACCAATTCTTGCGTGATGACCTTCTACTCTTCACTTACCTGCACATGGCCGCTGCTCCCGAATTAGCCCAAGCTATGGTAACTGCTAAAACTACCGGGGTAGCCTACGAGACTGTACGTGACGGACAAGGACAACTACCACTCTTAGTACCCATGAGTGAGGTGGCTGGTCGTATGGCTGTTCAAATCGGAGCTCATTTCCTAACCAAGCAGACAGGTGGCTCTGGCGTTCTCCTTGGTGGTGTACCAGGAGTGCCAAAAGGTAAAGTTACCATTATCGGAGGCGGTGTCGTAGGAACTCATGCAGCCCGTATCGCTCTGGGACTAGGTGCTCAAGTTACTATTCTCGATATTAGTGCCAAACGTCTATCCGTACTGGAAGAAGTCTTTGGCAACCAAATTCAAACTCTCATGTCCAATCCATTTAACATCGAGGCAAGCGTCCGCGAAGCAGATGTCGTGATTGGAGCTGTGCTCATTCCTGGTGCTAAAGCACCAAAACTGGTAACTGACGATATGGTGAAGCAAATGCGCCCTGGTTCTGTCATTGTTGACGTGGCCGTTGACCAAGGTGGTGTTATCGAGACTGCTGACCGCGTGACCACCCATGATGAACCAGTTTATGAGAAACACGGTGTTCTCCACTATGCGGTAGCCAATATCCCTGGTGCCGTGGCTCGCACTTCTACCATCGCCCTGACCAATGTCACCCTTCCTTATATCGAAGCGCTGGCTGGCAAATGCTTCAAACAAGCTATTGCAGACGACGCTGGATTGCGTGAAGGTGTCACAACCTATCACGGTCATATCACTAGCCGACCAGTTGCAGAAGGCTTGAATCTCGATTATACTTCTATTGACGAACTTGTCTAATCATTTTTCTCTTATATACAAAACCCGAAGGAACTTCTAGTCCTTCGGGTTTCATTTATTTTTAATTTGAATTTGGTATCACGCTGCCATCCATTTAGGCAGGATCAACATTGCTCCACATCTTTAATTATCAAGTCTGTTACTCTTTAATAGACATTTTAAAAAAGCATACAATACTTGTGATTGCTAGCCCTGACTAGGCTCTTCTTTCTGGTAAAAGTTCATCCCAACCTCAGTATCCTCGACCAGAATATCATCAGTCTGGCCCAACAGCAGCAAAGCGATGTAAAAGTCACCAACACAGCCCGCAGAATGAATACTAGCTAGAGGCATGTAGAGAGTTGAACTGAGCAAGCCCAACATAGCCAATAAGGTCAGAAGCAAGCTAATCAAAACAAAGGGAGCCAAACCAATGACCAAGAAGTCCTTACGATTGTAAAAAGTTCCTGGACTAGTCGCATAAGCCATCCCATTTTTAAAACCAAACTTGACCTTGGCCTTCCCTTTACCAAAAAACTTGAAGAAGAAACCGTGGATGTACTCATGGATGACGACAAGGATAAAGGTAAGAACTAACAAATAGGCAAGATCTAGACCCGAAAAATCATAATGATCGGCTCGGAAGATTAGCTGGGTCAATTTCGCAAAAAGCATGGAGAAAGGAAAAATCAGTAAGAGCCCCGCTACATTTAGACCGATTACATATTTCTTTTCTTCCATAAAGTTGATTTTTTTGATTAATTTCATAAAATCTCCTCCATCATTTTCGACCTTTACTCAAGACATAGGTGCTTGCACTGATAAAAATAAGAAGCCAAATCACCAAATTAGAGAAATCTTCAATTTTAAGTGAATAGTCTCCTGTTTCAAAGAAGTTGATAAATGGATTCATAAAAGTAAACCGCAGAATATGCTGTATTGTTTTATCAAAACTAGCAAATAAGGGTACGAAACTAATCAGCAACAGCGGAAATAAACTATAAACCTGAGCTTGAGACTGTGTCTTGGAAATACCACCAATAAAAAGATTGATTAAAAGGATAATAACAATAATTAAGAGATTGATCAAAAGATAGATAGGCCATTTGCCAGAGAGATCTACATGCAAATAATATGGGAAAAAAAGCAAGGCAAAGACTGTAAATAAGAAGGGATAAACCAACATGGATAAGAGGTATTCAGTAGAACGAACTCCGCTCAGCATTAAGGTTTTTAAATTGCGCTTTTCCTTGTCCTCTGCCATCATAATAGATACCATGTAGCCGCCACTCATGGCAAAAGTCATAGGCAGGATCATCTTCAATAGTCCTTGGCCTGCATTGCCATTCTTATTTAAAATCATATTGTACAAAAAGAGGAGGCCAAAGGGCAGCAGGACGGACATAAGCAAAGAAGAGTTTGTCAATAAAATCTGAGTACGCAGCCATGTGAGAGCTTTAATTTTTTTATACATCTAGTTTTTCTCCTGTTAATTGAATAAAGATTTCTTCTAATGTAGGTTCGCAAGAATGTACTGTAATAGCCAATTTTAGGTCTTTTGTAGCCAATTCTGAGAACGAAATTTGCTCGGTTTCTCCATTTTCATAGCTAATTTTAACTTTCTTGGCTGTGTTATATTTTTGAATAATAGCTTTCGGCTCGCCATATTCTACTAATACTCCCTTATTTAGCAGGGCCAGTCGATCACAAAGGGCGCTAGCTTCATGCATATCATGCGTCGTCAGAAAAATGGTTGTTCCCTTTTTCTTCAGCTCAAGCAAAAGCTCATGAATCACCTTGGAAGTACGAGGATCAAGTCCACTCGTTGGTTCATCCAAGAATAAGACCTCAGGATTATTTAAAAGAGCTCGAGCTAGAAACATCCGCTGCTTCATACCTGTCGAAAGTTTTTCTGCTACAATATTTTTACTTTCTAACAAACCAACCTGCTCTAACACTTCATCTATCCGCTCATTTTTTAAATCGTATAATTTCGCATATATCTGCAGGTTTTTATAGAGAGTCATCTTTTCATAAAAGCCACTTGTATCAGATACTAGGCCAATCTTCACCAAATCCTGAGCATTAATAGTATCTGAAGCCTTACCAAGGATTTTACTTTGACCATTATCGGCATCAAGCTGGCCTGTCAGGATATTAATTAAGGTTGTTTTTCCCGATCCAGATGGTCCTAAAAATCCGAAAATTTCTCCTTGATCGATATAAAAATTAATCCGTTCTAAAGCTTTTTTCTCTCCAAAACTTTTAGAAATATTCTCTACTTGAATCACTTGTGACATAAGGCCTCTTCTCACTTTCTTACTTGTAATAACGTTTAACGATTTTGTACTGGCTGACAGTAACATAAAGATAGATGACTGATACCGCAATCCAAGCCAAAATCGTATCCAGTTGGAATAGGAAATTTAGCAGTATCAATCCAATATAGATACTAGGAAAGATAAAGCTCACTAGTTTCAAACGAACTCCTTTTGGGCCGACAAACAGCTTATTTGAAATATCTTTTAACTGCTTGATAGGAGTCCACATTGATATAGACAAAAATAATGGTTAAGACAATCATGCCAGATACGACCTGCATTGGGGTCCCAACTCCGACAAGAAAGAGAAGGATATAGAGACCTGGAATGAGGCGCTGATTGAGATTGAAGAGGGTTAAAAAGCTTTGCTCATAATGAGCCTGCAACTCCCCTTCATCATAGGACAGCGCATAGTCCTTCATCTCCTCAATGGTTGGCATAGCAGATAATTTATATTGACGAACCTTCTGAGTGGTTTTCAATACAAGAATTTGACCTAAAATCAAAGCAAGAAACAGTGCAATATCATAAAATGGAATGTGAATCGTCGTTTCTGACCTTAGTATCGGACCAAGGTAGCTCACTCCTACAAAGAGGGTTAATAGAGTCAGAGCATACGAGATATTATATAAAATCGTCGCATATTCTAGTGTTTTGAAAGTTTGACGATAGAGCTCATAGCTTTTGTCATCATCTTCTTCTCTCTGGTAAGCCCCGTGAAATTTATGCGTCTGATAGAGCAAGAAAAAGGTTACGGGATAGAGAATAAACAAACTCGCTCGACCAATGTTCTTCAGCAGTTCAACATTTAAGACGGTCGGCCAAGAGAAATACTCAAAATGAGCCATTATAAAACCGACTACTCCTCCTCCTAATATAGCAGCAAGAATGAAGATGCCGATATTTCTCAATATTCTTTTCTTTGTTGACATTGTTTTCTCCTATACTTAAATAAGCGCAGTCAGCCAAGCCATGACTTGGCTAATAAAGTCAGAGGCAATCTCCAGTATTTCACGGCCAAATAAAGGTAAAATAATCAGCACAATCATCAGGAAAATAAAGTGATTTCTGACCTTTTTGCTCATTTTATTCCACAAATAATCCCTTTGTAACCATCCTGCCAGATAGGCATAGCCCAAGGCTACAAAAATCCCCAACTCAGTTGATGCTAGCACTACAACTGCGAAGATTAGACGAATATAAGCTACCTTTATCCCAAAATAATCCGCCAAACCTGCACAGACACCAGCAATTTTTGCTTGTTCTTCGTTAACTTTAAAGTTTTCCATAAATTCTTGCATTGTTTTTCTCCTTGTTTTACTTTCCGTCACTTGCGGAAAAGCACTAATATACTGACACAGCTAATTAGGATCAGATCAAGTAATCGCTATGATATGAAAGCTTGCTTGTCTTCATGACAAGATGGCTAGCATAAACTATCTACAGTAACTGATTTTTCCTGACTACCTACTCTTCCTCCACTAGGCGAAAGACATTTTCGACACTTTCGTTGAAAATCTGAGCAATTTTGAGGGCAATGACCACGGAGGGCGTGTATTCATCCCGCTCCAGCAAACTAATCGTTTGCCGCGACACGCCAGCTTTCTTGGCTAAGTCAGTTTGATTCAGCCCGTCTCTGGCCCTCAGCTCTTTGAGTCGATTTTTCAGCTTCATGACAACACCTCTCAGTCTTCTTTCAGTTCAACAGACTTGATATCGTCAATGCGCATGAGCTTGATTCTTGTTTGACCTTTTTTATTGGTCTTACTCAGCTTAACCCAATCGTCATCAGCATCAACTACCTCCCAGCAATCTGTCCCGAAAACTTCACCGATGATGATCGGTTTTTTCCCAATCATTTCTTTAAAAAAACGTGACATTTCTCCACTCCTTTCTTTATTTCTCTCTAAACGTTTCAACTTCCTTTTCACCTTGTTCAATTCACTGGATGACATCAGCCACAAACCAGAAAATATCGGAAGTAGGCACCAAAACAGTATCTCCATTAGTTCCTCCTTTTATCTTTTCTTCTTAACTTAAATACATTGTAACAGATTCTTTTCTTTTTGACAACTATATTTGTCAAAAAAATAAAGATTTTTGTCAGAAAGACTTGGATCCTTTACAAATATTTGAGAAAGATACCTGAAGACTGTGCAATTGGTAAATACAAAATAACTTTCTGAAGGCATAAAAAAAGCCCCATATGAAAGCAATGAAAAGCATCATTGGAAAATCATATGGAACGATATTATTTGATAGAAAAGAACTTACTTATTTTTCCCTGTATAACTCAAGGAAATCCTGATAAGACTTTAAGAGATGATCTTGGTCATCAGATGAATAAGAACGATCTAGTTTGACATTTGTATAGATATCGGTTTCTCCTTCAGACGCTAGAAGTCTGATACTGGTTTCATAAGAATCCTCGCCAGTTACAACTAAACTCCAGCCACTAGCAAGTTTTTCCTCTACATTTGGAAATTGCTGGCTTAGTTTTAACTTTTTGATCTGTAAATTTTCTTCCCCTTGAATGAGGGTGAAGTTATGCGGACTGTTGAGCAAAACCAAGCCGTACTTCTCTAGTTTGTCATCCATATTACTAGCACCATAGACAGGATACTTGTCACGGATACTCAGGGGCTTAAAATAATCTTTTAGATAAAAAGTCTGCCCGTTTTCAATATTGGTATAGAGAGTATAGATAGGCTTCTCCTCATGAGCGTTCGAGTAGTCATTTTCCTGCTTACCGCCTGGTAGATAGACTTCAAAAGCAAAATAATATTGCCCATCCTGAGGATCTTGATACAGCTGATGACTAACTTTCCCCGGTATAGCTTGACTATGCAGATTCTGAGCCAATTGGACTAAATCATAATCTTTATACAACGATTCAACTTGATTAAAAAGCTTAATTTTGACATGGTTGCTATGTTTATTGTCCTTACTAAAGGCCTGATAGCTGTCGAAGTGAAAGGATTGATCAGTGTAATTCATTTCTTGCTGTAAGATATACTTATCAGACAAGATAGCAGAATTAGGATTTTTCACCATATAGATCTTATCTTCAAGTTTTTCTATTTGAACAGCCTCATCTTTCGCTCTTGTAGCCTTCTTTTCTTGGGATGTTTTAGCCTGTCTTTGCTCAGACTGAATGGCCACTTTTTCCCTCTCAAAAACATAAAAAGCCAAAAATAAACCAAGTGTAAAAGCCAAGGTATAGCCAGCAACATTCAAAAAGAATTTATTTTGAAAGCATTTTTTTATTTTTATCACTATCTTCTGCACCTACTTTTCCTCCGGAACTTTTACTTGACGAAGCTGCCCATCGATAAGGACATATATAATCCGACCAGACTGGATCATTTCATCGTGATTCAAGCTAGGCACATCAGTTGTCTCAAACTGTAATGAATCAAGAAGTTGATGGCCATTTTGTACTAATATTCTGGTCTTGCCTGCTGCAAGATTACTGCTGGTCCCAGTCTGATTCACTGTCATTTGCCCTTCTTCAAGACTAAATATGGAGAAGATTTTGTACAAGATCCCTTGATCCACAATTCCTTTAACGATATTCATCTCGGATTCATGTACATTGTTATTTGCTTTATATTGAAGCCAAGTGATATAGCGGGTCTCTTTCGGTTTATTGATTTTAGAATCCTCAATCATCCTACTGTAATCACTTACTGATTTTCTACCTAATTTATAAGACATGGCTGTGTCGATACTGACTTGATCAAACCGCACATCTCTTATATAGGAATAATTGGAGTCGATAAAACTTAGACTATCTATATGGTCTTCTAGGTCAAAATTTTGGAGATAAACAGGTCCTTTTTTGAAATCAACGGTGACTATTTCCCCAGTATTGATATCAAAACCGATAGGAATCGTTCCTTCTACCGCATTAAGCTTGCCTTCTTCTTTTACTCTCTCCATGAAAAAATCATATGAAAGGGGAGTCGATAAATCTTTTGTCTGTTTTAAAGCTCGGTCTGCCTCGTAATCTTGTTTCTGTTGAGCAGACCAAAAGGGAGCTTCACCTGGATAATTGAAAAGATTAGCAAAATTTGAAATTTGTTGAGTTAGATCTTCTTTATATTGAAACTGTGGATAGATCGTAAAACTACCTTTTTTAGCCATTTCAAAAATATGAGGAAATTCTTGGTAGAGATTGATGAGTTCTCCCCCCTGATATGGTCGCATTGTGATGGTATCATTACTAGCAATAACGAAGCTCAGGTTCTTCAAGCGCTCTGCAAAGACAGGATTGGCTCTGACAGCCGATAATTCTCTATTAGTCCTGCTAGTAATCTTTTCCTCAGATGAAGAGCCTATAAGGCGAGTAATGCGACTTTCTAAGGTCTGTAAATCAATGATCAGTGAGAAAGTTCTCGCACCCCCATCGATTTCTTCCAGTCCTATTTCTAAATAAGGAGCCTTGGTTGGTGAGTCAAAAGCATCTATTTTTGCTGTACTGATGATCTTATATTTCTTCTTTTCTTTGAGAAGGATATCTCTTACATCAATCTTTCTCAGTGACCGAATCCCTTCATCCTCTTTGTAAATATCAATTTGATAAAAATACTCTGATTTTGCTTTGTCATAAAATGCTTGCCCCTCAGAAGGATCCTGAGTTTTGGGAATGCGATAATTCTGAGCAATAATGTAGCCTTCCTTCTGCTGGACATCACCAAACATATCAATGGCCAAAGCAAAATTTCCGATTTTTTGGAAATCTCTTACTTGCCCATAGGCGATTTGATATTTGGACTGGCTCAGTCTAGTATCTTCCTCGCTCCTGGCTGTAAGATGAGGAACGAGAGATTGATAGTAGACATGATATGTTACAAAAGCGAATAGAAAGAAACTCGATATTTTCAGGATTTTTTTGAGACGTGTCTGATTCATATTTTTCCCTTATAAAACTATAATAATACCATTTTATCATACTTTTCTTTTGTGTTTGGCAGAAAGCTTATAAAAAATGATATAATAGTCCATAATCTATCTAAAAGGAGAATAGGATGAAGAAGCTCGAGAATTTCTCTTGGCAGATGTGGCAGATTTATGCTTTAGCCGCATTGGTCATTTTTGCGGTCGCTGGTACTTGTTCTTTCTTTTTCACAAAAGAAGCTGCTTATGTGGCAAAAGAACAAAATTATGTCTATAAAGGAAAGAATCAGCGTTTAACTGATTATACAGCTATTGGTGAGACCGAGCCAGAATTCCCTATGATTGCTCTTTCTTTTAAAGAGAGCGACGAGTGGAGTCCGTATGATTTTGCTGTTGGACGGACATTTTTAGCATTTCAGGATTCAAAGCAGTATGTGGGAACACTGAAAGCAAAGGACAAGGAAGAATACTTCCGAATTCGTTATTATAAACTGGGGCAGGAGCAAGGGGATGGCCAAACCATTGATGTCTTGAAACTTGTTCAAGATATGGGCTATGTCACCATAGAAGGCAAGATGGATAATCTTATGTATTCTGATGGAAAAGATGAATATGTCAAAATCCAGATAAAAGACAATGATGAAATCTATGTAAATCTAACCAGTAAAAAAGCTACAAAAAAACAGCCCAAAGAGGCGATTCATTTCGGATATGGAGGGATCTACCGGGTACTTTCAAGTCCATCATTTATTACAGGGATATATAAGGATGGTGGCGAAAATGTAACTACGGATTGGCCCACTTTGTTTAGTTACAAAAAGAACGATTACCAATCACGTTTAACGGATAGTGATAGTAAACTAGAGGATAGCCTGACACTTTCAATATTGAAAGAATACGGCTTTATAGTCGTTTTAAAAGAAAATATGACCCTCAACGATAGTATTACCCTAACAAAAATGTTCTTCCCCGATGCCGGCTCTTTTTACTGGAGCATTGATAGGAATTATACAAAGAGTGGCGAAAAAGAAATAATCCGTACGGAAGAGGAGTTCAAGCAAGTCATTAAGGAGGAAGCCATTGAAAAAGATTTTAAAGATTGATACGGACAAGAGAAAAAGTTTCATGGTACTTGTATGTTTTCTAGTGGTCTCAGCTTTATTCTGCTATCGGAATCTAGAAACTCATCTCAAAGGCTTTTACGCCAATCGTAATTTTTGGGGAGAGATTAAGATAACTGGCTTTTCCTGGTCTGAAAAAATTTGGGGTATAGATGTCAATTATACCTATACTGAAAAAATTAAGGACAAAACCATCTCTGTTCCTGTAAAAAAATCGGTCCGCTTCAAACAATTAGTCATGCCTTATTACGACAAGATGGATGTAGACAAGTGGAGGGACCCTATATCTGAGTTAGGATCGACTTATGATGAATCTATCAGAGTATATGCGCCAATTCTTGAAAAAGCTTTAGAAATTAACCCTGAGCGAGCTAAATTGGAAGAGTCTCTGACGAGAAAGTTAAATCAGGCTTCACATCTAAAAGGGGGAACTGCTAAGCTGAGAAGCACTCTATCTGACAAAAATAGGTTTATTAAGGGTATAGCTTGGTATAGCGATCGTGTGGAAGATGCTGTTAGCAATAACCATTCTATTCTTAAAGAATTGTACGATTTGCCTTTAAATGATGCTTTATCACATGGCGCAGTTTATGTTCAAATTATCTTGCCAGAAGGAAGATATGGGGAACATTTTTATCTAAGTGACCAAATCCAGCAGTTGTTAGAACAATTAAGCCTGCCAGATGGAGCCTACGTTCTAGGAACTATTGATGAAGCAGACGGTGATTTTGTCGTAGTTGAGCAAGGAAAAATTAGAGAAGGGAGATAGACATGTCAGACAATAAAGAGAGAAGGAAAGCAGGTTTCTCTTGGCAAAGCGGATTATTGATTGTATTTTATCTGGTCATCCTTGGCCTACCCTTTTTAAACGATAGATCACATCCAATTTATATTTTTCAAAACGAGGATTCTATCTTTTGGGGCAAAGATTTTAGAAATCTGATTAATTCTTATTTTTTAACTTGTTTTACCTTATTTTCCATTTTGCCTGCTCTAGCTCTTTTATTCAAATTCATTTTGAAAAAGAGAGGCTATCCTTTTATAGCAAGCCTACAATCCTTCCTAGTTTTCATAGCTAGTTTTATCTTCATGATGTATGGCCTTTTTTCCATCACTATTCAAAGGGATATTTATAGGCTAGATTGGGGCTTTTACTCTTGTCAAATCATTTTTCTAATTTATATCTTTAATGATTTGCGCTTTCTGAGAGCTAGAATTAAAAGTAAAACAGTGGACTAGATGGCAAGAGAGTGGGACAGAAATCCTAGCCTCTCAATTGTCTTTGGATTATCGAGCAAGACGCAGTGGTTGAGTGGG
>ERZ773063.674-NODE-674-length-21711-cov-7.918498_pt1 | contig 21711 bp, 18 predicted proteins | sample MGYA00580625_ERZ773063 | MGnify/ENA primary metagenome ERZ773063 (study PRJEB29015, sample SAMEA2738022) | human oral metagenome | biome: human oral; feature: human-associated habitat; material: dental | place: China | collected 2042 ... | reverse complement strand
CCGCAGACCGCTGGAGACGCCCGCGGTCCGAGGCGCTCGCGTCGACGCAAGAAATGGAGCAAAGGGACGATCGCCCTCGTGTCCCTGCTTGCCGCCGCCTTGGTCGGCGCGGGCGTGTGGGGGATCCGCGTGTTGACGCACGAGGAGAAAACGCCCGAGTGGTACGTCGCGAATTTGCCTGCGGGCAAGAAGTTCGTAGAAGAGCACCGCGTCTCCAAGGCCTACAAGGTGGCCGTCTCCCCCGACCGGAGCCTGATCGCCGCCAACGCCGTGAGCGATTGGACGCTCTACGGCCTCAACGGAACGGGCACTTCGAAGATCGCAAAGAGGAACTGTTACGACAACAAGTCGGGGTTCTGGAACAACTCCTCGTTCCTCTGCCACACGGGCAACTCGGCGACGGTCATTCGCTCCAATGGAAACATCTACAAGCCGCCGGGCCCAAGCTCCCATAACCTTGTCGGCACGGACGGCGAGATCACGGTCATGATCTCCGACGACAACTCGGGCGACCTCGTCGGCATCGACTCTTCCGGAAAGGAAGTCTGGCGCGCGCTGGGGAAGTACAGCGAGGCCATCGTTCAGAACGGCTTCATTCTTTCCTATGACACTGAAAAGAAAGCCGTGCGCATACTTTCCGTCGCCTCCGGCGAAGTGTTGAAGTCTGAGGACACCGACGACGATTTCGAGTCGCTCAGCGACAACCCGCATCCCCTCGGTTTCGGGATCGACGCCGGAACCAAGGCGTTTTACCGGGTCGAAAGCGGTTCCTACACGATCTGGGACGAGAAGGGCGATCAGAAATTCCAGGGCAAAGCGAAGGTGACCACGAACAACTGGGTCATATCCTCTCCGAACGTCTCGCCCGAAGCCCTCAAAGAGCTGTTCGAGGCGTCGCCTGACACCGAGGCGGTCAACATCCGGGGTAAAAGCGACATCAGGGTGGCGAAGGTGGACGGCGCCAAATGCCGGGTCGAGATCGACGGCGAGGAGATCCGCATCAAGTCCCCGGAGGACGCGGTGCGGCGCCCGCGCGCGTCACCGGCAGCCGCCGTCATGGGGAGCCCTCCTCGCCGGCCGGGTGGGGCCGTCGCGGTTCAGGGACGCCGAGCGTCCAGGAGGCGCCGGGGCCGTAGCCGTCTCGTCCGGTGATGCTGTCAAGGGACGCCGAGCGCCCAGGGGGGGCGCCGGCTGACGAGCGCCGTCAGTCGCCGGGGCGCCGCGAGGGGGACGGGTGACCGGGGCCGGGGCGCTCCGATCGGCCCGTTGCGACCATGCTTGGGACCGGTACCGATCCGTTTTGGCACAGATGCTGCAGTCGTTGATCGAGGCGGGTGTGCTGTGCGACGGGCCCACGAGTGTCAGAAGCCGAGGTTTTCAAGGACTTCCCTGTCTCTGCTCGGATCGGCGGTAGGCGCTGGAGCGCTGCGCCGCCTTCGGACTAAATGACTTTGTCAGGACCAAGCTCTTGACACCGGTCCCGCGGTCGTCGCATACTCGTGCCGCAAAGGTTGTCACGTGACAATCCGGTTCCCAGATGTTCGTCAACGAGGATGATCAATGACCGCACAGCCCTCTCCGCCGCCCGACGCCGTCCGGCTGCACTCCGTCAGGCGCCGTCTCAATGTAGCGACCGTCGTCATCACCTTCGGCGCCCTCGCCTTCGGCTACGACACCGGAGTCATCTCCGGCGCCCTGCCCTTCATGACCCGCTCGACTGCCGAAGGAGGCCTCGGCCTCACGCCGACAACCTCGGGCATGGTGACCTCCTCCCTTCTGCTCGGCGCGGCCTTCGGGGCGATCATCGGCGGGAGGCTCTCCGACCGGCACGGGCGCCGCCACAACGTCATGATGCTGGCCTTCGTGTTCTTCCTGGGCGCCCTCGGGTGCGCCCTGGCACCGAACCTCCCGATCATGCTCGTCTGCCGCATGATCCTCGGCTTCGCCGTCGGCGGCGCCTCGGCCACGGTCCCGATGTTCATCGGCGAGCTGGCCCCCGCCGAGCGGCGCGGCCCGCTCGTCTCCCGCAATGAGCTCATGATCGTCACCGGTCAGCTCATCGCCTACGTCTCCAACGCCATTATCGGCCTCGTCTCCGAGGGCGGGCACGCCTGGCGCCTCATGCTCGGGCTGGCCACCATCCCCGCGGCCGCCCTGTGGATCGGCGTCCACTTCGTGCCCGAGTCCCCGCGCTGGCTCGTCAGCAGGGGGCGCAGTGCCGAGGCCCTCGAGGTCCTCACGCTGCTGCGCACCGGCGACCCCCGCCCCGAGGTCGAGGAGATCGCCGAGATCGTCAAGGAGACCGCCGAGGCGCAGTCCAACGCCAGGGAGCACCTCGGGACGCCGTGGATCCGCCGCATCACCCTCATCGGCATCGGGTTCGGCATCGTCATCCAGCTCACCGGCGTCAACGCCATTATGTACTTCGCCCCGACGGTGCTCATGAGCACCGGCATGGGCACGCAGGCCTCGCTCGTGGCGACCATCGCCAACGGCGTCGTCTCCGTCGTCGCCGTGGCCGTCGGCCTGGTCGTCATCGGCCGGTCGAGCCGCCGCATGATGCTGCGCATCGGCATGAGCGGCCTGGTCGCCTCCCAGGTCCTCCTCGGTCTGGCCTTCCTCCTGCCAGAGGCCCCCTGGCGCGGCTACCTCATCCTCGCGCTCATGCTCTGCTTCCTGTGGTTCATGCAGATGTTCTGCAGCATCGTCTTCTGGCTCATGATGGCCGAGATCTTCCCACTGCGGGTGCGCGGGCTGGCCATGGGGATCGCGGTCTTCTGCCAGTGGATCTCCAACGCCCTCGTCACCCTCTTCTTCCCGATCCTCCTGGACAGGATCGGTATGAGGACCTTCTTCATCTTCGCGCTCCTCAACTTCCTCATCCTCATCTGGGAGCAGAGGTACCTGCCCGAGACCAAGGGCAAGTCCCTGGAGTACCTCGAGGAGGAGCTGGCCTCCGGCTCCGACGCCCGCGACCCCGGCCCCCTGGCCATCGGCTGAGCCCGCACGCCCGCCCCGGACCCACCCGCCGCACTATTCAGTGCATCTGTCCACCATATTCACCACCATATCCGAAAGGAACCACACCATGTCCCGCACGTCCCGCGACCTGCGCATTGCCGTCGTCGGAGCCGGATTCGCCGGCCAGGGCCACGCCTTCGGCTTCCGCAACGCCCAGATGCTGCCCGCCCTCAAGGGCGTCAACGTCCGTCTGGACACCCTCGTCGAGCCCAACGCGCCCCTGGCGGAGACCGTCGCCGCCAAGTACGGCTTCGAGCGGACCGCCGCCGGCATCGAGGAGATCATCGACCGCCCAGAGATCGAGGCCGTCTCCCTGGCCCTGCCCAACAACGCCTACATCGGCGTCGTCCCGAGGCTGCTCAAGGCCGGCAAGCACGTCTTCTGCGAGAAGCCGCTCGGCCTGACCTCCGCCGAGGCCGAGGAGATGACCCGCGCGGCCGAGGAGGCCGGCGTCGTCACCTCCGTGGGCTTCTGCCGACGGCGGGTGCCGGCGCTGGCCGCGCTCGCGCAGGTCGTCCGGGACGGCGGCATCGGCACGGTCCACTCCTTCCGCGCCAGCTACTTCGCCGACTACGCCTCCGACCCGAAGGCCCCCCGCACCTGGCGCTTCGTCAGGAGCGTCGCCGGGGGCGGCGCCGTCGCCGACATCGGCGCCCACATCATCGACACGGTGCGCTTCGTCCTGGGCGACGTCGCCGAGGTCATCGCCTGCCAGCTGGAGACGGTCATCAGGGAGCGCCCGCTGCCCACCGGTGGCACCGGTCACAGCCAGGGCGCCTCCGCCACCGAGTCCGGCCCCGTGGAGAACGACGACAACGCCGTCATCTCCCTGCGCACGGCGGGCGGCGCCATCGGCTCGGTCAACCTCTCGCGCATCGCCGCCGGGATCACCGATGTCTTCGCCATCGAGGTCTACGGCGACAAGGGCTGGGCCAAGTTCGAGTCGCCCCACTCCGACGAGTTCTACCTCTGCCAGCCCGAGCAGTCCGCTCCCGGCCTCGACGGCCCGCGCCAGATCATCGCCGGTCCCGACCTGCCCTACTTCGGCGACGTCGCCTGCATGCCCGGCCGCGGCGTGGGCACCGGCTACGGCGAGAACCTCATCGGCGAGATCCAGGAGTTCCTCGCCGCCGTCGTCGGCAAGGGCGAGGTCACCGTGCCCTTCGCCGAGGCGATCCCGACCATGCGGATCATCGAGGCCGCGCAGAAGGCAGCCGCCACGGGCGCTCCCGTGGCGCTCGCCTGAGCGGCGCCGTTAGAGTCTGGGGCGGTCCCCGCCCCAGACTTGTCTGTGAGGGGGTAGTCCGTGGCGCCCACCCGCCGTGTCACCCAGGCGGACCTCGCCCGCCGCGCGGGCGTCTCCCGCTCCTGCGTCTCCCGCGTCGTGCGCGGCCTGGACAAGGTCAGTGACGACAAGCGCGAGCGCATCCTGGCGGCGGCCCGCGAGCTGGGCTACATCGACAACGGCCTGGCCACCGCGCTCGCCGGCAACAGGCGGCGGCGCCTCGTGGGCTTCCTGCCGCAGGAGATCTCCAACGCCGTCTTCGGGGACGTCTACGACAGCCTCAAGGCCGGGCTCGGGCCCGAGGGCTGCCAGCTCGTCATTGTCGAGGGGTCCTTCGACCCCGACGACGAGGACGCCCGCCTCCGGGAGCTCGTCTCCTTCGCGCCGGACTGCATTGTCGTGGCCGGGTACGCGGGCTCCACCGACGCGCTCGCGGCGGCGGTCCACTCCATCCCGATCGTGTCGGTCACCCGTCGGGTGGACGAGGACCGCGTCATCTCCGTGATGGGCGACGACCGCGCCGGGGCCGCGCTGGCCGTCGAGCACCTCGTCGGCCTCGGGCACGAGCGCATCGCCCATCTCCAGCTCCCGCCGACGATCCCCTACGAGGGGCGCGCCGCGGGCTACACCGCGGCCATGGAGGACGCCGGTCTCGCCCCCCGGCTCGTCACGCCGCGCACCCAGGGCCGGCAGGACGCCCGGGAGGCCGTCCGCGCCCTGTTCGCCACCGGGGACCCGCCCACCGGCGTCTTCTGCGGCAACGATCACATGGCGCTCGGCGCCCTGGAGGCCCTGCACGCGGCGGGGCTGGACGTCCCCGGGGACGTCTCCGTCGTCGGCTACGACGGCCAGAGCGCCCCGCCGGCCTGACGACAGTTGACCAGGGGGTCGCCGAGCAGGGGCGCATCGCGGCCGGCTTCGTCCGCCTCCTCCTGGGGACCGCGGGCGCCGAGAAGGCCGCGGGGCTCTCCCACCGGGTCCTGACGCCGGTCCTCGCCGTGCGGCGGACGACGGCGCCGCCGCGCCGCTGAGGCGCGCCGGACCGGTGACGGCCGCCCCGGCGGCGCGAGGGGCTCAGGCCGGGGGAGCGGAGGATCCCCGCACCGACAGGCCGCTGGGCGGGAGGACCTCGAGCCGCTGCGGCGCGTCCGGGGCGGCGATGCGGTCGATGATCATCCGGGCGGCCAGGCCCCCCTGGGCGGCGGTGGACAGGCCGACGGAGGTCAGGGAGATGGGCGGCAGCGCCGCCAGATAGGAGTCGTCGACGCCGACGACGCTCAGCTCTCCGGGGCAGGCGACGCCCAGGTCCACCGCGGCGGACACGACGCCGATGGCCGCCAGGTCGTTGGCGGCGAACACGGCTGTCGGCCGGGGGCCGGGGCGGGTGAGCAGGTCGGCGGCGGCGGCGCGCCCGCCCTCGGTGCTGGAGTCGGAGTCGACGACGACGGCCGCATCGGCCAGGCCCTGCTCGGCCATGAAGGCCTCGTAGGCCTGTGCGCGGATCCGGAAGGTGCCGTTGTCCAGCCCCCGGACGTGGGCGATGCGCCGGTGCCCCAGGCCGTGCAGGTGCATGAGGGCCAGGCGGGCGGCCGCGGCGTCGTCGGGAACGACGACATCGAGGGAGGCGTCGTCGAACTCGTGGTTGCCGGCGATGACGGTGGGCACGGAGCGGATTGCCGTCACGAGGCGCTCCGAGACCGGCGTGGTGCCGGCCAGCACGATGCCGTCGACCTGGCGCTCCGCGAAGGACTTGATGAGGCTCTCGCCCATCGACTGGTCCAGGCGGGTGTCGCACATGAGCATGGAGTACCCGGCGGCGCCGAGGACCTGCGCCAGGCCGTCGAGGAAGTCGACGAACCACGGCTGGCGCAGGTCGTGGACGAGGATGCCGATGGCGCGCGACTGCCGCCTCGTCAGGCTCCTCGCGGCGGCGGAGGGGCGGTAGTCGAGCTCCTCGATGGCGGCGGCGATGGCCTTGCGCGCATGGGCACTCACCGTAGCCGGATCCTGGAGGTAGCGGGAGACGGAGGACTTCGAGACCCCGGCGCGCCTGGCGACGTCGCGGATCGTCGTGCCCGCCCTCGGGCGCGCCTGGTGTACCACGGGCGACCGTCCTCTCCTCGTCTTCGCGGGTGCCGGGGGCATCATAACCTCCTCGTGGTCCCGGTCCCGCTGAATCGGTCCATTATGCTGCCGTGGTCGCGTATCGATTGAACTAATGCCAGTACTTGACATCGAGGGTGTACAGGAGAATGATTGGGACCGGTCCCGATCGGAGGGTCAGACGTACTTCGACCGGTTCGCGCATGGGCCGCCGCCCGCGGCCCGCCACGACTGCCCAAGGAGACAACGATGTCCTCAACCGTCACCAACGCCCGCCTCGGCTCCGCCCCCGACTCCTGGGGCGTGTGGATGCCCGACAGCCCCAAGCAGACCACCGGCGCCCGCTACCTGGACGAGATCGCGATGGCCGGCTACCGCTACATGGAGATCGGCCCCTACGGCTTTCTCCCCACCGATGCGAGCGAGCTGGCCGACGAGCTCGCCAAGCGCGACCTCAAGGTCTCCGCCGGCACCACCGGCGGGGCCTTCCACCGGGCCGACGACTTCAAGACCATCACCAGGGAGGCCCTCGACGTCGCCCGTCTGGCGGCCGCCGTCGGCGGTACCTACGTGGTCCTGCTGCCCGCCATGTACCGCGACCTGTTCACCGGCGAGTACGTCGAGGGCAAGGAGCTCGACGCCGACGGGTGGAAGCAGCTCGTCAGGGCGACCCAGGAGCTCTCCGAGATCATCAAGGGCGAGACCGGCCTGCGCGCCGTCTTCCACCCGCACGCCGACTCCCACGTCGAGACCCAGCGGCAGACCTACCGGTGGCTCGACGACACCGACCCGGACAAGGTCGGCCTGTGCCTGGACACCGGGCACATCGAGTACTGCGGCGGCGACTCCGCCGAGATCATCCGCCGCTACCCCGAGCGCGTGGAGTACATCCACTTCAAGCAGGTCGACCCGGCCAAGATGTCGGTGGTCAAGGACAAGGACCTCGGCTTCTACGACGCCGTCCAGATGGGCGCCATCTGCGAGCCGCCCGGCGGCGTGCCCACCGCCGAGTCCATCACCCGGGAGATGTGGCGCCTGGACCCGAGCATCTTCGTGATCGTCGAGCAGGACCTCTTCCCCTGTCACCCGGACACGCCCTTCCCGATCGCGCTGCGCACCGCCTCCTACCTGCGGGGCGCCCGCATCGCCCGCTGAGACGAGGCGCGCGAGACGATCCGCCCGGCGCCGCCCGCGCCCTCCGCCGTCCCGGGGCGACCGGAGGGTGAGGGCGGCGCCGTCGCTGCCCGAGGAGGGGCGGTCGAGCCGTGGCCGGAGGGGGCCCGTCAGCCGGGGCCTGTCAGTGCCTGGCAGTCTCACCGCAGCGGGTGCAGACTCGTCGGGCAAGTCCTCATCCGTACCTGGGAGCATCATGACCACAGTTCTCGCCATTGGAGCCACCGGTCAGGTCGGCCGCCTCGTCGTGGAGGAGGCGCTGGCGCGCGGCCTGACCGTGCGCGCCCAGACCCGCGACGCCGGGCGGGCCCGTCGCGCCCTGCCGGAGGGGGCCCGGATCGTCGAGGCCTCGCCCGTGGCCGCCGACGAGCTGCGCCCGCACGCGGGCGACGTCGACGCCGTCGTCCTGACCCACGGCGGCGACACGGACGGGGACGGCAGCTCCTTCTACGCCGTCATCCCCGCCCTCCTGGACGCGCTGGGCGGCAACGGCGCCCACATCAGCTTCATGACGGCGATGAACACGAGCCACTCGGCGGGCCCGAGCCGCTACGGCTTCGTCGAGTGGAAGCGGCGCGCCGAGCGCCTCGTGCGCGCCAGCGGCCACCCCTACACGATCGTGCGGCCCGGCTGGTTCGACTACCAGGGGCCGGATGACCGGCGCATCGACCTGCGCCAGGGCGACCTCGTCACCGGCCGGCCTGGCGTGGACCGCCGCCACATCGCCCAGGTCCTCCTGGAGGGTGCCCTCAACCCCTCCGGGACGCGGCGCACGGTCGAGGTCTTCAGCGCCGCCGGCGCGCCCGTGACCGACTACGAGGCCCTGTTCGCCGCCACCCGGGCGGACGAGCCCGGCGTCCTCGACGGAGTGCTCGACACCAACAACGTGCCGCTTGCCGAGGAGCCCGCCCGCGTCCGCGACGACATCGCACGCCTGGGCCGGCGCGGAGCCCGACATCACATCCGATAGCATCAATGCTATAAACTGCTACAATGCGGGTTCGTGGGACGGTTCCGTGTGAGGGAGGCACCCGCTCTCGTGCGGAGCGCAAGGGCTGACGCGGGACTCACGCAGGCTGAGCTTGCACGTCGTGCGGGCATCCAGCAGTCGAGCCTCGCCCAGATCGAGGGGGGGCGTCGCGCCGTCTCCGAGGAGATGCTGGAACGCATCCTCTCCGCCGCTGACTACAGACCCTCGGTAGCCCTCGCTGCGCATGCGGACAGGATTATCGAGCTGGGACGCAGACGGGGCCTGGTCGACATCCGGGTCTTCGGCTCGGCGCTCGCGGGCGAGGACGGCTTCCACAGCGATATCGACCTGGTTGTCACCCCCGAGGCGGGAACGGACCTTTTCGACGTCTTGCTCTTCGCCGCGGAGGTCGAGGAACTGACCGGCTTCCCCGTGGACGCGGTCTCGGACCAGTCGCGCGCCGCGCAGGACGGCGTGATGGCCTCCGCGCTCGCCTCGGCGGTACCGCTGTGAGCGGGGGCGGGGGACGCGAAGGCGTCGCATCGGGTTCCAGCAGTCAGGATCGTTTCCGGCCCGCGGCCCGTGCGAGTGTGCGGGACGTGCATCGCCTTCGCCTCCCCATTGAGAATATCCGGATGGAGCTGGCGTCGATCGAGGCCCGGACGGCCCTTGTCGCGAGTACACAGAGGTCGGAGTTCCGCGACGGGACGGCGGCCTACGATGCGGCGTCGATGGCGATGATCCGCCTGGCCGCGCTGCCCCGGGCCTGACCGACGAGCCTTGAGGTCCTGCGGGCCGAGGGTCCTTGCCGTGCGCCCTCGTCTTGCCGGCGCGGATCCGGGAGGCTGCAAGCATGATTCCGGTGGGGTGCGGGCCGGGCGGGCGCGCGGACGTCATGGGTACTGCGTCCGCCCGCCGCCGGGCCTCCGTCGGCTGAAGACGGCCTTGACCGGAAAAGGCGGCTCCCGCGCACTCTTCAGGCGCTCATCGGTCTTGGGCGCAGCGGGGATCGGCGAATTCACCGGCGACTCGATGCGTCGGTCTGCGGTTGAACGTCAGTTGGAGGTGTTCGGTGATGCCTTGGACCGTGTCCGCTGTGCGGACTCCGAGACCTCCCGGAGGATTCCCGACCTTGCTCGGGTCATGGGGCTGTGGGCCGATCTGCTCAGCCTGAAGGAGCCCGACCCGACGATCCGGCTGTTCGCCCCTGCGCAGGTTGATTTCGGTAGGAGGATGCGGATCGCGTCGAACGTCTTCATCGATCGCAGCTTCACGGCCATGTCGATCGGCGGGATCACCATCGGCGAGGGCGTCGTCGTCGCCGGGCCCCGCCGAGCGCGACGGTGCGCGCCGTCTTCGCGAGCGTGTCGACGTGCGGGTGATCGGCGGTGCCCGGGCGCCGGGGCGTCCGTCCGGCACTGGGAATCGGCGCCCGTGTCTGGGAGACTGACGCCATGACCCCGACAGTCGAGAGCCTTGAGGCGCGCGAGGCGCTGACGGCGCATCGCGACGAGGTCGATGCCCTGCTTGCGCGTTACGGCGCCTCCAACCCGCGGCTGTTCGGCAGCGTCGCCCGCGGTGACGCCGGACCTCTGTCGGACATCGATCTCCTTGTCGACCTGGAGGACCCGCGGTGGCGCACCCTGATGCGGCTCGGCGGCCTCAACGAGGGGCTGCGCCGCGTGCTCGGGCGTCCGGTCGATGTGGTCGCCCCCAGCGTCCTGCGCGCCGGCGTGTCCCGGCAGGCTCTCGCGGACGCGGTGGCGATATGAGCAGTATGAGCGGCGGTCCCGGACAGGCTGCGGGACATCCTCAAGGCGATCGACCGGTGCCAGGCGTACCGCGCGCCGATGACTTCGGCGGACCGGTCCCTTTCCGCCATGGCGGAGGACGCCGTTCTGCGGAACATCGGCGTCATCGGAGAGGCCGTCAACCATCTGCCCGACGACCTTGCCCGCCGGCACCCCGAGGTCGATTGGGCGGCGATCGTCGGAATGCGGAACGCCTCGGGCCGGAGCATGACACATCCCGTGCTCCCGGGGCATCACTCCCACGAGCTCTGCCAGGTGTTGGTGGCCTCCATCAGGGCCTCGTAGCAGCGGGGCTCTCCGGTCAGGTAGAGCTGCTCCCAGGCGTTGATGACCGGCTTCGGGGCCAGGTGCGTGACCCGCATGACCTCGGCGGTGAAGGGGACCGCGTGGACGCCGGAGGCGGTGGTGATGCCCCGGTCGGTGACCGTGGGGGCGTCGATGTAGCGGTCGTCGCCCCGGTAGCCGCTGGGCCTGAGGAAGTCCGCGGCGTTCGATGTGTGGCGGCGCTCATCCAGGAACCCGTTGCGGGCCAGGAGGTACGTGGCCCCGCAGATGGCGACCACGGGCACGTCGTGAGCAAGCAGGTCGGCGACGGTGCCGGCAAGGCGCTCGTGCCCGCCCTCGGTGTAGTGGTTCCCGCCGGGGATGACCAGCGCGGCGAGTGAGCCGTCGTCGGCCGGGCCTGCCAGCTCGTCGAGGTCCGCGGCGGGGGAGAGCGGCAGGCCGCCGAGCGAGCGGACCGGTGCGAGGCCGTCGCCCACGAGCAGCAGGCGGAAGCGCCCGGGGCGAACCTCCTCGACCGCGGTGATCCGGGTGGTCAGATAGGCGTACTCCCAGTCGGCCATGGTCTCGGTGGTGTACAGCGCGATGGTCTGCATGATGCGAGTCCCCTCTGAAGCTCAGGTGTCACCATCCTGCCGATATCGCGAGGTCCTTTCGCGCTGGAGCGACGGCGGAAGACGAGGTCGTGCCGGGCCCGTCCACGGAAGCTGGTCATCCGTGCGAAGGACCGACGACCAGGTCGCGCAGCGGCGTCCACCCCACGGGCAGCGGCCCGCTCATGCCGGCCCGGGCGCGGTCCTGATCTGCCGACCAGCCCTGCGCCGCACTCGCGTCGCCCGTGCCCACCGCGCCTCGCGCGAGCCTCAGCCCCACGCCGTCGACGACGGCGTCGGGCGCGCTGCCCCGACGCGTCGAGGCGCGCACGCTCCACGGGGGGATCCGCCCAGCTGCCGCCGCGGAACACCCGGTAGTCGCCGTACCGGGCGGGATCAAGATAGTCCCAGCACCACTCCCACACGTTCCCGAGCATGTCGTGCAGGCCGAAGGCGTTGGGTCGCTTCCGCCCGACGGGCTGCGGGCCGTCGGGATCGTCGAGCGAGGTCCACGCGACCTCCCGCAGGTCCCCGTAGCGGGGGCCGCTCGTGCCGGCCCTGCACGCGTACTCCCACTCCGCCTCGGTCGGCAGTCGGAATCCGTCGGCCCGCACGTCCCAGTGCACCCGGCGATCGTCGACGGCGTAGGCGGTCCGCAGTCCGTGAGCGGCGGACAGCCGGTTGCACAGGTCGACGGCCTCGAACCACGTCATGCCGCTCGCCGGCCGGTCGCACCCGTCCGGGACCAGCGCCGTGCGGGAGACGGAGAAGGCCTCCAGCGTCACCGTGCGCCGGGTGCCGCGGCGGGCGTCATGGAGATCCACGGTTCCTGGAGCGAGGAGCGTCATCTCGCCGATCTGGTAGTCCACGACGCGAACCTACGGGACGTCTCCGGCGGGCGCCGTTGACGCACGCCGTTCGGGATCCGCGGACGACCTCGATGATCTTGTGGCCTGGAGTGCTCGGTTGGTCGGACGTCCGCTCGCGTTCCAGCGCGGGCCGGACCGGATAGGTGTCCGTCAGAATGACATTGGCGGTTCGAGACGCCGAAGCATGAATGGAGAACCGCATGATTGCAAGGATCCCTCTGGGGTGCACAGTACCTGGGTCGCCCTAATGTCATTCTGACGGACACCCGCCCTGCGCGCGGCCATGGCCCCACGCCCCGCACACGGCCGGGCACGTGCGCGGGCGAGAGCACCGACCTCGGACAGTGCCCGCGCCGGCCGGGCGGGCGGTGCGCCCGATCGTCAGCGCCAGCTCATCGCCCCCATTCCTCGAGATCGGTCGTATTCCGGCTCGAGATCGGTTCACTTCCGCGCCGAGATCGGTTCACTTCCGCACCGAGATCGGTCCGCGGGGCTTGGCGAACATCTGCCGGCCGCTCTCGGCTGCCCCGGAGCCGGTCATCGCGATGACCGGCTCCGGGGTGGGACAAGTGATCACCTACGCGCCATCAAGACGGCCGGTGGCCTCGGGCGCGGTGTAGGTTGGCGTGATTCTGCGATTCTGTGACGCGGGCCGGACGGTACGGGACGCTGAAGGTGCGCAGGACGATCACTGTCCGGGGCGCAACAGCGCTCGGCGGACGCCTCGAACCGATCTCGACGCGGAAGTGAACCGATCTCGGCGCGGAACTCGACCGATCTCGACGCGGAGGTGAACCGATCTCGGCGTCGCCGTCACCAGATCCGGGTGCGCCCCGAGCCCGCCTTCAGGCGGGCCAGGGGGCCGGCCGGGTAGGCGGCGTCGTGATCCTTGGCCTCGCCGACCAGGTCGATATCGGCGAAGGCCTCGGTGCCGTCGGGATTCTCGTAGGCGGCATCCGGGTACCAGGCCCGTCCCAGGTCCCGCCCGGCGACGGTTCGCAGGACGGCACCGGCGAAGCCCTCCGGCAGCTCGGTGACAAGGCAGATGCCGTCCGGGTCGTCGGCGTCACCCTCCAGGCGCGCGCAGGCATGGCCGAGGTGGACCGGCCGGACCTCGGCCTCATAGGCGGGCGCCCCGTTGCCGTAGGCGTTGTCGCGCACGTGCACGGGCAGGGCGACGCCCTCGAAGCGCACGTGATCCCCCTGGCTGGGATCGTCGACCTGGGTGAGATAGGCCTCGACACCGTGCGGGTGGCCGTCGAGAACAGCGGTGCCGTCGGAGACCCTGCGGTGCGCGGGCGGGTCCGCGAAGGCGTCCTCCCCCGTCGTCGAGAGGAGGATGTTGCCGATGTAGCGGTCGTCCCCGCCGCGGATCGCCGCGTAACCGGCGACCTGCGTCGTGTGCGGAAGGTGGTACGGCGTAGGCCGCTCGATGATCGGCTGGTTGGCCACCGCCCCCAGAACGAGGTTGTTGAGGTAGGCGCCGCCCTGCGAGTGCCCCTCCAGCGAGACCCGGGAGGCGAGGACGTTGTGATCGACGATGTACGGGCCGTGGCTGACCTCGATGAACAGGTCGCGGGTGTTGCAGCGGTAGACGTTGCGGGTCACTCTCGTTCCCTGGGCCTGCCAGTCCAGCCAGGTGCCCAGCGTGCAGTCCTCGATGAGGTTGTGGCGGATGACGGTGTCGATGGCGGCGTGCAGCTTGATCCCGCCGATCTCATAGCCGTAGAACTCGCGCTTGGTGGCGATGTGGTGGATGTGGTTGTCCTCGATGACCGAGAACACGCAGCCCAGGTGCCCGACGATGCCGGTCTGCCCGCAGTCGTGGATGCGGTTGCGGCGCACGGTGTGGCCGCCGATCAGCTCCTTGGACCAGCCGATGCGCAGGGCGGAGAAGACGGCCTCGAGCTGGTACTGGTAGCCGGGCCTGTCCAGGCGCTCGGTCGCCCAGTTCGCCCCGGAGGAGCCCTCCTTGCCCAGGGAGACGGCGGAGCACTTGGCGTCGTGGATGTCGCAGTCCTCGATGACCCACCCCCTGGCCCAGTTGGGGCCGATGAGGCCCGGCTGGTCCGCCGTCGGCGGCGCCCAGGGCGTGGCCGCGTGGGCGAGCTCCAGGCCGCGGACCGTGATGTAGTCGATGTGGTGGGACGCCGGATAGAACACCGAGCGGCGCACATTGACCTCGACCAGGCTCTCATTCGGGTCCGCGCCCTGGAAGTTGGCCCACACCGTCGTCGTGTCCTCGCCGACCTGCGCGTACCAGACGTACCGGGTCCGCTCCGGGTCGCGCACGGGCTCCGCGACCCCGGTCCACTGGTCGACGTCCTCGGTGCGCGGTGCAGGAGCATCCACCTCCGCCCGGCTCGTGACCTCGTAGAGGCTCTTGCCGTCGAGATAGACCTCGCCCAGGTGCTTGCGCGGAGCCTCCCGGCTGGGGTAGACGATCCAGTCCCCCTCGACCTGCTCGGCGAAGGGGTTGAAGTCCCCGAACAGGGCGTTGGGGATCTCGGCCCGCCACACCGGGCCCGACTCCCGCTCCCAGCCGCCGACCGGCTCGGAGCCCTTGAGGACCGGGTGCTCGCCCGGAGCGGCGGCGAAGGTGATCCTGCGGTCCTCGCCGCGCCCGGTGCGCGGGGGCCTGACCCACTCGCGGTACACGCCCTCGTGGATGAGAACGGTGTCCCCGGGCATGGCGGCCCGCGCGGCGCGGTTGATCGTCCGCATCGGAGAGCCCTCGTCGCCGGTCGCCGAGTCGGAGCCGGTCGGGGAGACGTGAAGGATGGTGGACATGGTGCGTGCTCGTTTCTGCTATCGACGTGGCTGGTTCCGGCCGCCCACCGGGCGTCATCGCCCGGTGAGGGGCTACTTTCCGACTCCTGCGGTGAGCCCGGCGACCATCTGCCGCCGCCCGAAGGCGTAGGCGACGATCAACGGCAGGGCGGAGAGCACGACGGCCGCGAGAATGGCCGGGGTGTTGGCGGAGAAGGCCCCCTGGAAGCTCCACAGGGACAGGGGCAGGACGCGGTTGTCGGCGCTCTGGGTCAGGACGAGTGGGAAGAGGAACCCGTTCCAGACGTTGAGGGCGTCGTAGATGGCCACCGTGACGAGCGCCGGGCGGCACATGGGCGCGGCCAGGCGCCACAGCATCTGCCAGTCGGTGGCGCCGTCGACCTTCATGGACTCGAAGAGCTCCCTGGGGACATCCCGCAGGAAGTTCGTCAGAATGAGCACCGAGATGGGGATGGCGAAGGCGGCCGAGGGCAGGATGAGCGCCCACAGGGTGTCGTACAGGCCGATCTGCACGATGAGGTAGTAGACGGGGACGATCGTCGCCTGGATCGGAATCGCGATCCCCAGGAGGAACAGCGAGAAGATCCTGCTCGAGAAGGCAGTCCTGCTGCGCACAATGACGTAGGCGGCCATGAAGGAGACGACGAGGATGATGCTCACGGTCGCGACGGTGACCACGACGGAGTTGAGGAAGTAGGTCCAGAAGTCGTTCTTGAATACGTCGGCATAGGCCTTCAGGGTCGGCCTGCCGGGTGGGGACAGAGGGTTCTCGACGTAATAGTCCGCCTGCGTGCGCAGGCTGGTGATGACGATGTAGTAGATCGGGACGACGGCGACGAGCAGCCAGGCCCAGCCCAGGAGGCCGCCGACGACGTTGGGGCGGGAGCCCCCGCGCAAGAGCCTCATCACACGGCTCCTTCCATGTCGCTGTCCATCTTCGAGCTGCCGGAGACGTGATTGAGCAGCCAGGCTATGAGCAGTCCGACGACGACCAGGATCACGCCGATGACGCTCGCTCCGCCCATGTTGTAGGACCGGAAGCCGGTCAGGTACATGTCGAGGGGCAGGACCCGGGTCGCGTTGCCCGGCCCTCCGGACGTCATGACGAAGATGAGATCGAAGTAGGTGAGCGACCCCGTGATCATGAGAGTCGATGACGTGATGATCGTGTTGCGCAGCTGGGGAAGCGTGATGTGGAAGAAGTTCTGCATCCGGCCGGCGCCGTCGATCATGGCCGCCTCATAGATGCTCACCGGTATCTGGCGCGCGGCCCCCTGGTAGAGCAGGGAGTGGAAGGGCACGAAGCACCAGGCGATGACGAACATGATGGTGGGCAGCGCGAGCCTCGGGCTCCCCAGGAAGTCCTGCGACAGGATGTCCAGGCCGAATGCCCTCGAAATGCCGAAGTTCGGGTCCAGGAGCGCCGCGAAGGCAATGCCGACCGCGGTGGCGCTGAACAGGAGCGGCAGGAAGTAGAGCACCGACAGAACGGCACGGTAACGCTGCCGGCCGGCCATGAAGACGCCGAGCAGGAGGCTGATCGGCGTCTGGATGATCCAGCACAGGGCCGTCACAGTGATGGTGAGGACAATGGCGTGCTGCGTGGTGGCGTTGCCGAGCGTCCTGGTCCAGTTGCTCGTCCCGGCGTAGGACAGCGCGCCCAGGCCGTCCCACGTCATGAAGGACAGGATGAAGACGCCGATCAGCGGGACGAGGGCGAACAGCCCGAAGAAGACGAGCGCCGGAGCCGCGTACCAGGCCGAGGGGCCGCTGCGGGCCTCCCGCCCCCTTCTCCGGCGGGAGGAGGAGCGAAGGGGCTGCGGGCTCATTACAGAGTCGCGTTCATGTTGGCGACGAACTCCTGCGGGGTCTCGCCGAGGAGGAAGACCTGCGAGAGATTGGTGAGGAGCTCCTGGGCCGCAGCGGGGCTGAGCGCCTGGTCCCACGACTGGGTGAAGCTGGCGGCGTTCTTGACCATGTTGTAGCCGTAGGTGAGGTACTCGGCGTGCTCGGAGGCGTTGATCGCGGACTCGGCGCCGAGGGCGGCGGGGATCGTGCCGCCGTCCACGAGGGCCTTGATGTACTCCTCGTTGTAGAGCTCCTCGTTGAGGTAGGCGATCGCGGTGGTGCGGGCCTCCTCGGAGCTGTTCGCGGAGACCGACCAGTAGTTGGCGGGGTTGCCGACGATGCTGGACATGTCGCCGGTGCCGCCCTCGACGGAGGGGAAGGTCGTGTAGCCGAGGCTGCCCGCGCCCACGAAGTCGGGGGCGTCCCTGAGGAAGTTGGCGTAGACCCAGGACCCCTGGAGGATCATCGCGGCCTTGCCGGTGTGGACCAGGGCGATGTCGGCACCGGCGTCGGCGTCGACGGAGCCGTAGGAGCTGCCGAAGCCCCCGGCCTTGACGAGCTCCTGGATCTTCTCCAGGGCGGACGTGATCGCCGGGTCGGACCAGGCGTCCTTCTCGCCGGCGACGATCCTGGCGAAGGGGTCAGCGCCGCCGATGCGGTCCACGAGGTACTCGATCCACATGAGGTAGGGCCACTGCGAGGCCCCGGCCTCGGCGAAGGGAATGTAGCCGGCGTCGGCGAGCGTCGGCACCAGGCCCATGAGCTCGGTCCAGGTCTTCGGGGGCTCGACGCCGGCGGCCTTGAAGGCCGGCTTGGAGTAGTAGAGCACGACCGGCTGGGAGTTGTTGTTGGGCAGGGCGTAGGTCCTGCCGTCGATCTGGCCGGGGACGAGGAGGGACGGGATGACGCGGGCCTGGACGTCGGCGGTGGCCTCGGTGAGGTCGATGACCTGCTCGTTGGCGACGTAGTCGGCGAGCGTGCCGCCGGCCCAGTTGTAGAGCAGCGTGGGGGCGTTGCCCGCGCCGACGGCGGTGCGGATCTTCTCCTTGTAGGCGTCATTGGCGAACCACTCGGTGGCGATCTGCTGGTCCTCGTGCGCGGCGTTCCAGCGGTCGAAGGAGCCGCGGAAGGTCTTCTCGGGGCCGCCGGTGAGGACCCAGGCGCTGGGCCCGCTCCCGGACGAGGCGCCGCCGGGCTTCTTGCCGCAGGCGCCAAGGGTCGCCGCGACGCCGGCCGCGAGCATGCCGCCGACCATCTGCCGGCGGGAGATCATGAGCTTGTTCATCGATGTTCCTCTCGAACCGAGTCCGCGCGGCGCCAGTGCCGCACGGCACGCACGTGTGGACAGCCTTGTCCGCATCAGCGAAAACACTTCATTGGTTTCACCGTCGAACCAATTCTAGCACCACCCGCCTCGCCCACGTCCACCCGGGATGCGGGACGCCCCGAACGCGGAGGAGGAACGGATGCCGCGCCCGTGCCCGCGCCCGCCTCAGCGCTGCGGGTGGACCATGGACTTCAGCGTGGCGGGAGCCGGCTCGTCCCGCAGCGGGATCTCGGCGTCGTCGAGCCCGTAGTGGTCCGTGGCCAGGCGGTCGAGGTCGACCCTGCCGGAGGCGACGAGCCCGATGGCCGTGGGCCAGGTGTTGTTGTAGCGGAAGACGCCGGTGAGGCTGACCTCGTGGCTGGTGATGTAGGAGACCGGCAGGAGCATGTCGTCGTCGCCCATGCCGATGATGACGGCCGAGCCCCCGGCCCTGACGCGCCGGATGCCGTCGACGACGGCGGCGCTCACGCCGGTGGCGTCGAAGAAGGCGGAGAAGGCGTGCCCGTCGAGCTCGGGGGCGCCGGGCGCGCAGGCCAGGGTGGCGCCCAGCTCGACGGCGGTGCGGCGCCGTCCCGGGACGGGGTCGGTGACGACCACCTCGGCGGCGCCGAAGGCCCCGGCGACCTGGGCGACGATCACGCCGATCGGGCCGGCGCCGGCGACGAGGACGGCGTCCCCGACGCTCACGCGCGCCTTGCGGACGGCGGCGATGCCGACGCTCAGGGGCTCCAGGAGGGCGCCGGCGTCGAAGGACACGGAGTCGGGGATCTCGTGGGCGAAGTCGTCCTGGATGAGGGCGTACTGGCTGAAGCAGCCGTCGACAGGCGGGGTGGCGTAGAACTCGACGCGGGGGCAGAGGTTGTACTCGCCGCGCTTGCAGTACTCGCACACGCGGCAGCAGCGCTGGGGCTCGATGGAGACCCGTCGGCCGATGCGGGCGGGGTCGACGTGCGCGCCGGCGGCAACGATGACCCCGGCGGACTCGTGGCCCAGGACCAGGGGCTCGTCCACCACGAAGTCGCCGATGCGCCCGTGCCGGTAGTAGTGGACGTCGGACCCGCACACGCCCACGGACTCGATGCGCACGAGCACCTGGTCGGCGTCGGGCACGGGCACAGGGCGCTCCTGGATCTCGACCTCGCGCTCCCTCAGGAGCACCTGGGCGCGCATGGTGGCGGGCGGGCGGGTCGTGTCGGTGGTCATGGGTGCTTCCTCATCTCGGGCGGGACGACGGCGGCTGGGTGCGGGCTCAGGCCCCCTGGCCGCGGGCGAGGCGGGCGGCCGCACCGGCCGCCCTGTCGTAGGCGGCCCGGACCTCGGGCGCGGGCGCGGCGGTCAGGTGCTCGACGCCGGCGATCTCCCAGGCCGGGGGCTCCTCTCCCCCGGCCAGCGCCCAGGCGGCCTGCCTGGCGGCGCCGACGGCGACGTACTCGTCGGCCGGCGGCACGTCCACGGGCACGCCCAGGACCGCCGGGGCCAGCTGCCTGGCGCTGGCCCACCTCACCCCGCCGCCCACAAGGCTCACCGCCTCGATCGCGACGCCCTGGGCGCGCACGGCGTCCAGGCAGGCGCCCATGAGGCACAGCAGCCCCTCGACGCTCGCGCGCGCGTAGTTCGCCGGGGTCAGGCTCGCCAGGGTCATGCCGGTGAGCACGCCGGTGGCCCCCGGCAGGTTCGGGGTGCGCTCGCCCTCGAGGTAGGGCACGTGGACCAGGCCGCCGGCCCCGGGAGCGGCGGACAGGGCCAGGGCATCGAACTCGTCGTAGGTCACGCCCAGGACCCGCTTGGCGGCGTCGAGCACGCGGGCGCCGTTGAGGGTGCAGGCCAGCGGCAGGAAGGCGCCGGTGGCGTCGGCGAAGCCGGTGACCAGCCCGCTCGCGTCGTGGGCGGGGGTGGCCGACACGGCGGCGACGACGCCGGAGGTGCCCAGGGACACGCTCGTCTGGCCGGGGCGCAGGCCCAGGCCCAGGGCGGCGCCGGCGTTGTCCCCGCAGCCGGGGCCCAGGGCCAGGTGGCGCAGACCGCGCCCATCGACGTCGTCCCCGCCCCGGGCGGCGACCTCGTGGGGGCCGACCACGCGCGGCAGGACGATGCGCTCGGCCTCCTCCCGGCTCACTCGCAGGGCCAGGGCCAGCAGGTCGCGGCGGTAGACGCCGGCAACGGCGTCGAAGTAGCCGGTGCCCGAGGCGTCGGAGCGGTCGGTGGTGAGGGTCTCCGGGGACGCCGCCCCGGACAGCCGCCAGGTCAGCCAGTCGTGCGGCAGGCAGACGGCGGCGACGCGACGCGCGTTCTCCGGCTCGTGGTCCGCCAGCCAGCGCAGCTTGGTGATGGTCAGGGAGGCGACCGGGACGCTGCCGACGGCGTCGGCCCAGGCGGCGCGGCCGGCCGCCTCGTCGCCCTCGCCCAGCTCGGCGATGAGGTCGCGGGCCGCAGCGGCCGAGCGGGTGTCGTTCCACAGCAGGGCGGGGCGGATGACGCGCCCGTCGGCGTCGAGGACGACCATGCCGTGCTGCTGGCCGCCCACGCTCAGGGCGGCGACGTCGTCGAGGCCGCCGGCGGCCTCGATCGCCTCCCCCAGGGCCCGCCACCACTGATCGGGGTGGACCTCGGTGCCGTCGGGGTGGGAGGCCCTGGCCTGGCGCACGAGGCCGCCGGTGGCGGCGTCGCGGACGACGATCTTGCAGGACTGCGTCGAGGAGTCGACGCCGGCGACGAGGGTCATGGGGGTTCCTTCCCGATGCGGTGGGGCGGGGCGTCAGCCGATGAGGTGCTGGACGGCCCTCTCGTGCAGGGCGACGAAGTGGTAGTCGCGCGTGGCCGCGGCCCGGGCGTCGAAGTCCTCGAAGGCGGAGCGGTCGGCCAGGAGGTCGTCCAGGGTCTCGCCGGCGGCGAGGGTGGGCTCGCCGAGCTCGTAGACGCCCGAGCGCCTGAGCGCCTCCTGGACCTCGGGGTCGGCGCGGAAGGCCCGGGCCTTGTCGGCCAGCTGGAGGTACATCTCCATGTTCGCGGCGGCCGACTCCCACACGCCCTCCATGCCGTCGGTGCGCGAGGGCTTGTAGTCGAAGTGGATGGGGCCCTCGTAGCGGGGGCCGCCGCCGGGGAAGCCGTTGACGAGCAGGTCCACGGTGAAGAAGGCCGACAGCAGGTCGCCGTGGCCGAAGACGAGGTCCTGGTCGTACTTCAGTCCCTTCTGGCCGTTGAGGTCGATGTGGAAGAGCTTGCCGGCGTTGAGCGCCTGCGCCAGGGCGTGGGTGTAGTTGAGGTTCGCCATCTGCTCGTGGCCGACCTCGGGGTTCAGCCCCACGACGTCGCCGTTGTCGAGCTCGGCGATCAGGGCCAGGGCGTGCCCGACCGTGGGAAGGAAGATGTCGCCGCGGGGCTCGTTGGGCTTGGGCTCCAGGCCGATCCTGAGGTTGTAGCCCTTGTCCTTGATGTAGCCGGCGACGGTGTCCAGGCCCTCCTTGTAGCGGTCGAAGACGGCGTTGAGGTCCTTGGAGGAGTCGTACTCGGCGCCCTCGCGGCCGCCCCACATGACGAAGGTCGTGGCGCCGAGCTCGGCGGCCAGGTCCACATTGCGCAGGATCTTGCGCAGGCCGAAGCGGCGGATGGAGCGGTCGTTGTTGGTCAGGCCGCCGTCCT
>ERZ773063.671-NODE-671-length-21752-cov-7.424390_pt1 | contig 21752 bp, 19 predicted proteins | sample MGYA00580625_ERZ773063 | MGnify/ENA primary metagenome ERZ773063 (study PRJEB29015, sample SAMEA2738022) | human oral metagenome | biome: human oral; feature: human-associated habitat; material: dental | place: China | collected 2042 ... | reverse complement strand
GGTGATCGTTCACCGGGTAGTGAAGGCCCTATTTAAAAACGCCTGAATAAGCTTCATTTTATTGAAAGAAGCAATTTTTTCTTTTATTGCTCTTGTTGCCAAGGTATCTTCAAGTGAAAGGTAGGATTCTAGGCTATCAACATCATTAATTCGATGCATGCTATTAATTACTTTCAGAAGATAATTTGGATCCTTGCGTTCTTTGTCACCTATTTGCAAGTCATGCTTTAGACTTTCTTTCATGATGTTGGAGAAAACGTCGCCAGAAAAGGAGTTAATCGTTTCACCCTGTAAGTTAATTACTGAAATAAGAGGAAATTCCTTAGTGTAATATTCACAATGGAGAGCTCTTTTCCACAACTCAATCGAATTGTAGTTGCTGAATTGTTCGCCATCTAAAACTAGTGCATATTGATGACTTGGGCCGACATGATTATTAATATAATCACGTACTTCTTCTCCGAGGTTATCAAATAGTTCTATCATTATTTTATTGACACTTATCGTTAGTTCTAAAAATTCTGTATATATTTTATCAATATTACTATTTCCGGTTTGCATCATTTCATAATCTGTAAGATGGGTGTTTTTATAAGCTATAAAAGCAAAAAGATGATTGGTGTGATTTTTAAAAAATTCTGTCACCTTTTTACCTTCCCCATAAAAATAAAATATCTGTTCAGTAAAAACTTGGAACTCTGAAATGATATTTTCTATCAGGCGGTAATCTGAAATGCTTGAACTAACAATGTCTTGCAATTCTCGGTCTATCTCTTCTATTTTTGTAGAAAAATTGCTTTTACTTAGTAACTGTGTTAGATATTCGTAAGCGTTATGGGATGTGCTGAAGGGCATGATTGGCACAATGACATCAAAAAACTTTGTCCGATTTTCGATTTCAAGTTGGTGGGCGCATCTTGTACTGTTATCTTTTGTGATTCCTTTAGTCTTATGCTCAAATATGCTGTCTCGTGTAGCATAGAGAAATTTAACAGGAGAATTCTCCTGTTCCATAAACTGCTCTTGTCCAAGTGAAATGTTGATGAGCTCATTCAATTCATGTAGGGCATCAAAGATGTAGGGGTTGTCAAACCTATCCAGGTCCTCGAAGATGACAAGATTGGTCCCAGATACCTCGAAGTAATAGATGATCTCATTGAGGTATTTATCAAAGTAGCTGGAATTATTCTTTTCCAGTTCAAGTTTAGCTGGGCCTAATTGCAGCCCTTTAAGCGCAGGTTTATTAACCCATATCCAATCAATATAGAACGTTAGTCCCCACAAGATGGTCTGAACCATAGCAGGTTGCCAGTATCCCCACAGACTTCCTCCCTGGGACCAATGCCAATCTGGCTTGGCCAAAAGCCAAAATATAAAAGTTAAAATTGCAGCTACGATGAAACATACGGTTGCTCTCCGAGCTACTGTGACATGCGTAATCCTGCGATATTGAGAACCACGCATTTTTCGTGTATCGCTTCGGTATAGGAGCTGTTTCACTATTTCCCGTTGGATCCGGTCTGTACGGTCATTCTCAGGAGCAGATTCATTTGCTACTTGAATCGTAGGGAGTGAAATAATGATTGGCCGAATCTTTTTAGGATTTTTTGAAGGGTGGATTTTTCCAATCAAATGTTGAATATTGTGACTTTTATTAGTCTCCTGATCTTCTTCTGAAGACCTAATTCTCTCAACCAACCCTTGAATAACGCTACTCTTACCGGTCCCATAGCCACCGGTCAGGGCTATATTTCTGACTTTGGGATTGCGAACTGCTTGTTCTAGCTTCCTCACATAGAGCCCATGGTGTTCTTCATCATAATGTGGGCTAAGCACTATCAACTCTGATGAAGCATTAGGATTTTGCTTTTCCTGATCCGGTGAATCCACCACGTCATCCGCTTTTTTATCAATATTCTTGTCGCCTTGGTCTGGCTGTTGAGAAGCCTCAGAATCGGATGCTTCCTGCTGGGAATCTGGATCGGTGCTCATGTGCCTAACAAACAGTTCTCTAAGCTCTTGTGGTTAACATCAATAATTCTAGACGCTCACCACCACAACTTTGGTGAAAACCAATACCTTTTTACAACCACCTGCGCACCTGCTGGCAATAGCGTCGATAGGCGTCGCCAAACTCCTCGGTCATACGCAGCTCCTCGATCGGAATAATCAGCCCATTCATCACAACAAACCCCAACAACGGGCACCCCAATGCCAACCAGGAACCACTCGCCAACGCGCAACCACACAACGCCACCACATAGGCCACATACAGCGGATTCCGTGACCACGAAAACGGGCCAACCACCAGCAACCGCGACGGCGCATCAATCGGATTCGTCGATGTCCGTGCCCGACGCAACGCACTCATGGTTGCCACAATCAACACCAACGCTACACCAATCACGGCAACACCCACCCACCGCAACATGGTCGGAAACACGACCGCGTCAGGCCACAGCCAAGCCGCCACAAACACCAACCCGCCCAGGCCAAACAGGCACGCATCAGGAATGTGATTGAAAAACTTTGGTGGTTGGGACAACTCCCTCTGCATACACACCATCGCTACCACGCCCTCTGATAGCCAGAACGCGGGTTTCCCGGCGCTATTGCTAGCACACAATTGGTCTGCGGCTCCCGTGTGGTTCGGCCTTGTTGCTGCGGGGTTAGATTCATAATCCCATTATGCCTCCCACCTTGTGGCGAAATTATTGCATGCAAACTACCGGTGGGGGAGTGGTGCGTCTTCGCTACCAGGCCAAAGCCCCGGTATCCGTGGCCTGAGCCGTCCGGCAATGAAGTCATTCGGGAACCCGCTAGGTAGGGCGTTGGTAGGACAATAAATACCGGTAGTACACGCCCCGCCGAATCCGGGCGCCGGGCAGAATCTTTGCGGCGGCCGCCCGGATCTCCGCCAGGCTCTCCCGCGGCTGGGCCACCCGCACCCCAATGTCCCGCGCCTCCCGGTGCAGGGCCGACCCTATCGAAGCCACCGGAACCGACAGGGCCGATATCACCCAGTCCGCCACCGATTTCCGGGCTGATAGCCCCACCACCAGAAACTGGCCGCCTGGCCGCAGCAGCTGGCGGACCAGGTGCAGGGTTGGTTCCAGCTCCATGTGGTGCAGGGACGCCACCATGGTAATCAGGTCGAAAGACTGGTCGGTGGGTAGGTCGTCGAAAAGCTGCGTGAGCAACGTGGCCTGCGGCAGTCGCCTGCGCGCCCGGGCAATGCTTGACGGGTCGGGGTCGATACCAACCAGGGTGGTGCAGTACGGCGATAACCGTTCTAGCAGCAGGCCCTCGCCGCAGCCCACGTCGAGCGCGGCAAGCCCAGAGCGGCCGGCGATCTGCCGCAATATCCAGGGGTGATACGCCGAATTATGATTCCAATATTCCGCGCCATCAACCCCACTAGACATGAATGGTGCCCTCCACAATGGTCCTCGTGGCACCCCCAACCCACACCGTGTCGGTGGCGTCATCAATATTGATGTGCACCAGCCCATTGCGGCCCACATTACCGCCCTGCCGCACCATATAACTGCCCTTCGCCTTCCCGGTGCGGGCAAACCACTGCGCCACCGAAGCATTCAGGCTGCCGGTCACCGGGTCCTCCGCAACCCCCACCCTGGGTGCGAACGCCCGAATCTCCCAACCATCAAAAGACCTACCAATAACGCCAACCATGAGCGGGCGGGAATGCAGGAAATTGGGCCGTATCGACCGCACCACATCCGCCGACTCCACCTGAAGCACCGCCCAACCGGGACCATTATCCACCCACTGGTGATCCAACACCCGGGAAATCCCCAACGCCGTCATGTGCTCCGACAGATCCTTGGATTGTAGCGGGCCGGAACGCAGCGTGGGCGGTGCGGCAAAATGCCACGACCCATCCAATTTTCGCAACTGCACCAACCCCGCGCCGCACTCCTGCACCAATTCCGTCCGGTCCGAATCGCCCACCCACGCATGCGCCGACCCCAGCGTGGGGTGCCCGGCGAACGATAACTCTGCATTGGGCGTGAAAATCCGCAGCCGATAGTCGGCCCCTGGTTGGGTTGGGGCGAGTAGAAACGTGGTTTCGCTCAGGTTCGTCCACCGAGCAATACGCTGCATTGCCGCATCGGTTAACCCGTCGGCATCGTGAATCACCGCGACCGGGTTGCCAGCAATGGGGGTTGCGCCGAAAACATCGACTTGCGAAAAATTCCTCATGATGTCAATTGTGGCATAGCCAGTGCTATTGCTGTTCCTATTTGTCCGTGAATATGCTCATAAATACCTGAAATGACCAGTGGTTTTGTTAATGCGTACCGCTTCAAGTATAGTTTTCGACAGCTGCGAAGCACACTGTTGTGACGCACTAGCTCCCATCGTCTAGAGGCCTAGGACACCGCCCTTTCACGGCGGCGACACGGGTTCGAATCCCGTTGGGAGTACAAAACCTCTATATGTAGGATTTAAAGGCTTGATGGTTTCCATGGTGGTGATCCTTTTCGGCTGAAATCCACATATAGAGTGTTTTAACTCAATATGGCCCTGTGGCGCAGTTGGTTAGCGCGCCGCCCTGTCACGGCGGAGGTCGCGGGTTCAAGTCCCGTCAGGGTCGCACATGGTGGCGAGAAGAAAGCAAAAATCTTCTCGCCATTTTCGCATTGCCGGGTAGGCGAGTGCGCTATTTTCCGTGCGGGACCCGGTTGCGGTGGGGGAGTGCGGGCGCAAACCAGGACGTAAACCATGGCGTGAGGTATCATTCTATCCGGCATGTTACCAGCGGATTTGCCTATGTTTCGCCCCGCTGTGTATTGTTATCAATCGTGCACACGCGTGCATCACGGCCCTGTGGCGCAGTTGGTTAGCGCGCCGCCCTGTCACGGCGGAGGTCGCGGGTTCAAGTCCCGTCAGGGTCGCTGGCTGGTTTTCCAGCCAAGTGGCGCGGTAGCTCAGTCGGTAGAGCGTCCGCCTGAAAAGTGGAAGGTCACCAGTTCGATCCTGGTCCGTGCCACAACGAAACCCCAACAGCAATGTTGGGGTTTTTCGCTTGTCGACGCCCCACCGGTGGGAGGTTTTCCGCTTTGGGCGTCGTAAAGCTAAAAATTATGCGTTATTCGACGCCCCAGATCGAGCCCGTTCGGATTGCGTGGGGCGCTCGGCCGGCGTCGCCTTCTCGGAGGACTTCGGCGTGGGGTTCTTTTTGGGCTGTGCCGACACCTCAACTGGCAGATTCAACATGGCGGTGAGGCTATCAACAGCCTGTTGACATACCTCTTCCTTCGACGGCTTCGACGTGGACCTTGAATAAACATAACTGTTGAGCGTCACCGACAGCCTGCCGCGATTCGTCACCACACCGGCACTGCACTCGCTATCCCGACTGGCTTCCGTAAACTGGTCGAAAACATACACATTCTCCGGCTTCGTCACCTTGAGACTGCTCAAATCCTTACCGTGCTTTATCACATCATCGTATTTGGAATTGTCGGTAGTAATCGACAACATGCTATAACTGTCATCCTTTTCCGGGCTCTTCAATATGCAGTTGACAGCATAATTACTCGATTCCTTATCCGGGAGATGCTGTAACTCCCACCCCAGGCTTTGCCACTGCTCTTTCGTGATCTCCTCACAGGGGCTAAAAAGCATATTGCCCTGCTCTTCGGGGGCGAACGACCCCGCCCCGAGTGCCTTAGCGAACGTGTCACCCTTCTGAACATTCTGACCATTCCGGCCATTCTGCTCCGTGGGTAAACTCCCGGGGCCAGCCTGGGGTTGCCCCTGAGGCGCACCCGTGCCCGAGCCGCCGAACAGTGATGATGACGTCATTGTGGGAACGGCACACCCGCTAAGCAGTAGTACGCCTACAGTGACGAGGATGGAACGGAATGTACGCATGAATTCATCTCCCATTCGAATGGTAGGTTGTTTGCTTACAGCCTAGGTGTCGGGTTACCCGTGAATCGAGTTATTACCCCATGGCTACGCTAAATACGCAGGTAGTTGTTTTGTTTATGGGGGCACCCTGTGGGTTTATTGGAACAATTTTGCTTGTGGATAATGGTTGGTGGGTCGGTTATTTATGAAGCACGTTTTCCAACCCCTCCGCTTTAAGATCGCTGATCGCCATGAGCTGGTCCGCGGCCCGCTGGCAGGCCTGCTCCTTCGTGGGCTTCGCCGCTTTCTCTCCCAACCGCAAGGTCAGATTGAGCCGACCCCGGTTTGTCACCACGCCAGCGGTGCATTCGTCCTCCGCAAGATCGGAATTCTTGTCGTAGAAATAGACATAATCTGGCTTATTTGCCTTGATATTCACAATATTTTTACCAATGTCCGGGGTGAGGAAATCAAGGTAATCCACGGCAATTTTCACCGCCTCGCCCGCATGCTCCCCCTCGTCGGTGCTCGCCAGGAAACATTCGTATGCGTCCCCCTGGTCAGGGCCAAGCTTGAGAGTCGGCTGCTCACCGCTCTTCACCTTGAGCTTTAACGACTCCCACTGCTTCTTCGTGATTTCCTTGCACGGGTTGAACGTTTTGTGAACCGCCTCATCATCGTCGAACTTGCCCACCCCAAGCTTTTGCCGGAACGTTTCGCCTGCCGGCGCCGAATCAGCGGGCTTTGTGGGTTTCGTGCCAGATACGCTTGGCGACGCCGCCGAGGTCGTCGGCGCTGGGGATGCTTGGACGGCCTGGGACGTGGGGGCCGCCGATGCTGCTGTGGGCGGTAACACTGGTAGGTTAAAAATCCCCTCCAAAACATCCACCGCTTTCTGGCAGGTTTTCTCCGCAGAAGGCGGAGCCACCTTGTTGGAAAACTCGCCATACGACACCGTGACCCGGCCCCGATTCGTCATGGTGCCTGCCGAACAAATATCCCGGTAAGGCTTGTTTGAAGAATACAAGTACACGTAGCTTGGCTTGTTGATCTTCACATTATTCAGGCGCTCACCTTTCTCCAGCTCCTCGCTGAGCGGATTAAAATTCCCCGTAATGATCGTGGACTGGGCCGGTTCCGTCTGCTCCGGGATCACCTTGAGCGAACATATTGTGGACGATTCGGTGGTGCCGTCGTCTACCCGATTCACCTGCAACCCCAACGATTTCCACTGCTCCTCAGTCACCTCACGGCATGGGTTAAATGCGGGTTGGCTGTGCTGCTCGGGGCTAAATTTCCCAATCTCCAGCGCCTCACCAACCGTGCGGCTAGCAAAGGAATCCTGCTTCCCCGCATCGGTGGTTTTGGCATCGGTGCCGGAATCGCCGCTGTCTGAACCCTGCGATTGCGCCGTACCGGACGGTTGCGGATCACCGGAAGCCGATTGCGGCAGCACCGACGTTGGCAAAGCACAGCTGCTGAGCAGCACAATGCTGGCGGCGGCAAGAACAACACGGACATGCTTCTTCAACATCATGATTACGCTCCGCTTGTACTCGGGGCGGACTCGGACGCGGATTCCGGCGCCTTCGGAGCTTCGGAAGTCTCGGGAGTATTCGAACCTGCCGGCGCGTCACTGGGCGACTGCGACTTCGGGGCGGATTCCGGCGCGGCCTTCTCCGTCGACGGTTTGGCCGTCTCTTCCGCCGGGGGTTCATACTTGAGAGCCAAAATCGCCTGCATCTTATCCACCACCCGCTGGCATGCCTCTTCCTTCGAGATCGACTCCGTGGCTATCTTATTTCCATAGTTGAGAGTGAACCGGCCGCGGGAAGTAACCACACCCACCGAACACTGTTTTTCCTTAGCATTCGGCGCGTCTATGAGATAAAAATTCTCGGGCTTATTGACCTTAATATGATCCAACGGGGTCATGTGCTTCATTTGCCCCTCCAAAGGATTAAACGTGGATTCCGCCACCAGCATTTCCTGGAACTCCTTGTCGCTGTCCCCGGTGCGGTAAAAACATGAATAGTAAGGGGGAACATCCTTAGCGACATTAAGTTTGGGGTCATCAAATGGCACAAGTCCGAGGCTCTTCCACTGCTCTGCGGTGATCTCCTTGCACGCATTAAAGATTCCCAAACTACCCCGAAGCTTGTCCTGCGGCTTATACTCGCCAACACCAAGCACCTTCGCAAACGTGGGCACCTGCGAGTCTTCCGGCTTCTCCGAACCAGTGGGATCTGCCGGCTGCGACGGTTGCGATGTTTGCGGCGGTTGTGGTGATTGTGCGGGGTCCGTTGGGTGCGCCGGGGTGGCAGGGTTTTCTGGCTTTTCTGGGTTTGTGGGGGTTTGCTGCGGCGCCGGGGCATGAGAGGAAAAACCTGGTGCCGGTTGGAATTTCAGCTCCGGTCCCGCCGCCACCGCGTGGGCCGCTGGCTTTACCGGGGTCGTTGGGGCTTCAGACCCCGGTGCGGGTGCGGGTTCCGGTGCTGGATTTGCTGCCGGAACAGCGGTTATGGGCATGTCTAAGATTGTTTGCAATGAATCAACCGCGGTCTGGCACACCTTTTCCTTGCCGGTGGTGGAGGAATCCATAAACGGGCTTTGATAATCAAATGTGATCCGGCCCCGCTTAGTCATGACCCCCGCACTGCACCTTTGAACCTTATCTGAATTGGTGGTGGAAGATTCGGCGTCGTGAATATAGTATCCTGGCGGCCGTTTCACATTGAGCTTATTTAAATCCTCCCGGGCCTCCCGCACCCCCTCAAGCTGGGTCACCTCATCATAGCTTTTATAATTCACCGAAAGATGCCCCGAACCCAGCTGTTTCCCGGGTATTCCCTTGAGGAAGCAGTAAAACGATGAACCGGTAATGTCTTCTAACCTATTGACATTCATATTTTCCAGATCATCTTGATTACTTGAGATGGAATCTACCTTCCACCCAATCTCCTGTAATTGCGGCAGGCTTATGTCGCCGCCGCACGGCCGGAAAAGACCATACGCTGTCGAATCGGGAGCATACACGCCAGCATTGAGCATTTCCCCAATAGTCATATCCTTCGGCGGATGTGCCTCCGCTTCCGGCTGTGCGGTAGTGGTTGTCGGATCGGCGGGGGGATTATTATCAGAGCTATCGATGAGGGAACACGCAGTAAGCGTCGCAACCCCACAGGCGATAATTATTGTGCGAATAGGTCGCATAAAACATCAAACTCCCAGTTCGTTTGCGATAAATCGTTAGCTATAGACTAAAGTCCACCACCTATCCAAATGTTCCTCAGACGTGTTCCGCTACCCCCACGCATGTATCAAATATGCAGGTGATGATCGTATGTGTGGGGGTAATGGGTGACTTATTCCATGTGTAGCGGATTCTCTAAAGCCTCGGCCTTCAGATTGCTGATCTCCAACAACCGATCCACGGCCCGCTGGCACACCTGTTCTTTAGTCGGCTGAGGACCCGTCAAACTCCGCATTTTTGCATCCACTTCCATCCGACCGCGATTCGTCACTGCGCCAGCTGCGCACACGCTTTCCTCGGTATTGCGGTTGCTTTCAAACAGGTAAATATAGTCAGGCTTATTTACCTTGACATTCACCACCAGCTTGTTGAAATTCATGTGCAATAAGTAATCAATATAAGAAGCTTGGACCCAGAATTGTTCGGTGGGCTCTTCATCCCCGAGCTTATTCCACACACGACAATTCTTCAGTGATTGGTCTTCTGATGCCCCATCTGAAGATGTTTTTATTTCCTCCTTGACCTTGAGGCCGAGACTCTGCCACTGCTCCCGAGTGATTTCAGTGCATGCGTTGAAAGTTTTGCGGGGAGGATCGGTGATCCTAAACTTCCCCACGCCCAGCTTCTCCCCAAGGGTCTGGCCCGTTGGGGCATTATTGCTTGTCGACGCCGGGGGCTCCGGAGCAGCCGATGTTGTCGGTGGTGGCGTTGGTTGCGGGGTGGCCGGTGCTGCCGAGGGATCCACCGGTGTGGTGGGTGGAACCGATGCTACCTGGTTTTGAGCCGGGAATTGAAATATTTTCTGCATAATGTCTAATGCTCGTTGACACATCGGCTCCATGGGTGGGTCTTCATTAGCCATAAACTCGTTAGCCTGTACGGCAAACCGTCCCTGATTCGTTACGGTTGCCGCAGTGCATGAATCTTTACTAACTTTAGAATCAGTGTAAAAATACACATAATCCGGCTTCTTCACATTGATGTTATCCTGGCGCTTAGCGTTTTTGAGCACCTCCTTGATGTCACGATAATCCGCCATGATGGTGACTGATTTGCTGTTATCCTTGGTTTGCTCCTTCATCTTCGGCTGACACAACGTTGAGTCTACGGATAACACATCTTTCTGCGGATCGTACGGCTCTACCTCCAACCCCAATGAATCCCACTGCTCTTTCGTGAGGTCCCGACACGGATGGAAAGCCTCCTGGCCATTTTGCTCTGGGAGATACTTCCCGATCTCCAATACCTCACCAATAGTATGGTTGGGTAGGCCTTTAGCGTTGGCAGACTGGGAATTATCGACTGCAGGGGCAGAGGATTGGGAAGCCTCGGCTTGCCCCGACACTGACGACGTCGGCAGCGAGGTGGGGAGAACGCAGCTGCTAAGCGCCAAGATACTAGTGGCACTGGCTGCGGCCAGAAAAACGCGCGGAAATTTGAACAACATAATCATGCTCCATTACGAGGTAGGTTTTGGCGTTACTGCTGGTGGCTCATACTTCAACCCAAACACAGCCTGCAGCTGATCGACGGCCCGCTGGCATGCCTGTTTCTTAGTGATGCGCGGTTGCGGATCATCACGACCCTGTACGTAGGTTGCCGTGATCCGGCCCAAGGAGGTAACAACATCAACGCCGCAGCTCCACTCCTTGGCATCGGTGAAATCTACGAGGGTATAGGTGTCCGGTTTATTCACGATGACCTTATCGAGGAGGATTCGTTTCTCCAACCGCTCATCAAGGGTTTTATACGTGATCTCTATGGCAAACACCTCCCGTAGTTTGCCATCATGATTTCGGAAGATGCAGGAATAGTAGGGCGCATATTCGTCAGCAGCGGCTTTGTCAGGCGTTCTTTGCCACCCTAGGTTCTGCCATTGTTCGGCAGAAATCTGCGTGCACGGATTAAATATCGGGGCAACCTGATCCCGCGGTCGATAGTCGCCGACACCAAGCACCTGCGTGAATGTTGGTGATGGTGGCGTTGGTGCCGGTGCTGGTGGAAGGGTTGGGGCGGGACCCGGTTGCGGTGGGGTAGTGGCAGCTGGTGTCGCAGGTTCTGGACTTGGTGCCGGCGCTGGTGCGGGGGCGAACACCGGTGTGTCCAAGATTCGCTGCAACGAATCCACCGCGGTTTGGCACACCTTTGTTTTCCCCGTGCGGCTCTGGTCGATAAACGGACTTGTGTATTGGAACGCGATGCGACCCCGTTTTGTTAGCACTCCCGCCACACAGGTTTGAGCGGCCATTGAAGCGAACATATCATCGGCCGCGTAGACATAAAAATCCTTGGGCTTTGTTACCTTGAGAGTGCTGAGATCTTCCCGATCACCCCGAGCGCTATCAGTGGCAGTTTCCTTGTCATACTCCTCAAATTTTACGCTGAGGAATGCACTACCCAGATTCTTTCCTGGAATCGCCTTGATGCTGCACGATGAACTATGTTTCGAAGGCTTGTCGTCATGCGAAACTCTCTCTCGATCTTCAACATTCCACCCGAGCTCCTGCCATTGCTCCGTGCTGATTTCTGCACACGGCCGGAATGTACCAAACGCATTTGACTCCGGGCGGTACAACCCGGCGTTCAAGAATTCCCCAACTGTGACATCCTTCTGCGGGTGCTGTTCCTCCGCTACCTCCTGCGGTACGGCGGCCTTCGAAGTAGTAACTTGGTCCGGAAGTGGGGTGGGAGTAGGGCTATGAAGTGGCGGAATAACCATGGCGCAGGCCGTGAGAGGCAATAATGCGCACAAGGCAACTGTCGCACGAAATAGTCGCATGATTATTAAACTCTTACTCTATTTGTGGTGAATTATTAACTATAGACTAAGGCCTCACAATTGCGTTTATGTTCCGCATCAATCATTCGCTACCCCCATATGGGCGAAATATTCCCACCACATTGGGGTAGCTTAGGGATGAGACCTCTCAATTCATAAGGAGCTGATTCGTGAACTGGGTTGAACACGCAATATGGTGGCACGTCTATCCCCTCGGATTCGTCGGTGCACCCATCCGAGAACCAGAACAAGGCATCCACCACCGGTTACCGCGACTAACAAACTGGTTAGACTACGCCGTCGAACTAGGCACATCAGGACTGCTTCTGAATCCCATTTTTGCCTCCGACAGCCACGGCTACGACATCAATAACTATTTCGAAATCGACCCCCGCCTTGGTGACCAAGCCGACCTCGACGCATTTCTCGCCGAATGCAAAAGCCGGGGTCTCCGCGTGCTTTTCGACGGAGTGTTCAGCCACGCCAGCAAACACTTCGACCACCCCGAACTCTTCGACCTGCAACCCGACGGCACCCCCAACGTTTTCGAAGGACACGAAAACCTCCTCCGGCTGAACCATAACGACCCCGCAACCGTCGATTTCGTAGTCAACGTCATGACCCATTGGCTCGGCCGCGGCATCGACGGCTGGCGACTCGACGCCGCCTACTCCATCGCTACCGACTTCTGGGCGCAGGTCATCCCCCGGGTCAAAGAGCAATACCCCGACGCCTGGATCATGGGTGAAGTCATCCACGGCGACTACGACGGATTCGTCGAACAATCGAAAGTGGATTCGATCACCGAATACGAGTTATGGAAGTCTATCTGGTCCAGTATCAGCAACAAAAACTTCTTCGAACTTGACTGGACCCTACAACGACACAACGACTTCCTCCAGCACTTTACCCCCACCACCTTCATCGGCAACCACGACGTCACCCGCATCGCTAGCTACGTCGGAACTGACGGCGTCGCCCTAGCACTCGCCATCCTCATGACCGTGGGCGGCATCCCCACCATCTACTACGGTGATGAACTTGGCTACCTTGGGGTCAAAGAAGAACGTCCTGGTGGTGACGACGCAGTCCGGCCCGAATTCCCCGAACACCCAGGCGAACGCAACCACATGTACCGAATTCACCAAGACCTCATTGGACTCCGGCGCCGCAACCCCTGGCTCGTCCACGCCACCACCGAAATCCTCGCCCTGGAAAACCCCCACATCGCCTACCGCAGCAGCGCCGACGGTCACCACATCGACGTAGACATCAATCTTGACGCCACCCCACCCCAAGCACACATCACAGACGAAACCGGCGCCACCCTATGGTCGTCGACAAGCTAAAGGAGTAACAATGACGAAAGTCACCCATGACACCACCGCGGAACGCTACCTCATCACCGTCGACGGCCGCGATGCCGGATACGCCGACTACATCCAAGGCGACGGTGTGCGCGATTTCCACCACACCGTCATCGACCCCGAATTCCGCGGCCAAGGACTCTCAAAACCACTCATCCAGGCCGCACTCGATGACACCCGCGCCGCCGGCGACAAAGTACGCCCACTATGCAGCGCAGTCGCCGGATTCATCGAGAAACACCCCGAATACCGGGACCTTGTTCAACCCTAAATGTAATAATCCGGGTCCACCAGCTTGATCCGCTCCTCAGGCTGGCGGGGCCGCGTCTTCGCCGGAATCCCAACCGCAATATGATGCGCCGGCACGTCCTTAGTCACCACCGCATTCGCCCCGATCGCCGAACCAGTGCCCACGGTAATCGGGCCCAACACCTTAGCACCCGCACCAATCGTGACATTATCCTCAATGGTCGGGTGCCGCTTCGTTTGGGTGAGTACCTGACCGCCCAACGTCACCCCGTGATACAACATCACACCATCACCAATTTCGGTGGTCTCTCCAATGACAATCCCCATGCCATGGTCAATAAAGAACCGACGACCAATCTTCGCACCCGGGTGAATCTCAATACCGGTCAAAAACCGCATGAACTGCGACAACACCCGGGCCGGCCCCCGAAACTCCCGCACCCATAACCAGTGAGCCACCCGATGCGCCCAAATGGCATGCAAACCGGAATAAACAATCGCGTTCTCCACATCCCCCCGGGCGGCCGGGTCGTGATCCCGGGCATTGGCTAAATCTTCTTTAATGCTTGAAATAATCTTGAACATGCTCTTTCACAAATGATGGTTGTAGGACAATCTCTGGAGTTACCAACACACAACAACAGTGCGCGCCGGGATATTCCTGCCGGGAGTCACCGACGCGAAACCTGCCGCATAGCCGGCATAGAAAAACTCCCCTCGCTGGCGATGCTGGCGAGAGGAGCTAGGAACGTCGCGCGGCGCGATATTAGCTGCGAATGTCTTCGTACAGCACGGTGGAAACGTAGCGCTCACCGAAATCCGGGATGACGGTCACAATGGTCTTGCCCTCGTTTTCGGGGCGAGCCGCCAGCTCCAGGGCTGCCTTCACATTGGCGCCCGCGGAGATGCCACCAAGAATGCCCTCGGTTGCGCTCAGGGCCCGTGACGTGGCGATAGCGTCCTCGTTAGAGACAGTCAATACTTCTTCATAGATCTTCTGGTTTAAGACCTCAGGGATGAAGTTAGCACCCAATCCTTGGATCTTGTGCGGGCCAGCCTTGCCGGTGGTCAGCAATGGGGATGCCTCGGGTTCGACCGCGTACACCTTGACGTCGGGATTATGCTTCTTCAGGGTTTCGCCGACGCCGGTCACGGTGCCACCAGTACCAATGCCGGCTACGAAAACATCCACATTGCCATCGGTGTCGGCCCAAATCTCCTCGCCGGTAGTCGTGCGATGAATCTCCGGGTTGGCAGCATTAGCGAACTGGCGGGCCAAAATGGCATTACCGCGTTCGGCGACGATCTCGTTTGCCTTGTCCACGGCACCCTGCATGCCGGCGGAACCTGGGGTGAGCACGATCTCTGCACCGTAGGCGCGCAGCAGCACGCGGCGTTCCAGCGACATGGTTTCCGGCATGGTCAACACCACGCTATAGCCGCGGGCGGCACCCACCAGGGCCAGGGCGATGCCAGTGTTGCCGGAGGTGGCCTCCACGATGGTGCCACCCGGTTTGAGCTCGCCGGCGGCCTCGGCGGCATCCACGATGGCCTTACCGATGCGGTCCTTCACCGAGTTTGCCGGGTTGAAAAACTCCAGCTTGACCAGCACATTGCCGGGTAAATCCTTATCCAACCGGTTCAGGCGGACCAGGGGGGTGCCGCCGATGGTTTCGAGGATGTCGTTGTAAATCTTGGCCATGTAAAACTGCTCCTTGCCATGGAAAATGATTACGTAAGAGTAAAGACTGCGGACAAGTATAACAGAAAACTAGACTGCTATGTCTAGTCAACTACAGACCAACTTGTCTATATTGGTAATAGGTGGTGGGTTAAAGACTGTTTGGCCATTTTGTCAAATAGCATAAGCGCTTCCCCTGTCGCTTGACGCTTGTGCCTACTTGCTTTACGACGGAAAAACATCACATTTGATGGGGGCGATGATAAGGGGGGAAATTCTTTGGGATTTTGGTGTTTTGGTCCGCCTGGGGACAGATTGGGCGATTAGTGTGAGTAGTACTTGTCATAATGCGGTGCGGATCGTGGCTGGGTAAATTATTCCGATTGAATTATAAATCCTGGTTTAATGATGTAAATTGCTGATTTGCTGGCGGTTGACCTCAAGTAATGGTCTAATGTAGATCGATTCAGAAGCATGATTGAGGCAACCACTCATCGGCAATTTCTATGCCGAGGGCCCAGTTTTTTAGTGACTTTTAGCACTTTTTTGGCGAGTTTTTCGCGTGCAGATTTTTGGTTTTTGGGTACCGATTGTTGGATTTTGTGGCAAATTGTCCGGCTCCCACTAACCGCAAAAAGTGCTGTTTTTTCCCGTAGAAAGCATCATTATTGGGGGCAAAAATACGTCAGACTACCCGCAAATGAGTGCCCCTGTTAGGGGTGAAGTCTCTGCTAGAACCATATTTTGTGATCCTAATCATTTGTAGGGGGTTGGGGTAATTCTCGTTGTGTCATTTTGATTTTTATTCATGAGAATTTATGTGAAAATTGGGGCTATTTTGTCCAAAAGTTACCCCCACCGGGTGTATCAAGTGGACATCATGGGAGAAAAACGGGCATTTCGATTCACTTTCGCTACCCCCTATCTCATGGTTATAATTTCCAAAGTTGCACACCAACGCTTACCGCACCGCGCGGGGGTGTACGGCTGGTGGCAGAAAACTTGTTTCTCTTTGTTGAAGCAAACTGTTAACTGGCTCTGAGGGTGGACACGTGTCTCCATATATTTAGATTTTTAACCAAACTTATATGGAAATGTAACCAACTTTAGGGTGAGTGCGATTTGAAGTAACAAGGAACCATGCGCTACACACAGGAGGAAAATGGTGGAGATTCAGCGTATGAAAGATGACGAAGATGCCGTGCGCTCAGCATTGTCGTCGCTTAAAACAGCAACGGGTATTCCAGTAACGATGTATGCAACGGTTTTGGCGGATAATCGGTTGCAGATCAATCAATGGGTGGGGTTACGAACCCCGGCACTGCAAAACCTTGTCATTGAGCCAGGCATTGGCGTGGGCGGCAGGGTGTTAACCACTCGGCGACCGGTTGGCGTCTCGGACTACACCCGTGCCAATGTGATCTCCCATGAGCTGGATACCTACATCCAGGACGAAGGGTTGCATTCCATTGTTGCCGTTCCCGTCATTGTTACTAGGGAAATCCGTGGCGTACTTTATGTCGGTGTTCACTCTCCTGTTCGACTGGGCGATAAGGTCATCGAAGAAGTCACCATGACTGCCCGCAGCCTGGAACAGGATCTGGCGGTCAATGCTGCCGCTCGTCGTGCCGAAGGGGTTCGTGGTGGTGCCGCCCCCAAGCAAGGCCGTATGATGAACGGTGCGGAATGGGAGCAAATTCGTTCCACCCACTCCAAGCTTCGCATGCTTGCCAATCGGATTGAACAAGATGATATCCGCGCGGAACTAGAAGATTTGTGCGACCAAATGGTGGCCCCGGTTCGGGTCAAGCAAACCACCAAACTATCCGCCCGGGAACTCGACGTGCTCTCATGCGTGGCCCTTGGTCATACCAACGTCGAGGCCGCGGAGGAAATGGGAATTGGCGCCGAAACCGTGAAAAGCTATTTGCGTTCCGTCATGCGTAAGTTGGGCGCGCACACCCGTTACGAGGCAGTGAATGCCGCTCGCCGGATTGGAGCATTGCCATAAGAGCTATATCCATATCCAGGTAACCTACTGTCGAAAAAGGTGGGGCTGGCGTACTTGCCGACCCCACCTTTACGTGCGTTTATATGGTTGGTGTTACCCCATTAACGCTCGCCGCCGGGAATCCACTTCACATCGTTTGCGTCATTGGTCACCCGGCACAAAATAAACAACAAATCGGACAACCGGTTGAGGTATTTTGCCGGTAGAACCGATGTAGTGTCGGGGTGGGATTCCACCGCCGACCATGCAGCCCGTTCCGCCCGCCGAGCCGTAATCCGGGCAATATGCAACAGCGACGCCGTGGGGGTGCCGCCGGGCAGAATGAACGAATCGAGCTTGGGTAGCGACTCGTTATAGGCGTCGCAATCCTGTTCGAGACGGTCAATGTATTCCTGCGTGATTCGCAGCGGCTTATACCCCAAATCCCTATCGGTGACAGGGGTGGCTAGGTCGGCTCCGGCGTCGAAAAGCTCATTTTGGATGCGCCGCAGTGTCGCAGCAACTTTGTCCGACGGGGATCCCAGGGAGAGTGCCACGCCAATATGGGCGTTGATTTCCTCGCAATCGGCGTAGGCGACAAGGCGGGGATCGGTTTTGGGCACTCGGGAAAAATCGGACAAACCAGTGGTGCCGTCGTCGCCGGTGCGGGTATAGATTTTGGTGAGATGAACAGCCATAACACCAAAATACGCGAATACTTCGATATGCTGGGCTGTTGTGAAGGATCGATTTTTGGTGACAGGCGGTGCACGCCTAGAAGGCTCAGTAAAAGTAAGCGGCGCAAAGAATAGCGTGCTGAAACTCATGGCGGCGGCGCTGCTGGCAGAGGGCACAACCACACTTACAAACTGCCCGGAAATCCTTGACGTACCGCTCATGGCGGAAGTTCTTAGAGGCCTGGGCTGCGAGGTCTCTGTTGACCACGAAACTGTCCGCATCACTACCCCCGCCACTGTGAGCTCCGATGCCGATTTCGACGCTGTGCGGCAATTCCGCGCCTCGGTGTGCGTGCTCGGACCGCTCACATCCCGAACTGGTCGGGCCGTAGTGGCGCTGCCCGGTGGCGACGCTATCGGCAGCCGTCCACTAGACATGCACCAATCCGGTTTGGAAAAGCTGGGCGCCACCACCTACATTCGCCATGGTGCTGTGGTGGCCGAAGCTACCAAGCTTGTTGGGGCCGAAATCGAACTGGATTTCCCCTCCGTGGGGGCCACCGAAAACATCCTGACCGCCGCGGTGTTGGCCGAGGGGCGCACAGTGCTGGAGAACGCTGCCCGGGAGCCGGAAATCGTCGACCTCTGTGTCATGCTGCGGCAAATGGGGGCGCAGCTGACCGGTGAAGGCTCACCCACCATTGTGATTGATGGGGTGGACAAGCTGTATCCAACGCAGCATGAGGTTATCGGCGACCGAATCGTTGCCGGCACCTGGGCCTATGCGGCTGCCATGACCAGGGGTGATATCACAGTGAGCGGGATTGCGCCCCGACACCTGCATCTTCCACTGGAGATGTTGAAGTTTGCCGGTGCCCAGATTTCCTCCTACGAAAACGGCTTCCGGGTGAACATGCCGCACCGGCCCAAGGCTGTGGACTACCAGACGCTTCCATTCCCCGGCTTCCCCACGGATTTGCAGCCCATGGCCATCGGCATTTCGGCCATCGCGGAAGGCACCTCTGTTATCACCGAAAATATTTTCGAGGCTCGGTTTAGGTTTGTGGACGAAATGATGCGGTTGGGTGCGGACGCCACGGTTGACGGGCATCATGTGGTGCTGCGCGGCGTGGAACAATTATCGTCTACCCCGGTGTGGAGTTCGGACATTCGGGCGGGCGCCGGCCTGGTGTTGGCCGGGCTGTGCGCTGACGGCGAGACCGAGGTGCATGATGTATATCACATTGACCGGGGGTATCCGAATTTTGTGGAGAACCTCCAACAATTGGGGGCCAAAATTGAACGGGTCTCCGGGCCTGCGGATCCAGCCCCCAGGTAGTCTCGGCCCTTAGCCGGCGTCGATGCTTAGGTGGGGTTAGGCAAGCTGCATGCGGGACCACCGGGCATAGGTGAGACCGGCGAATCCTGCCGATAATGCCAGGAAAACCAGCAACTGTGGCGTGGTTGTCGGAATGATCTGCAACGCCCACAATGCCGGGACGGCCGGTGGCATCCAGCCGCTATTAGCACCTAATAGGGTGCCAAACTGGCCGAGAATAATCAGCGCAAGGGCGGTGCCGCAGCCGGCGATAAGGGAACGAGTACATACGGAAACCCACGCAATAATAGGGGTTGCGAGGAGCGTGAGTACGCCCAACACGAGAAACCGTAGGATGTGTGCTCCCGTGGGGAAGCCAAAGCGGAATCCCACGGCGAGCAGCAGCATCACGATGGCGAGTAGCAGATGAGTGACAAGGGTCCATGCTGCATAAACCAGGAATTTGGCTGTCATAGTGATGTGCCGACTCATCGGCAGCATGGCCAATCCAATGGCGGTGTTATCCATAAACTCTCGGGCATATATCCAGGCGATCATGGTGCCAAAACCCAATACTTCCGCAGCCGCCGTGATCTGTGTCGCTACAAAGAAGAACCCATTCCCATCATGAGTGGCGGCAGCTCCCCCCTTGGCGAGAATGACCGGATTGTTGTGGGCGATAGCGATCATCATTGCCGAAACAATAAGCGGGATTCCGGTCAGCATCGCACCGGTGATTCCCCGTGCCGTTGTGGATTTTGCTACCTTGAGGGTCTCGACTTTCGCTGTAATTATTAACGTCGAGTGACGAAAAGATGACATAGAAACTCTCCCAACTTATCGCCTAATTGTTTACATTGGCGTTTGATTGATCGTCTGCAAGAATGGCCTGAAAGAAACGGTTTTCCAATTGTGGGGTGGTGGGGGACAGTTCCGTAATGATGTGCCCGGAATTTACCACGACAATGCGGTGAGCAATGGCTGCCACCTCGTCTAAATGGTGACTGCTGACCACCACGCCACATCCCGCGGCTGCCTGTTCTTTCACGACGGTGCGTAGGGTGACTATTCCCATCGGATCAAGGGCATTGGTGGGCTCGTCGAGCACGATAAGTCGCGGCTGATGCTGAAAGGCCCCAGCTAAACCCACTCGTTGTTTGTTTCCTAGCGACAGTTTCCGAAAGAGGCGATCGCGGTATGGTTGCAACTCCCACCGGTTGATGGAGTCGGTAATGCGCCCAGGGTCGATGCCATATAACCAAGCATGCATGCGTAGGTTTTGAGTCACGGTCAGTTCGGGGTAGCAAAACGGTGCGTCGATAAGCTGCCCGATATCGCCATTGCCCACGGTGCGGCGAACCGTGCCGGCGGTGGGGTGGATGAGGCCGAGCGCGAGCCGTAACAGTGTGGTTTTGCCGGCGCCGTTGCGGCCGATGAGCACAACGATTTCGCCTGCCGCCACCGAAAAATTGAGGCGAGTAATGCCGCGGCTTGCCACCGTAACGTTGTGTAACTCAAGCATGAGTGCCCGCCAAAGCATGTAAAACACCGCGCAACGTCGGCATGAGCGGCCGATTGATGTGCGTACTCCAATCTATTAACGCCCTGGTCAGACCAGCAATGACTGCGGTTGCCAACGCAGTTGCCGTGAGCTTGTCGACGCCCCGGGCAGTCAACGCCGTGGCGATCGCGGTAATTGTTTCGTCATTGCTGTGGATTGCTGCCGCTGCCAATTCGGGATTCTCGGCCACGATGCGCAGCCGGGTACGCAATTGCTCTTCGACGTCTGGGGTGAAGGTGTCGAGAAGCGACTGGATTCCGGCGATGATTGCGCGAAGTGGTGCTTCCTTGGCTGGGCGCTTTTCGACGGCTTCCGCGATCGCCGGATCAAATGGATCCTGCAGAATTAGCGACTCCTTGGTGGGGAAATGGCGGAAGAGCGTCATCTGGCTTACCTCGGCAACGGCCGCAATTTGCGCGGTAGTAGTGGCGGAATATCCCTGGTGAGTAAAGAGTTCCAGGGCGGCCAATTGTATGTGCGTGTGGGTCCGATCCCATTTAGGTGAGGGCGTCATGATGCATCAGTCTCCATGCCTGCTATCTTACACCATAATGTTAGTCACTAACATTATGGTGTAAGTGTTGTGCGCTTGATGGTCGAGTTAAAGAAAATGTGCTTCTGAGCTGTGCGTTTGTAATTGTTCTGGTTGTGTGTGTAAATTTGTGTGAGTCAGCGAGGCGGTCGCCAAGCTGATGACCAGCGAAGTTGACAAGTTTTATGCTTGTTGGCTAAACTGACCACGGTTGCTTTGCGCTTACGGCTTTTAAAAGTTGGAAGCGGGAGTATGCCAGTGTTGTTTGAGAACTCGATAGTGTGTCATTTGATGAAGCAAACTTTGTTTGTATATGAACATGAACATGAATATGAATATCAATAGTTATTGATAGTTGTTGGTGTTTGTTTGTTTTTGTTTTGTTGGTTTCTTTGTTTTTTGCCTGTTTTGTTTTTTTGTTTGTTTTTTTGGAGAGTTTGATCCTGGCTCAGGACGAACGCTGGC
>ERZ773063.670-NODE-670-length-21753-cov-12.998940_pt1 | contig 21753 bp, 23 predicted proteins | sample MGYA00580625_ERZ773063 | MGnify/ENA primary metagenome ERZ773063 (study PRJEB29015, sample SAMEA2738022) | human oral metagenome | biome: human oral; feature: human-associated habitat; material: dental | place: China | collected 2042 ... | reverse complement strand
TCTGAGAATAAATAATTAATCGGGAGGTCCCCATGCAGCAACCAAAAATAGATTTCGTCATCACTTGGGTCGACGGTACTGACCCCAAATGGTTGGCTGAGAAATTACGAACTCTTCAAGAGGTAGATTCTTTAGAAGCTCAAAAAACCGACTCCTCCGATCTTCGCTTCCGCAATGATTTTGATTTTCTTCGGTTTTGGTTTCGTGGTGTCGAAATATTCGCCCCATGGGTTAATCAAATATTCTTTGTCACCTATGGACACACGCCAAACTGGCTAAATTTAGCTCATCCTAAGCTTAGAATTATTCGCCATGAGGATTTTATCCCGCATGAATTTCTCCCTACTTTTAATTCTCATACCATTGAAAATCACCTTCACCTAATCCCCGGACTTTCGGAGTATTTCGTCTATTTTAATGATGATTTCTATCTGTTAAAGGCCACAAAGCCAACTGATTTTTTTATAAAAGCTAGCTCTAAAAAACCAACTAAAAGTCAAAACTGCTCTAAAACCTTAGCAGAAACCTATCTGCCGCGCGCCTTCTTTGCTGAAAATATTCTAATAAATAATCCGTCACGTGATGTATTTCCATATATCCAAATGAATAACATGGCTTTAATAAATCAAAAATATCACAAATCTGATTTTTATCGCCAGCATTTTTCTAAAGCCTATAATCTCAAATATGGTATTTTTAACCTTCGAAATTTACTACTATCTCCCTGGAAAGAATTTTCCCTTATCTATGATCCTCATTGTGCTTCGTCTTATCGAAAATCAACCTTTAAAGAAGTCTGGCGTGAGCATAAAGAGCAACTTGAATTGACTTCAGCTCGCCCATTCCGCTCCAGTCAAGATATCTCACATTTGATATTTTTCTATACCCAACTCCTTGATGGCGCTTTTATTCCACGTTCTGCCAAATTCTCCCACCACACCATGCTTGGCGAGGATGATAACAACCAAAAAATTATCCAAATCGTCAAAAAGCAGAAGTATCATCTCCTTTGTATTAATGACGGTGAAGTAAAGAATCCAGCCAAAGCTAAAACCGCGCTCGAACAAGCTTTTGCGGAGATTCTTCCTGAAAAATCTCAATTTGAAATATAATTAATCAATGTTATAATATGCTCGTTACCAGCCCGGTAAAGTAATTTAAAACCGTGCTAAATTTGAGATCATAATCTCGTCTTAAGAAAAGGGGGAAAATATGTTAATCCAATATGATGACAATATTTTGTCAAGCGAACTTACCGAAGTTGTTACCACTATCGTCAAAGTTATCAATGCCAGTATCACTGAAAGGGAAGTCACGATTAGTTGTGTTTACAACCTCTTCGCCAATATCAAAAGTCTTATCACCCTTGATCAGGCTTTTAATGACAAGTTAGGCTATGGCACTCTCGAGTATCAATTCTTTGATCTCACAGAGGACTATGATGCATTTAATTTCTTTAGCGAAACTTCTGACATAGATCAGATTCAAGATAAGCAGGTCTCCGAGCTCACCCTCAATGACCTTGAGAATGTCGTTGATTTTTATGTTCAACTTCTTAAAGAGGAGCGAACGATTTATCAAGATTTTATGCTGCTAGCAAAAAGTCCCTTTGTCGACTTTTTTGCAGATATTCGTTCTGGTGTTCTTGAAGAATATCTTGCGGCTATGCGAAGAAGTAGAGAAGAGCTGGCAAAGTTTTACGAGCTCCTGTCAGAGTGCCAACAGTCACTTTGCCTAATCCGCAATAAGCATATGCATCTATATAAAACAATTGATACTATGATTATTCAGATTAACTGGGTCTTAAGGAATGAACAGCTCACCCTTGAGCGGTACTCTGTTGGCGCCCTATTTGATTACCTTGAGCCACTAATTCAAACAGATACTCAAGAAGAATAAAGTTTTGTTTCTGATATAGTTTTGTATCCGATAAAGTTTTGTCTCTGGCGAGGGCCCAAGGCAGTAACTTCCCAGTCGCCATAAAGCGGATTCTGGATTTTTTCACAGCACGTCCTACCAATTTAAGGAGCCTCGGCTCCTTTTTTATATCTTCCCGCTCTCACCTCACGAATCTTACCGTTCGCGAAGTCCGCCCTTCACAGAACTTTATTTCTCGCAGTTCCCACTCTTCCCGCTCTCCCCTCGCTAGACCCTTGCTAAAATTAAAAAACAGTCTATAATACTCGTGTTGCATCCTAGGACAGCAACAAATGTACATTAAAAAATCGTTAAGCAAAAAATCCTTTCAAGGAGGAAAAGATGATATTTGGTTTTTTTAGGAGGACTAAGTGGGATCAGGCGGATTCAATCGATGAAGCGACAAAGAATCCGTTCTGCAAGCTTAGTCGGTTCAAGATTATTGGTACCAAGAAGAAGTTCCTGCGCTTCATGAACTCTTTTAGGAGTACTGGTTTGATCTATTACGGCGACGAGGCAAGGGAAAATGAGCTTTTCTTCGATAGAGTCCTCTATGAATATCCGGAACTTGTACTGAGGATTTCTCGTCTCAAGCTTAAGCCGCATGATGACAAAAGTATCCCAATTTTGCTCAATATGTTTATGGGGGACGCAGCTTATTATGGATTCGACGAAACGGATCTTCCTCCTGTTCTCCAGTGTCATTGGCATGCCGCACAAAGAGATCATAATGAGCGACTAGTCCAAACGAGTGAATTTGGGGCTTAATATACACATCTTAGCGAGACACCAGGTGTATAACTGGATTTTCCGGTCGTATACACCAAAAACTACAACTGAATAAGGATCATTAACATACAAAACTACAAAGCCTTAACGATTTTATGGGAGCCGCGGCTCCCTTTTTAATGCTCACAAAAAAATCACATTTTCAAAACATTTATAATCACACGTACAGAATTACACTTTCAAAACGTTTATCCTTGCACAATATATTATTTATGTTTTAATAGAACATGTTACAGTGATATAGTAAAGTATTTTAAAATACTAAAATTCTAGGAACCCGCTCAAAAAGAGCATGTCAAGATGGAGTCCCCATCTAGTTTCCGTGTCAAAAGACACAACAAAGGAGAAGAAATGAAGAAAACAGGAACATATGCAAAAACAAATGCAATAATCGAGGTAACAAATTCCAGCCAGGTTAGTGTAAGCGAGAAATTATTTTTCACTTATGCGGATGAGATAGTAAAAGCTAAGCTAGATTTGGTGGGGAAGACTGGTCAACTGCTTGCCACCATTAAGGCGCATGTTCCTCTGAATATGATTGATGTTCAGAGAGTTGAATATATGGCCTATGAGCAAATTTTATTGCAGGCAACGGAATATTATGAGAAGCTTTTAAGAGCGGAAATCTTAAAAGTCTTGGAATATTACCATAATTATCCGGACTATGCGGCGACTACAATCGTCTCCTCGATCTGTGTTTATATCTTCGATGAAGAAAAGTGGATCGTAAAGCTCTTCCAGGAGCTAATCGACGATCCATTCACCAAGCTGTTTTTTAAGAAGCATGCCGAGTTAGGCCGCCAGTTTTATCAGGACATTGAGTGCGCCAGCGACTGTGTCGCTTCACTGAAAGGTAAGCTACTTGCTCTCGAAACTCAGATTAAAGAGGAGTTTGAGAATAAGTCGCTATGCGTGAAGGTTGCTAGTGAACTGAGTCATAATCTACGATTGATTATTAAATCTTTAGATAATAAGGAATCGTCAGAATTATTTCGCGGCTCAAAAAGTAATCTGCAGATCTTCGAGATGCTGAAGAATGGAACACAGTCACTTCCAGAGAATTTTAAGATGTGGCCGACCGCATCAGCAGAAGTCAAACAGCTCTCCCCGGAGACGATTAAGAGACTTATGGGAAGTACACACTTTCAATCGACATCTCAAGCAAAGAAGGGGCCGATTTGCCCTAAGTTCATCGACCAGGCAAAGACTGATAAGTTGCAGGGAGGACCGTTAAAACATAGTGATTCAGACCGCAAGATTCATATTGTCGGCTCTAATGGTGATGAGGTTGTTAGATAGAAGGTATGAGAGAAAAAGCAAAAAAGAAGAGTTTTAGTATGACTTGGGAGGCAGAGGCCTCCCTTTTTAATGCCGAATATTTCGGGTTTTGATCTAGGGGCAATTTGTACGCGATATTATCCAAAATCAACTACCACAGTAAATTGACAAATTGTCAAAAATAAGGTATGATAAGTAGGATAATAGTAAAATAATTGGACCGCTGAAATTGATGCAAAAAGAAAAGAAAAATTTGCAAGAAATTAAAATCTGTCTTGTCTGTTCAAGTGGCGGTCATCTTGCGCAGTTATACCAGTTAAAACCTTTTTGGCAGGATAAAAAACATTTTTGGGTAACCTTTGATAAGGAAGACGCAAATAGTCTCCTTAAAGATGAAAAACTCTATTACTGTCATTTTCCTACAAATAGGAACATCCCGAACCTAATTAAAAACACATTTCTTGCTCTTAAAGTCTTAAGAAGGGAAAAACCAGACTTGATAATTTCAGATGGAGCTGCCATTGCGGTGCCTTTCTTTTATATCGGAAAAATCTTTAGGACAAAAAATATCTACATTGAGGTTTTTGATAGAATAGATAAGCCTACAATGACTGGTAAATTAGTCCAACCGGTTTGCGATAAAACTATTGTGCAATGGGAGGAAATGACTAATGTTTACAAAAATTCCATCAATTTAGGGAGTATTTTCTAGGAGTATTATGATTTTTGTTACTGTAGGAACTCATGAGCAGCAGTTTAACCGCCTGATAAAGAAAATAGATCAACTAAAAAAAGACGGAAAAATCAAGGACGAAGTTTTTATCCAGACTGGCTTTTCCGATTACATTCCAGAAAATTGTTCTTGGGGAAAATTTCTTTCTTATGAGGAGATGATTCAAAAGATAAAAGACGCTAAAATAGTTATTACACATGGTGGGCCGTCTAGTTTTATAATTCCACTTCAATATGGAAAAACACCAATAGTTATTCCACGCATGAGGAAATATGGCGAACATGTTAATGATCATCAGGTTGATTTTTGTAAGAAATATAGTTCAGTGTTTCCAGGGCGAATTATATTAGAGGAAGAATTAAATAAACTTTATAATGACATAATAACCAACTTAGATAAACATTATGTTAAGAATGTAGAAAAAATTGATAATAACATAGTTTTTAGTAGAAAATTCAATGATCTTATAACTAGGGAAATTTTATGATACCGAAAATAATTCATTACTGCTGGTTTGGCGGCAAAGAACTTCCAAAAGAAGTGCAAAAGTGTATCAATAGTTGGAAAAAATTTTGTCCAGACTATAAAATCATCCGATGGGATGAGTCTAACTATGATGTTTATAAAAACCCATACACAAGGTATTGTTTTGAGAATAAAAAATGGGCTTTTCTCAGTGATTATGCACGATTAGATATAGTTTATAGTCATGGTGGAATATATTTAGACACAGATGTTGAGATTATAAAATCTTGGGATCCTTTACTTAAAAATGAATGTTTTTTGGGTATGGAGCAGCCTGGGTGTATCAATACTGGATTAGGTTTTGGAGCAAAGAAGGGTAATAATTATATTAAAGAAAACAAAGAATATTACGAGATAACACCATTTCTCAAAAAGAATAATAAATGGATAAAAACTACATGTGTTAAGATAACGTCGAAATTACTAGCTAATGAGGGGCTGACAGCTGAGAATAAAACTCAAACGATAAAAAATATTGTTATATATCCAACTAATTTTTTCTGTCCAAAAGTCATTGGAACAAATAAAATCAATATTACTGACAATACATATTCGATTCATCATTATGACGCATCATGGAAGTCAAATTCCAAGATTCTTAGAAGGATATCATATTTTTTAATTCCGATAAAGTCCACCATAAAAAAAATAATAGGCATCAAATGAACACATTTGTTATAGTATTTTTTTCACTAATATCCTTTCTCAAAGGAGTTGGAATGCAAGCAGGTAATATTATCTATGTATCTCTTTTTGTTATTATCTCTATTCCAATTTTTACAAAAGTCATTAATAGTAGTTATTCTAAAAGAGAACTAGCTGTTTTATTCGGATTATTTCTTTTTAGTGTATTAAATCTTATTATCGGCCATAGTCCAACACTTTTGTTCACTGTCATTGCTTTAAGTTCATTGAAGAATATGGATATTAAGAAAGTCCTAAAATATACATTTTATGCAAGATTGGCTGCATTTATAATGATGGTATTTTTAACCTTCACAGGAATTAATGGAAATCCAATCTCAATAATGTACAGAAATGGAGAATTTATTAGTAGACACACCCTGGGGTACACACATGCAAATGAAGCACATATTATGTTTTCGTCAATTGTATTTCTATATTTATTCTTGAACTATAAAAAACTAAATTTTATTAGATTTATATCCATTTTTTTGTTAAATATTGCTATGTATATCTATACACTATCAAGGACTGGATTTATAACTGTCCTTTTTTGTCTGATCCTGACATATATTGAAAGAAAAATATCAAGGTCAAACAAAAAGAACAGATTAATTAATGTACTGGGTTACTCATATGTAATTTTTATGATTATTTCTTTTGGGCTAAGTGTATTATATTTAGTAAACCCAGAGAAAATGCATACTGTAGATATTTTTCTAAGTGGAAGATTGCAATATAATAGTATCTTACTTTCACAGCATGTGCCAAGTATTTTTGGAAATAATATGGTTTCAAAGATTGTCAATATAGATAATGGGTACATTTCGTTACTGTATGAGGGTGGTATTATACTATTTCTCATAATTAGTATAATGCATTTCAATATGCAAAAAAAGTTTAAAAATGATAAAAAGGTACCAGAGCTTTTATTGATTTTTTACTACTTATCATACTCAGTGACAGAAAGTTTCTTACCAAGCATTTCTGTAAATAGTTCGCTTATTCTACTATCAGAAGGAATATTTAAAGAAGATAATGAAAAATGAAAAACATAGAATTGACAATTTTTACTCCGACATATAATAGACTACCAGAACTAAAACGTCTTTATAATAGTCTATGTATTCAAACTAATAAAAAATTCGTATGGCTCATAATTGATGACGGATCTAGTGAAAATATATCAGATTTTATTTTTCAGATCAAAGAAGAGAAAAAAATAGCAGTCGAATTTATTAGGCAAAAAAATAGTGGTAAATTTATTGCAATGCAGAGAGCTATATCCACGTGTAAAACCAAGTATTTATGTTGTGTGGATAGTGATGATTATTTTATGAACAAAAAAGGGATAACAGCTATTTACGATTCGATCAGCATTTTGAGTAGTTCAGCAATTGGTATTATCTTTCCTCATAATAAAAAAATAAATAAAGATGTCCCAATAGAAGTTGATGTCCAGGAATTATCGATTATTGCAAAGAAGATAATAGAAACTACTATTGTCCATAAAACAGAAACACTAAAAAAACTACATATAAAAAGTTGTGCAGATGAAAAATTTATGAGTGAGGAAGTTATTTATAATAAATTATCACATAATGGTAAGTTCCTATTTATTGATGACCCAATAGTAAAAAGTGAATACCTACCAAGTGGTTATACTAATAATCTGTATAGGTTGTGGAAGAGTAATTATAATAATACAATGACTTTATTATACTCAAGGTATTATTATTTAGGCAAGTACCCAACAAAGATCCGTATAGCCAAAAGAATAAAATGTATATTAAATATTGAAATGATTAAAATGTCATGCAAGAAAAATCCAATAACAATATCACCAAATTTAGTTCTATCAATCACGCTATTTCCAGCCGCAGTAGTTTATTTAATTTATAGAAAAACAAAAGGGCAATTATGAAACAGCCTTTAGTTAGTATTATTATTCCATGTTACAATGCAGAGAAATTTTTTTTGAAGTGTTATGAAGGAATACGAGCGCAAACGTATCAGAATATTGAGATAGTAGTTGTTGAGAATGGACGTAATAAGGGCGTTGAGAAAATAGTCAAATCTATTGGGGATAAAAGGATAAAGTATTTTTATACAGAAATACCGAATGTTTCAAATGCAAGAAATCTCGGAATTAGAAAATCAAATGGAAAGTATATTTGCTTTGTAGATGTAGATGATTATTTAATGCCAAAAATGATCGAGACTTTTGTCAATCGCATCAAAGAAGACAATACACCAGTAGCAGTATGTGAGTATTTTGAAGAGTATAGTAATGGTTCTAGAATAATAAAAGAGTTCCCATGGGATAGGCAAATATTAAATGAAAAAGAGATTAAAGATAAGTATATACCATTACTTATTGGGTATGGTGATGGCAGATCTATTTTTGGTGCCGTATGGCGTCTCATGATAGAGCGAAGAGTGTTATTCGCAAACAAAATTGCTTTTAATAGTGATGTTTCGATCGGAGAGGATCTTCTTTTTACGCTTGAACTTTTATTATGTATTAATAAAATTTCATTAATAAAACTCCCCCTATATGTTTACCAAAGGAATTCAGGATCACTAATAAATTCATATAAGTCCGACGTTGTTAGTATGTCAAAAAAATATCATTTTTATATGAAAAAATGCCTTGAAAAATTTAGCACTTTCGATTTATACAAAGAGAACTACAATGTCAATCTATTAAGAATGTACCCAAACGCAATCTCATTTGCAGTAAGATCTGGAAATATTCAAAAGTCATTTTCTGATATAAATAAAGTGTATGAAATATATATGCAAGGAGATTGTGATTTAAAGAATAATGCATTGAGGCTGGACTTTAGGATTGTGCTTTTTCTGCTTGAGCATAAATACATAAAACTGCTATATGTAATCTTTTATATAAAAGAAAAAATAAGAATCTCAAAGTTAAGCAATTCAAGTAATAAGGCGTAAAAATATATGAATAGTAAATACGGGAAATTACTAAAAAATATGGGCCTTTTGACTATAAGTAATTTTGGTTCAAAGGTACTTACTTTCCTACTAGTGCCCCTTTATACTAAGATATTATCGACATCGGAATATGGAACATATGATATTGTTTACACTACTATATGGCTAGTGATGCCAATTATATCTTTAAATATAGTTGAGTCGGTAGTGCGTTTTTTACTGGATGGTAAATATGGCGAAAAGGATATTATGTATATTGGAATGAAATATACATTGATCTCCATATTCATATTTAGCGTATTAGTCGTGTTTAATACTATGTTTAATATAGTCCCTAGCCTCTTAGGATATGCAGTTTATTTGATACTTTTTTATTCATCACAGATTCTATATACCTTGTTTACACAATATGCTAGAGGTATAAATCGTGTCGCCAACTTAGCATTTGCCGGTATATTAAACACAATATCGACCATCATATTAAACATTATTTTCTTAGTAGTACTTAGAATGGGGCTTGATGGTTATTTTCTCGCCAATATTATTGGGTTGATTATTCCAGTATTGTATCTAATATTTATCACTAAAATCGCGTATAGAAAAAAGTCTAAGGAAAAACAAAAAAGTTTAGAAAGAGAGATGATTGTCTATAGTACCCCATTGATTATAGAATCTACAAGTTGGTGGGGGATAACAGCATCTGATCACCTTATTATAACAATACTTTGTGGGTTCTCAGAAAACGGTATCTATTCGGTTGCATATAAAATACCATCAATATTAAATATTTTGGTTGGTGTTTTTAATCAGGCATGGATATTATCTATAGTCAAAGAAATAAAAAATAAGAACTTTAATTTTCTAATGCAAACGTATAGCTTAATAAGCTTATTGACGTCTGTTTCATGCTCTGTTTTAATATTCTTCAACAAGATTATTGCGTCAATCATGTTCTCGGGTGAGTTTTATAACGCCTGGAGGTTTGCACCATTCTTAATGGTTTCTACAGTTTTTGCCTCGCTAATAACCGTACTTGGTGGATATTTTTCAGCAATAAAGGATTCAAAGACGATAGCATTTACTACTTTATGTGGTGCAATAATAAACACGGTACTAAATTTCTCTCTTGTGTTTTTAATTGGACCCATGGGGGCTGCAATTGCGACCCTTATTGCATATATTATAGTTTGGTATCTTAGACTGTTGAAAATAAAAAAAGAAATCAATTTTAAGTCTAAAAATATTGTAAAAGAGGTTTTTTCATATATATTGCTGTTGCTTCAATGTGTTACTATGCTACTAATCGAAGGAGGCCTCCTATATATCGCACAAGGAATTATTGTATTTTCTATAATAATAATTCATCATAATGAGTTGTCTAGGATTTTAAAGAATTTAATAAATAAATTATTAAAAAATAGAAACACACATGTAAAAAAAATTTTTAAATACTAGAAGATTTAAAAAATGTAATCTTATATTAATATAATGTAACAGCAGTAAACTTTATCGTGTCGTTTATATTGATGGCGTTTGATCTTCAAATATAAATAAAACAATATTAGCTCCGCGTGTAGTGGACATAACGTTTGCGTGCTTTAATAGAATTAAGACATCGCTTGTATTCTTGTCCGCTTAGAGTTTTTAGTTTAGCCTCGTAAGATCTAAGTTTTGACATAGTCTTGATTCCTGGTGTGACAGTATTTCTTTTAAGCTCGTTGCCTAGATGTTCAAAATGACCTTTTCCAATATATTCACCATTTATATCATATGTATTATTTAAGTAATCCACTATAAGGCATTTTTCGGTGTTTAACTCTAGTCTATAATTACCACTACTGTCTAATAGGTTCTTGACGCAATGAAATACATCTATCATCTTATTGAGATTAGCTCGACTGGCCGTTATCCCGATATCATCCACATAAAATGATATTCTTGGGTCAAAACCTTTTAGTATACTTCTTGACTTTCTGTCAATCTGTTTGAAAATTTGCAAATTGCACCATACTGCTAACCTAGGTGAGGTCGAAAAGCCCCTTGCTAGTACTCTTTTTGTCCCCTGTGTACCTTTTTGTCCAAGAGGCACACAGCAAATTGTTGCAAAAAAATGAGACATACTCAAGCTACACCCAGATTTTTTATGGAAGAAATCTACTATCTTCTCGTAATCGTTTTGCTCAAAAAATCTATGAAGATCCATCTTAAGTAATGTTCTTTTTCGCTTATTACCAAGCAAATGTAATGTAGCACTTTTAGTATTTTTCCCGGTTACTCCTCCAAAGATATTACAAGGAAGATAACTGTCGAAAGGAGCAAATAATTTCTTATTAATAAGCGAAAGTAGAATTCCTAGTTTTGTTCCTTTTGCGCTCCTAACCCACTTACCTTCTTTTGGTTTTGAGTTTTTTAGATTATCCTTCCATAAATTATCAAAATCATTCTTAACTTCATTTATTAAAGCAAGTGCATCTTTTACAGAAAGATATTTGTTTGAAATTCTCTTTGCCAGCTCATTCTTGCTTCTGATATTAATAGGGATAATAGGATTATTTTTCTTCTTCAATACGACTCCTTAGCAATTTAGCTTTCTTTTCTATTAATTGTTCTTGAAGCTTTGTGCCATACTTATATAATTGCTGCTCAATAAAAGAGAGGTCCTTTATCGAACTAATTTTATGTGTAAATAAGAAAGGGCTGATAGATGCTGGCTGTACATCTAGAATTCTTGCAATTTTTTCAACAAGCGATTTGGAAACATCTTTTTGTCCAGTCTCAACCATAGCGATCAAAATAGGCGAGACGTCCAATAATCTTGCAAATTCAGTCTGCGTCAACCCAGACTTTACTCGTATTTTTCTTATCAATGATGGGAATGATTCCATGTATTTTTTTCTCACGACTACAGGCCGGCGGTTAGCCTAAAAGATCGCAGATAATCTTTGCAATCTGTAGAATTAACGAAAGAATTCGTAGGATTGCATTGATTACGCGCCAAAATCTTTTTGGCATTAATTACCTCCGGCCTGTTATAAGGGTGCCACAATTTAGCTAACGAAAAAATGTTTTTTCTAACCATAATTATGATTCCTTTCAGCCTAATGATAAATTTAATTAACAAAACGACTGCCCATTTTTCTCGTATCTATCAATATCGACTTTCAGGTAAGCACCCTGTTATGCCCGCGTTCGTACTTTCGATATTGATATATACGTTTTTTTGGACAGTCCTCAAGTGCAAATATTGTCTGACAATTAAACATTTTTTTAGAGTACATAGCTTGGAAGCCAGTCTGCTCTGGTCAAACATCGCATCGGAGTATTATTCTTAACCAAAGGCTAAGATGAGATGTATCTTAGACATCTATGTTTACGATATTGATTTTTTCATTACTAAATTGATTTTTAATGTACTGAGTTTTCTGCCTCAGTACTTACATCTTATACGAAAAGTAAAAAATAATCAAGAGGGAAAATGAAATTTGAACAAAACAAAAGATCAACGTAATTAGCGAACCGGTCGGCATCCATGTCGGAGCCTTCGTCCTTATTATCTACATCCCCCAGAATTAGCAGCAGTAAGGCCAAATCATGACAGTTTCTCGCCGCCTCAATTTGGTTATTTTAACTGCCTTCAAAGACTAGCTTAGTCATACTGAAGGCCCCAGATTTATGTCAGTCCACCCTTGCATCATTTGACATCCATCTCAAGCAATGATACTATACTAAACAATAAAGCCTCCCCCCGATTTTGGTTCGGGACTAGGAGGCTTTATTTTTTAACCATGGTTTATTTAAATTAGAATCTAAACCTCAGTCTTAATATCCCTAATCATAAAAAATAGCTTCTTGACATATCCCCCCAACTGATATATATAATATCCATAATCCCTTAAGTAAGGATTATACTACTATCGAAGTTTATTAGGTCTCTATAATAATATAGATTTCTAATAATCTATGTAAAGCACTAAGGCATTCCCTCGTGGGGTGCCTTATCTATTTTTATTTCTAAATAGTCCCACCTTATCCCCATTCCGCTTTTGCATGACAAAATAAAATGTTATGGTATAACTTAGTTATGAAATACTCTTTAGGATTGGATATCGGCACCAACTCTTGCGGTTGGTCCGTGATTAACTTAGACAAAAAACGTATTGAAGATCTCGGAGTTCGTATCTTCGACGGTGCAGAAAATCCCAAGAATGGCCAATCACTCGCCACTCCGCGTCGTGAAAAACGCGGTATGCGAAAACGTCTCCATAGGCGTCGCATCCGTCTGAATTTCCTCAAACAATTCTTTGTCCAGCAAAAAATCCTAAGTAGGCAGCAAATCGAATCTCTTCTCACGCCACATAAAAATCAAATTGATCCTTATATTGTTCGTGAAAAAGCTCTCTCAGAGAAGCTCACACCTGAAGAATTATTCGTCGCGCTATATCACATCTCCAAACGTCGTGGTTACAAATCAAATCGTCGCACTGAATCCAGTAATGATAGTAGTGAAAATAAAAAGACCTTAAGCGCCATTACTGCCAATCAGGAATTTTTGAAAGAATATCAAACCGTTGCCGAAGCTCTTAACCACGCTGATAAATTCAAAGCTCATAAGCGTAATAAGCCAGATGATTATAGTAATTCATTTGCTAGGGCTGATTTTGAAAATGAAATCACTAAAATTCTTTCCAAGCAAGCTGAATTCTATCCAGCCCTCAATGAAGAAAATATCAAAGATCTATTATATCGTCCAAATTTTGGCGTCTTTTTCCAGCGTCGTTTCTTAACTCCAAAACAAATTGAAGAAATGCGCGGAAAATGTCAGTTTGAAAAGGATAAACCCCGCGCCCAAAGAGCCTCATATTCTTTTGAGTTTTTTCGTCTTGCTTCTGATCTGGTCCATCTTACCTATAATATGGGCAATAAACTAACTATCGACGAAATTGCAGCTTGTATCGAAAAAGCCAAAGAGCTTTCTGTCTTAAAATATTCTCATATTCAAAAAATCCTAGCCGAGGATGTGGAGGACGAGATCAATTTTGACTATGTTCGTGGTCTGAAAAGAAAAGATCTCATTAAGGATGAGACTGAAGCGAAAAAGAAAGCCCTTGAACAAAAATTAGGAGAATTAAAATTCTATCATGCCATAAAAATGGCTCTCAAAGATCAGCCCGCAGAATGGAAAGATATTGAATCAAATATTGAATTGTTTGACAATATCGGCTTTGTTCTTACTGCTAACAAGGAAGATGATTCGGTTAGGGAAGAGTTGGAGAAGTTGGGCCTAAAACCCTCGGTTATTGACGGAATCTCTAATATTAAGCAATCTTTCGCAGGTTTTGGTCACTTATCACTTGAGGCTCTTCGTAAAATTACTCCATTTATATTGCAGGGGGAAACTTATGATAAAGCTGTTGTTGATGCTGGTTATATCTTTACCGCCAAACTTTCTGGCGACTCGAATCGTTTGCCGGCTCTCTCAAAGGAAGAAAATAATCAAATCACCAATCCAGTTGTGAAGCGTGCAATTTCACAAAGTATTAAAGTAGTAAATGCAATTATCCTAAAATATGGCGCCCCCACCAGGCTTCATATTGAATGTGCTTCAGAGCTTGCTAAAAGTTTTGAGAAACGCAATGAAATCATCAAGACTCAGGATGAGAATCGTGAAAATAACAAAAAAATTATTGCACGTCTTAAAGATGAGTTCCATGTATTATCTCCAACTGCTATGCAGATTATAAAATTCAAACTCTACGAACAACAGGACGGTAAATGTCTCTATTCTGGATCTCCAATCGATCTTAATCGACTCTTTTCTGACGAACATTATTGTGAAATTGATCATATTATTCCAAAGTCATGCTGTGGTAATGATAGTATGATTAATAAAGTTCTTGTTTTAAATCAAGAAAATCAAGAAAAACGCAATCAGACTCCATTTGAGGCTTGGGGAAGTGATGAGAAGCGCTGGCAAAGCTTTATTGCGCGCGTTGAGTCAAACCCTAAAATATTTGCAAAAAAGCGTGCGAGACTTCTTGCTAAAACTCCACCAAAAGAGGACTGGAATGCACGTGCTTTAAACGATACCAGATATATCACAAGATTCCTTTCAAATTATTTTAAGCAGAATCTTAAATTTGCAGACCATACAGATGGTAAAAAAGTGGTCTATACTCCAACTGGCAATATTACTTCCTATCTCCGTCATGTCTGGCATATCGGTAAGAAGGATCGCTCAGAGAATCTTCACCACGCTGTTGATGCAGTAATTACGGCACTAGTTACAGATGAAGTAGTCAGGCAATGTGCTTTAATGAATAAAATGATTGAGTTGGGCGCCAAGTATAAAACTAAAGGTATAAATTTAGCAAATTATCAAAATGGTATGCTTGCCGCAACCGATCCGGTTACTGGTGAGATTGTTGATCTTGCCAAATACGAAGAGGTTCGTGAATCTGTCTTGCCTTGGCCAAATTTTGATCATGAAGTTCGTTTCCGCACTACCCCACTCGCTTGTTTCATAACTGAGAACACAAAAGATAAGAAGAAGGCTGAGGCAGATCAGTTATCGGAAGAGGCAAAAACTCATCTTCAAAATGTTTCGATCAATACTCTAGCCGAATGGCGTGATCAGTTTAGGGAAATCTATAAAGACCAATATGAGGAGTTTAGAAGTTCTATTCATCCAATTTTTGTTTCTCGTATGCCAAAGCGCAAAGGTATAGGCAGTTTACATGATGAAACAATCCGTTCACCAAAAGGTATTTTAATTGATGAAAAAACTGGCATTATCTCGGCCAATCCAAATCGTAGTTCATTCATTCGTAAGAGGTTGCAAGATGTTAAAACTGCAGATTTGGAAAATTCTATCCTAAAACAAAGTGATAAGGTATTATATCAGCAGTTGAAAAGTCTTCTTGAAGCCAATGGTGATGATCCTAAAAAAGCGTTCAAGGAACCTGTCTATAAAAATAATGTTAAGTTTGATAAGAACGGGCATCCACTTTCTCCAGTTACAACAATCAAGGTCAATGACGATAAGCGTGTAAAATCCGGCATTTCGCTTAACCATGGCACTCAGTTTGTAAATAATGGTTCTATGGTAAGATTAGATATCTATCAGAAGGACATAAAGGGGGAAAAGAAGCTATTTTATGTACCAATCTATACACATCAAGTTCGCAATGGATCAAATCGCATCCTTCCAACCACCTGCGGCTATGATTTCATCGACAATACTTTCACCAAACTTTGCTCAGTTTATCCTAATGATTATCTAATTATGAAAAAAGGCGATGAGATATCACAAGGATACTATATAGGATTTGATACGGATAGTGCAAGGATCTCTTATGTCTCAAACCTCCTATCCGGAAATTCAGTGTTTAACAGGGTGTCTGGTCGGTCATTAACTGAGGTCTATCGATTCGATATTTCAGTTCTTGGCGACAATTACCCTTGGGAAAAAATGTATTAAAATATCATGGCTTGGCGTACGGTTTATCTAGAGCAACAAACAAAACTTTGGCTAAGTCGTAACAATCTGTGTTTTTCTCATGACGAAGCAGAGTTGTCTGTTCCGATTGAAGATATTGATACCCTAGTAATTGATAATCACGGCACAAAAATCACCACTAACCTCATCAATAGTCTCGCCAATCAAGATGTAGCTATTATAATATGCGATTCTTCGCATCTACCAAGTACCGTAATTTTGCCCTACGCGAAACATTCACGCCAGGCCAAGATTTCTAGTGATCAGCTAAAAATGCGCCAACCAATCAGAAAGCAGCTCTGGCAGAAGAATATTATTCAGAAAATTCTTAATCAGGCAGAGGTCTTAAAGAAATTTAATTTAGAACCCTCGGAACTGATTAGGTTATCTAAGCTTGTTAAGTCTGGTGACACCTCAAACTGCGAGGCGGTTGCCGCAAGGATATATTTTAATCAACTACTCAGTGACTCAACTAGGCGTCAGCCAACTTGGTATAATTCCGCTCTTGATTATGGATATAGTATAGTGCGAAGTTGTATTGCTAGGAGTGTAGCCTCGCATGGTCTAATCGCCTCACTAGGAATCTTTCATCACAACGAGCTGAATAATTTCAATCTAGTGGACGATCTTATTGAATGTTATCGTCCATTTGTTGACTTTTATGTTTTGAAGACAGTCCGCTTGCGGCATATCGGAGAAGAGTCTGATGAAAATCTAACAAAAGATGATCGAGTTCTACTGACACAAGTTATCAATGAAAATGTCAGAATTCGTAATTTATCTTATTCCATAAAACACAGTATTGATATTACGGCAGAAAGCTTTATTGCTGCATTTCAGAATAAAGATTTTAGTCTGTTTGAACTTCCGGAATTTTGCTGATTAATAATTTTTGGGTGGGAGAAAGAAAATATGAGTAGTTATAATTTTATGCGAGCTCTAGTCCTATTTGATCTACCAACTGATACTAAACTTAATCGAGGAAATGCTACGCGGTTCCGAAACTATCTATTGAACGACGGATTCACGATGCTGCAATACAGTATTTATAGCCGACTCTGTCCAGATCGCGATAATGCAAATACTCACCTTGAGCGAGTGAAAAAACATGCTCCACATGAAGGGTCTATTCGTATGCTGATGTTGACTGAGAACCAGTTCACTAATATGGAGGTAATTTGTGGTAAGAAAACTGAGCAAGAGGAATATATTAGCAATGAACAGATGCTCTTATTTTAAAGTAGAAAATAAACATAAATACTATAAAAATTAACTTTAAATGCGCAGATCTCTAATAAAGAAGATAAAAATAAAAATGCTTAACCAACAAAAAATCTTCCATTAACAGGGAAGATTTTCTGTAAGTAAATTTGTAGTATTATACTACTATCGAAATTATTAGGGGACTATAACCTCTCGATATGATAGAGCCTTTGCTTTCTATTATACTACTATCGAAATTATTAGGGGACTATAACACCGGATGGCGCGTAAAGATACGCTCAATAATTATACTACTATCGAAATTATTAGGGGACTATAACTGCTGATGTTGTATCTGTCTGGCAACCTTGATTATACTACTATCGAAATTATTAGGGGACTATAACGCAGTATCGCCGTACTCTAGTTGAACCTTAATTATACTACTATCGAAATTATTAGGGGACTATAACTGCCAGAATCCAAGATGGCAAGCCTAGTCAATTATACTACTATCGAAATTATTAGGGGACTATAACAGTTGAATCAGCGGCATCCCAAACATTTTTATTATACTACTATCGAAATTATTAGGGGACTATAACGGTGATGTACGCCATGAGATTGATACTCATATTATACTACTATCGAAATTATTAGGGGACTATAACCAGCAGTTGGTGGTAAGGGTATCAATATCCATTATACTACTATCGAAATTATTAGGGGACTATAACGAGAGATTTGTTATTGTTGATACTGAAAACATTATACTACTATCGAAATTATTAGGGGACTATAACGCGACCACCATTATTACCAACGGAAAGTTTATTATACTACTATCGAAATTATTAGGGGACTATAACGCGGTATCTCCGTATTCAAGTTGAACCTTAATTATACTACTATCGAAATTATTAGGGGACTATAACGCAAATAATAAGCAGACAGGAGATAATACAATTAATCACTATTGAAATTGTCATGGAGCTATATCAAGAAGAGGTTAGAGATTCTATCATCTACGGCTAACAATGTTGTCGAACTCAATGAAGTTTCGGGTGCACAAAAAAATTGACTTCTACTCAAGGAAGAGCTATACCCTTTAAGTGAAGTTTTTGTCTAAATGTTTGAATATTAAAATACGCTTGTGTAATTTCTGATTTATCTGGATCACCATTTTGAGCAATAAGATAACAGGCATACTTAGATAGCTCAAAATCCACAATATTACGCTCCGCACCTTTTCCAGTCCGTATCATCTTCTCCACTTGGCGAAAATAATCTTTTATGTTGTAATATTTTATTATACCCCTTACACCACCACTTCAAACTCCGCCCCATGTCCCTCACTACTTCGAAGCACAATCTTATATCCCTGTCTCTCTGCCAAATTCTTCGCAATCGCCAGCCCCAGCCCATGGCTCGTCTTGTCTTCCGTCCTCGTCCTCGCCGCGTTCACTTGATAAAATCTCTCAAAAATCCGTTTTTGATCTTCTTTCTTCACTCCTACCCCATCATCCTTCACACTAAACACCACATTCTTCCCGCGTCGTCCCGCGCGCAGATATACCGTCGAATCTCCCGAATATTCCATTGCATTGTCCGCAAAAATCGTCAGCACCTGCTCCAGGGTATTTTTTGCCACCACTGCCGTCTTGTCCTTTCCGACATTCACCTCAAGTTTAATCTCTATTCCACTTTTCCTTGCCACTGGCAATAATTTCTCACGCAGGTTGGTCATAAATTCGTCGATAACAATCGTCTCCCCATTTTCACGGTCGTTATTCTCTCGCGCCACATCCAGCATCGAAGCCGTCAGCTCCTTCATTTTTAAAATCTCTTCAATATTCTTCTCGATCACCTCGCGCGCCTTCTCCTCTGGTAAGCTCTTCTTCCTCAGCGCCACCTCATTTCGTACCAGCATCGCCGTCAGTGGTGTTTTTAGTTCATGGCTCGCATCAAAAATAAATTGCGCTTGCTTCATCATCGCTCGCTCAATCGGCGCTAGTGTCAATCTTGCCAGACTGCGGCTCACAAAAATCCCAATCAGAAATATTCCAAGATTAAATCCCACCAGGGAATAAATAATCGTCACACGCGTCATATTATCACGACTTTCCAACCTTTTTTTAAAGATCTTTTCGAACGAGTGTTCCTCAAGTCCCGTCACCACCACACTTACATTAGAATTCTCATCCTCATTAGAAACCAGCGGCCGATTCAAACTTGCCGTAGACAATAAATAAATAATTCCAGTAAAGATCAACGACAGCGTCATAATGACAGCCAAATAGCTCAGGGCTAAACGGTTTACTTCGGATTTTTTCATTGTTTTGATTTTCCACCCACAATCTTATAGCCAAATCCAGGCACGGTCTGGATCAATTTTTGCTTATAAGGTTTATCAATCTTCTTTCGCAAAAACATAATAAATAATTCCACATTATTCGGCAACACGTCCGCGTCAAAATCCCAAACGTTCGAAATGATTTTCTCTTTCGACAAAACCTTGCCCTCATTTCGCATCAAATATTCTAGCACTGCATATTCCTTGGAAGTTAGTTTAATCTCACCTCCCGCCCGCGAGACGCTCTTCGTACTCGGGTCAAGCACAAGATCCGACACTCGTAAAACTTCCTCTAGCTTCTGGGTCGGCCTCCTAAGGATTGCCCGCATATGTGCCAGTAGCACATCAAAGTTAAATGGTTTTGCCAGATAATCATCCGCCCCATAATCGAGCCCCTTCACCACATCTTGCGACTGACCTCTCGCTGTCAGCATTAAAATCGGGGTAGTATTCTTTTCTGCCCGCATTTTCTGACAAACCTCGAATCCATTCATTGAAGGTAACATCACGTCAAGAATAATCAAATCATATTCTTCCGCCATCGCCGTGTGGTAACCTTCCTCGCCGTCAAAGCAAGTATCCACTGCATATGATTCGTCCTCCAGCCCCTCCTTCAGCGCTTCGTTAATCTCTTTGTCATCTTCAATAATTAAAATTTTCATAAATATAAATTTCAGTTTAATAGGCGAAAGTTATAGCCTCCGGCCACATCGTATTCACCAACTTCTTACCTTGGCTGGTTACGCTTACTAGAATTTTACCATAAGTCTGCTGAATGACTGTGAGAAGACCCTTGGATTTGAGCTCTGTCAGTACATTCATGGTCACTTTTTTTGGTATCCCCGCCTGATCCACAATACTATCCACATCGTCTATCCCATCTTCGTACACCTGCTGTAAAATGAGAGCTTCATTCACTGACAAATCCATCTGTTTACTATTAGTTTTTCGATTCTTATTTTTCATGGTTTTCTCCTTCTTTGAAATTTTTCTAACTAAAATTTCATCATCTTCGTATTGGTTAACATCATAATTTTTCATTATATTCCTTTCGCTTATGTTGCTTATAGTTTATTAAGATGTTCTTTAAAATCGCTTTAAGACCCTAAAAGATGTATAATTAATCTATGAAACAAGAAAAAACCGTTAAAAAATCGAGACCACTTTTGTCCTTATTCCAGCTTCTCGCTGTCTTGTCCAGTCTCACCATGCTCTATTTTTTGTACCAAGCTCAAATCCTGCCGATTCGTCTTTTTGGCTTTATCGCTATCTTTTATCTTCTCCTAGTCGCTCTTTTGATCATCATTAGTCGAAAAATTGTCCTGCTCATCATCTTTATAATTTTGGATATTCTTCTTAATCTTGCACTTGTCTTTGTGTTTTATAAATATAACGGCTATCTTTCTCAGATTAGCAAAAATGAAACCTACCAGGAAAAATATAGTCTACTTACGCTCGCCGCCTCTCCTCTTGCCGAAACTGGACAGGGTGAGATTATTCGTATCGGCATTCTCAGTAGTGACCCCTATAAGGAAACCGTCGAGCAGTATCTACAAGCTGACGCCAGTTCCCGTGAAGGGCTACTTGCTAAATCTCTCGGCCCATCTGACTATCTTAGTTTTACTGACACTCTCTCACTTACTTCTGCACTTTTAAATCAAACTAATGCCAAAGAAGCTTCTTCCGTTAGGACCATCTTCCTTTCAAACGGCAATCTTGAATCTCTCAAAGATAGCAATCAGGAAATTTGGAACAAGTTACACGTCCTCCAAGAAGTGTCTTTAAATGTTACTCCAAAAACCATCGAGACCACCA
>ERZ773063.668-NODE-668-length-21831-cov-3.007210_pt1 | contig 21831 bp, 17 predicted proteins | sample MGYA00580625_ERZ773063 | MGnify/ENA primary metagenome ERZ773063 (study PRJEB29015, sample SAMEA2738022) | human oral metagenome | biome: human oral; feature: human-associated habitat; material: dental | place: China | collected 2042 ... | reverse complement strand
CATCATCAGCAAAATTTCGATATTCGTCAAGACTCTGAGTGCCAAGTTCAATGCGGTCAACTAAGAAGACAACTTTGTCAGCATCGTTCGAAGTAGCAATAAGCTGAGCACTTTTGAAACTCGTCATTGTCTTTCCGGAGCCAGTTGTGTGCCAGACATACCCACCGCGAGATCCTCTCTTATCCCATTTTGCATGTTTTACACGCTCAGAGATTCCTGCAGCTGCAAAGTACTGATAACTGCGCATGACCTTGAGTGTATTATCCTTGCCGTCTGCCACTGTATAGAAACCAATAAGCTGATGAGCCATAGGAATATAAAGGAGATAACGTATGACATCCTTCCAGTAATTAACAGGCTCGTTATTGAAATCACCCCAATGAAAACAATAGGACGAGAAATCTCCGTCTGCACCCGGATTGGCAAAATAGATGCTCTCATCTGGATTCATCGCAACAAATACTTGGATAAGTGCAAAAATTCCCCGAAAAACTCCTTCATGTGCATACTTCTCAATCTGGTTACATGCCTGACTAATAGGAATCCCACTTCGTTTGAGTTCAAGGTGAATAAGAGGCATGCCATTGATAAGCAACGTCAGATCACCTCTACGCTGGTTAAGCATCTTTGACTTGGTTGAAAAGTAAGGCTGCTGAGCAATCTGGTATGTACTTCTACCACCTGCAATGTCAAGGCGATTATAGATATAAAGGCTAACTTCCTTACCAAAATGAAGCTTGTCGTCCTCGTTATCACGCTTAATGGAAACTGTTTTTCCATTTATAAAACCATTGAGACGCATAGGCGTTCGCAGCACCGTAATTTGTTCGATTATCTGGTGCATTTCTCCTGAGGTAAGTGGGAACCCATTAAGCCTATCCTGTTCTTTGTTATTTTTGAAAAGAATTTTTGCCCAATTGTCAAGCAACTCCTGTTCAGTAGGATATTTTAGAACGCCATCCTTCCAACCATGCCGTTGCAGTTGCGTTATAACTGCTTCTTCAAAATCTGCCTCTGAGTTAAATATATCCGCCATTTTTATTCCTTACTTCTATATGAACATTTTCTCAAGCAAGGATTGTTTGAGTTGTTTGAGTTTTTCAAGCTTACGCTGATGAAGGGTGATGAGGGAATCGATCTGTTCGAAGAATGAGCCGAGTTGAGTCTGCTCGCTTGTCTTTGGATAAGGAACCTCAAGTTCCAAAACCTTATTCTTCGAGATATTGAATCGCGATATTCCCTGGGCAAGCAAAGTCAAATCACTTCGTACGCCTGGGGACCTGAGCATATAGGCGAGGTATCGCGAATCAAAACTACCGTCTTGTCGGTAGCCAAAGCAAAAGCTATTCAGGTAAACATTTGGCTGGTCAGAAAGCCAAATGGAAGACATGCCCACTTCCTCTGGCGTCTCGGAAGATACAGTAAACAGCGTATCGCCATATCTAACTTCGTTTTGCTTAGGGTCTTCCTCGATGAATTCAAGTCGATTGCTATCGGTAATCGGGTTATCAAATACGTTTGTATACGGAATGAATTTGGCGGCACCATGGCCAAAGTCTTCCTTCGTCTTGCCAGATAACCCGCCATAAGCAAATCCACAGTCACCCAACTTACGCTGTTCCCAAGGGTCAGTAAAACCAACGAATCGAACTTCTGGTTCGTTCTCTCCCTCTCGGGGAAACATCTTTTCAAGTAGAGACTTTTTCAAAGCAGAAAGCTTTTCATACTTACGCTGATGAAGGGTGATGAGGGAGTCGAAATTCGTAAGAAGCCTACCGATGGTACGCTGTTCACTTGGTCCAGGAGCACTAATCTCCGTAGATTGCACTACGCTTATATAGTGCCGCGCATGGCCCAGTATTTCAATATTTGTTGCATTCAGAAGCTCATAGGCAAAGTGGATGTCGACGTCATTTGTCGGGACTAATATCTTTATAGCCGAGGATTTAACCATAAAAGGAAAGTCAACATACTTGCAGTCGAGTGTGAAGTCATCGAAGATGATACACTCGCCCTCATGCACACTAGTCTCATCGGTATAACCGAGAATAAAACCTTTGTTAGCTGTCAAAACAGGCGTAGGATTTGCGTCATTGTATTCCTCGGATGAGACTATATAGGCATCAGGACGCTTGTAATTGAACATCTCCCCCAACTTACGCTGTTCCCAAGGGTCAGTAAAACCTTTGAATCTAATAGCAGGAATATTTGCCATTACAACTCACCGCCTAGGAGTGATCTTAGTTCGTTCAAACCTGCAAGATCAAACTCATTACCAGTAAGCTCACCAAGCATCGCTGCAAGAGACGCCTCTGCTTCTTGAATTTGTGAGTCGATATCTGAGTACGTGGTTAGGTACTTCTCACCTAAAGCTTTTACTAGATCATTCAACTGATTAACAACTCTATCAGGCAGCTTTTCAAAACGATGCACAAGTGGTTTAATCCATTTTTCGTCAAGAAGAGTACATACCTGCTCATCCGTCAGACTTTCAATCATCTCTTTGGTCTTTTTTTCAAGTCCTATACGTACGTCTTTAATGGTCTTCTTGAGAACTTTTTCTTCATTAAAGAGTGCGGCAACTCGCGTAAGCCGGAAAAGAATTGATTCCTCATCAGATGCCGATGAAGGATCTTCATCCTTCAGTTGCTTGAGAGCTGCAGATATCTTAGAAGATACAAAAGAATCTTCTCCCACTGCATCACCCGCGGCGTCTTTATCCTCATCTGAAAGCCCTTCAAATATCTCTGTAATTTCTGCAGTTATTGCAGAGAGGCGTTCTTCATTTTGTTCAAGACTTGAAACTTCCTCGATAAGAAAAGCGTTTTGAACAAGGCTAAACGGTAGTACACGACCAACCCAGCCGTCCTGCACTTCCACATCTTTGCCTTGCTTCTTTTTAACCACCATGTTGGGATCGACCTTCTTTGTAGCGTCGAATCCCTCTGTCTGAAGGATTTCCAAATCGATAGAAATTTCCTGCCAGACATCGTCAAGATCTTGAAAGGCGTCATAGCGATCAATCAGCGGCAATCCGGACAACCTATTAAAAACTTCCTTGGTAATATCATCTTCCTCAGAAGCTCTGCTCACCAAGTCAATCTCATCTATGAGCTCATCATAAAGGTACTGTTCAAAGTCTGAGAATCTCTCCTTGAAAAGTTCTTGATATGAAACAACCTCTGCGTTAGAAGCTATTGTCTTACCAATATCTTGCACCTTAATTCTCATAGTTGCATCATTGACTTGCTCAAATAGCTCGTACTTAAGGCCAGGAAATGCATCCCAATAGGGTTTGAGAGCATCCACTTCCTTTACGGGAATACCGCCAAACATTGTTGAATAGATATCCCAACTCTCTGTTGTTTCGGAGGAATCCACATAGCGCGGGATATTGAGGTTATAGTCATTACCGCGAATCTCATCTTTAGACACAAGACGACAGAAGCGCTCTATATCTTCTCGACACTCATAGGCATCTACAATACGACGAATGTCAGAGGCTCTGAGCTTATTATTCTTTCCTTCTTTAACGTAACCTTTCGAAGCATCAATGATAAGAACATCGCTTCTTGTGCGCTGTTTTTTGAGAACCATAACAATAGTAGGAATACCTGTTCCGAAAAAGATATTTGCAGGCAAGCCAATAATTGCATCAATATGATCACGTTCAATGAGGTTCTTTCTAATTTCCCCTTCTTCCCCGCCTCTAAAAAGTACTCCATGAGGAAGAACGATTGTCATGATGCCGTCTGGCCGCAAGTGATAAAGATCATGCAGGAGAAAAGCGTAGTCAGCCTTTGACTTTGGAGCGAGACCAAATCCATTAAAACGAGGGTCAACTTCTTTATCCGCAGGGTCCCATCTCTGTGAATAAGGCGGATTTGATACCACGGCATCTACAAAAAGCGGCTGGTACGTCTCAGGATGACCTTCGGAAAACCATGGCCAGTCATCCTCAAGGGTATCGCCGTTTCTGGCGATGATATTTGATGCCTTAATCCCACGCATCACCAAATTCATACGTGTGAGGTTATAGGTATTCTCTTTAAGCTCTTGCGCATAATACTTGATGGAATCCTTATTACCACTTCTCTTGGCAACGGCTTGTCCAATATTAACAAGCAGAGAACCGGAGCCGGACGTAGGATCATAAATTTCAATCTCATGACGACCTTTAAGATGTCCCGCTACAATTTCCGACATGAGAAGTGAGACCTCATGCGGAGTATAGAACTCTCCTGCTGTTTTTCCTGCATTAGATGCAAATTTTGAGATCAAATATTCGTATACGTATCCTAAGACATCGTAGCCCTGACGAGCATCCATTGGAATATCACGTATAAGCTGTAAAAGACCGGATATGGTCTTGGTACGAGCACCCGAAGTATCTCCCAGCTTTGAAAGTCCTGTCTCAAGCGTCTCAAAAATCTTGTCAAACACATGACTATAGCTGGGATTAATAAGACGAGAAAATGCAGACAGTGCATCACTTACGTTTGACACATCAAAGTCATGCCCTTTGGAGAGCCACGTTGAATACAAGTTCTCATAAGCGATAAAGTAACCAACGTTATCTTGCACGAATTTAACGATTTCTTGGTCATCCTCTGACACGTTCTTCATCGTTTGAGAATCAAAACCTTCTTTGAAAAGATATTCTTCTTCCTTTTCAGAAAGGAACTTGTAGAAGATAAAACCGAGAATGTAGTCCTTGTATTCGTTTGCATCAATCTTTGAGCGTATCTCATTGGCAGAAGCCCAAATTCTCGATGCAAGTTGATGCTTATTCATGTGATCTCCCATGCCACATATATTTCATACCGTAATAACGCCACAAGAATATTGAGTTGCTTAAGAACCCACAGTTTATAAGGATACTCCCATATCAGCCATAAGATACTCTGACATGGACGTAAGGTCTTGAATGAGCCGTGAACGTTAGATTGCAAGTTGAGCGCCAAAATGAAAACAAAATGAAAAAGGTCACCGGAATAAACCGATGACCCACTAAAAGCCAGAGATACGAAACTCCAGCAGCCTATTTCATGGTCGGGTTGACTGGATTTGAACCAGCGACCTCTCGGTCCCGAACCGAGCGCTCTACCAAGCTGAGCCACAACCCGAATCGTTTACCTGTTGCACTTAAGACAACAGCAAGATACACGCCACGATACACACAAAATGTACGCTTCAAACATGCTTGCCACACGATAACGCAAACGTCACTTTAGCAGAAATCGCACGACAATGCGAGAAATAGGTAGTCAATGTGTTGCGTGAATGCTATGCAACTACAACTGACACTGAGTGGAATAGTTACGCCATCCCATTGCTTTAGCAGCGTCAGCAATAGCGTCCGCTGCATCCTGAGACTCGCAAAGTGCAAACGAACTACTGCCAGAACCCGAGACTTGAGCCCCAAGAACACCTGACTGCTGTTTAAGCCAAGCTTCAACCTCAGCAACATGCGGTTCAAGTACTTTTGCTGCTGGCGCCAGATTATTAAATAGTAAATCAGCTACCTGCTGGACGGTTTTTTCGCCAGAAGTAAACAATGAAGCGAGTGCCTCATATGATGCTGGTGGTTCTGGAGCAACATCAAACTGATCATAGGCGGCCTGTGTCAAAATACCCTTTTCTGCAGGTAATACAATGACGAGCGGTGCATCGCATGTAGGTGTGTAAGCCTCTTCCAGCGTATCGCCAGCACCAAGCATAAGAGAAGGACGCGGATCCAAGAAAAATGGTACATCGGCTCCAATAGACTTTGCCACATCAACTACCAGCGGATCTAACGGATCAACTCCCCAACGCTCAGCGAGTAAGCACAACGTTGCAGCCGCATCCGCAGACGATCCACCTAAACCGGCTTTCTCAGGAATGTGTACATGCACGTCAATAGAGACATCAGGAGAAATTCCCAGCTTGTACGATAAAAGTACCGCGGCTTTCCACGTGGTTGTACGTTCAGGTATAACGCAAAGTGTAGGATCATGCGTTACCGTAAGCTCCGGTGCATCGTTAACCGTAACGGTGTCGTAGATGGCCACAGGAACCATAAGTGAATCAACTTTATGATAGCCTCGCTGATTTTTCTGAGTATGAATACCCAGATGAAGATTAATCTTGCAAGGAACTTGTGCGGATTGACGTCCACTATAAGACGTAGAAGCAGTCATAAGAGTACTATTCACTAGATAGTGCTACTAATTACTCTTCAAACTCAAAATCAAACAGACGCTCGCCAGTTTCAACGTCAAAAAGTTCAACCGTACCGGTCAAAACATCAACGTACTGATAAGACTGACGTGCAGTACGACCGCGACGCTCGCCAACTTCTACAATAAATAAAGATGGATGAGCATTCACCAGAACGCCGGTCCGTTCAATAATGCGAGAACGTCCCATATTAGCTTTAACCTTAATTTTTTGACCCTGAAGCTCAAGAAGCTTCTGATGAATCTCATCAACACGATTAACTGGCGGAATCTCGTTTTCCATCTATCCTCCAAGTCAATTGGAACTTCCTGGACTCAACACACGGGGAGCCTCATAGAAATTTTGTCCCAATCAACAAACAATAGTCACAATAGCTAAGTTTCCACTATACGTGCTAGCGAACAAAATCTCAAGCTGTACGAAAAATGACATGAGAAGAACACGGGCATGTTGTCATTACCGTGGGTTTCTCGCCACAAAACTTTATTCGCGATTTCCTTTTAGAAAAGCATACCTACTCAGCAGGACAGAGTGAGAGTGCTGCCTTGTCAGCAATAACAGTACAGTTGGTATGGAGCTGCAAGATGGATGCAGGACACTGAGGTGTAATAGGACCGTAACACATATCATAGACGGCCTGAGCCTTATCCTTACCATTTGCAACAACCAAAATGCTACGAGCAGACATAATGGTCTGTACTCCCATGGTATACGCCTGTCGAGGGACATCCTCCATGCGGTCAAACAAGCGACTATTTGCCTGAATAGTGCTCTCAGTAAGATCAACGCAATGCGTACCCTTAGAGAAATGATCATCAGGTTCATTGAAGCCAATATGACCATTGTGACCAATACCAAGAAGCTGAAGATCAGGATATCCTGCTGCAGCAACAAGAGCATCGTACTCAGCGCAAGCTTCTGCAACATTAGGATTTGATCCGTCAGGCACATGGGTATTCTTAATATCAATATTTACCAAGTCAAAAAGATTCTTACGCATAAAATAATGATAGCTTTGAGGATCTTCATGAGAAAGTCCACGATACTCGTCGAGGTTGTACGTAGAAACTTGCGAGAAATCCAAATCGCCCTTCTTATTCCACTCGGCAAGCTGCGTATAAGTTCCAATTGGTGTAGAACCAGTTGCCAGACCAAGAATGCAATTTGGTTTTAGAATAATCTGAGCGAAAATAACATTTGCCGCCTTTCTGCTCATGTCCTCGTAATCACGTGTACGAACAATCCTCATGCTTACCTCCATAAATGAAGTGTTTTGCATTGTCACAAACATTGCAAAACAGCACTCAATGCTTTTATTTTCAATACCTTAATTTTGGTATCGTAATTCTCAATGACACTCAGTTTATCATGTGAAACAGCTGATTGAACTACCGCTCATCGACTTAATGAAGAATTTGCTCTGAGAGATTTTGCAATGCATGGAAACGGTGAGAAATAGCATTTTTCTGATTGGGAGACAGTTCTGCCATAGCTTTACCTGGTGCATCATGCGGCCAGAACAGTGGGTCATAGCCAAAACCATTGCAGCCCTTTGGCTCATGACCAATAACACCTTCACAGTCTCCCTCACCTACAAGCACGCGACCGTCACGATATACGAGAGCAACAGTTGAGTGAAAGCGTGCAGTACGATCAGCGTCTGCAACATCTGCAAGCTCAGCCAGCAGTTTCTTATTGTTAGCGGCGTCATTACCATGCTCTCCTGCATAGCGGGCAGAATAAATTCCAGGAGCGCCATCAAGGGCATCTACGCAAAGACCAGAGTCATCAGCAATCGCCGCTACACAATCTACCTCATCAAGTGCAACCATTGCTTTAATTAACGCGTTATCACGAAAAGTCTTTCCGTTTTCTTCTGGATCAGGAAAATCACCCAGTTGACCAAGGGCAACAAAACTTATACCAGGCATAACTTTAGAAAGAATTGCCTCAATCTCAACTAACTTATGAGTGTTTCCCGTTGCCACAACTACGGTCTTATCGGGATCAAATACAGCCTTAGTATTCTGATTAGTAGCGTTATCCTGGCTCATGCTTACTCCCTAAATCCAGTAACTTGGTTTTGCAGTTCAACAAGATGCGCGATTCCTGCCTGACCAACATCTAAAAGTTGATTGAGCTTCTCGCGATCAAACGGTCCACCTTCGCCCGTACCTTGAACCTCAATAATCTGACCAGACTCGGTGCCTACAAGATTCATATCAATATCTGCATGTGAGTCTTCAGGATAGTCCAGGTCAAGCAACACCTGTTCATCAACCACGCCCATCGAAATTGCCGCAACTTGACCTGTAAGGGGAAGTCTGGGCAAGACGTCCGTCTCGACAAGCGAGAAAAGCGCATCGTGGAGCGCCACCCATGCGCCGGTTATGCTGGCAGTTCGAGTGCCGCCGTCCGCTTGGAGAACATCGCAATCAAGCGTAATGGTATGCTCGCCAAGACGATTCAGGTCCACAACAAAACGCAAAGAGCGCCCGATAAGACGCTCGATCTCCATAGAGCGACCTTTACGGTTGGCGCGCTCTCGCTTAGTACGCTGATTTGTTGATGCTGGTAGCATTGCATATTCCGCAGCCACCCAACCAGCGCGAGAAGCACGGCGCCAGGCGGGAACTCCCTCTTCAATAGTAGCTGCACAAAGCACACGAGTATCACCAAAGCTAACCAAACAAGATCCGTCAGCATTCTTCATAAGATTTCGCTCTAACGTAACTGGTCGTATCTGGTCCCACGCACGGTTATACGAACGTAAAACTTGCAAAGAAGCGTTAGATTGCAGCGTAGAGTCAGATTTCATAGCGTTCCTTTTCACATCTGCACAGAAAAGCAGTTAATTCTTTTTGAAACGACTCTAGTATACCTGTCTGTACACCGCCCTCTGAAACACTTTATTGTTGCTCTTGTTGGTATTACTTTGTTGCTATTTATTGCTATTTGTTGCCACTGCCTTTAACGTAATGACTAAATATGCATTGATAATGCGTTCTTTTTTGCTCCGATATACGTAATAAAGAAATACACTACAAAACCAAAAAGTGTAAGTAATGCAACAGGCCAAATGCTTGGCTCGATGGCAGTTTGGAACATTTCTACGCTCATAAAACGAATAACATTAAGTCCAAAAATTGCATGAATCACGGTAAAAATACCCGGGAGCAAAAAATTACACAGTACGCCAGTAAGCAAACTTTTTGAAAGTATTTCTCGAGAAGCCCCTAATTCATACAGTTTGTAATACCTCTCTTTATTGTCTGCAGCAAGCGAAAGCTGTTGAACTGCCAAAATGACGGAAGAAAATACAAGTAACACAACCGCATAAAAAGAGCAGGTGAATACAATAACGCCAAAAGGTCCAGAAACATCCGAAGCACTCATATCCTGTGAAGAAATTACCTCAAAAATTTGAGTGCGAAGAACAACGGCAAAGACAAACATGCACATACCTACAGAAGATAGGGCTGCTGAACACGTCATGGCTTTGGAAGCGTTGCGTGCCACACCTTCAGCTTGACGCACAGAAAATGCGTTTAACCCTCGATACCATATACCTGGAATTTTCTTAAGAACGCGTGGAAGTAACACAAGTGTTGAACGGAACACAAAAAATGATCCAAAAATGGCACAGGCACCAAAAGGAATCATGAAACCAATAAAGGCGAACGGAGCCTGCGCGCACACAACATAAACAATTGCCAGCAACAAAACACCTATACATGCATCAAAGATTGCTCGTGAAATTGAAAGTGGTTTTGATGAATCATTTTCTTTTTTTGCAGACATCATCTGCAATAACGTAGACTTCTTTAAAATGCGCTTACTACCCCGAGAGAGCACGAGCATTGTTATAAAAAATATTATTGTTGTCACAATGACACCCAATGGAGAAGCAACAACAACAAATTTCATTGGTAGTGCGTACGACCAGCTTACAATCATTTCTACAAACGGCGAAATAGCAATACCTACTACAATTCCACCAATGAGGGCACTTCCTGAAACCAGAATAGTTTCATATCGCAATATGCTAATGACATCTTTCTTTTCAAGACCCGCAAACTCATAGAGAGCAAATTCAGGAAGACGTCGACGAATCAAAAATTTATTTGCGTATGACGTAACATTCAAAAACACCAAAAAAGGCAAAATACCAAATGCTAGGCTGTAATTTGCCTCCGCAACAAAAAGTGAACGGACCGATTCGTCATTCACCAAGGCAAACAAATAATCCCCAGATGCTGCATATGAATACATAAGGCAGGCACCCGTTGCCAATGCAGCAAAATAAACCCCAAAGTCGCTAAGATTACGGCGTACATTTCCAACTGCGATTTTTGTTAACAAATTCATAATATGTTGCCCTTACTCTGTTGGCTTTAACAACATCGTCTTTATATTTATCTGCATTTTTATAATGCGCCACATACCTAATTGATACCATCGAACTAACTTACAAAAAGGTGACAATTTTATAAGAAAAAGAGCAGTCGATAAGAAAAAAAACGGCACCCGAAGGTGCCGCATGAAATTCTATGGTGGGCGATGAGAGATTTGAACTCCCGGCCTTGTGCGTGTAAAGCACCTGCGCTAGCCACTGCGCCAATCGCCCATGACTGTAGAAGTTTATCACAGGTTTTGTAGTTCTCAGACGGCAATCATAAATTCAACGCTTTCATTTGTTCTACTTCTGCACGAACCGACACGCCATCCAATTTGGCCAATGGTGTTGACGTACGTTTTGCGAGAGCACACGCTGTACCCATAGCATCTCCCATATCGGTCACTGTTGGAATAATGCGAACGCTTGCCTGCATCAAAAAAGTCGTAGAGATACAGCGGCCAATAACACCCAAGTTGCTGATATGTTTGGTAACCATTGAACGGAATGGAATTTCGTAATAGTCACCTTGTTTGTACGTATTTTTATGGAAGAGCCCACCCTTATTGGAGTGAACATCAATGTACCAATCACCGCGAACAAGACCATCATCAAATCGAGCTTGGTTAACGTAGTCCCCTTCAGTCAGCATTACCTGGCCTTCAACACGCCAGCTCTCACGGACGCCCAAAAGTGAAGCCTGCTCCATAAGGTAGCTTTGCTCAAATCCAGGCATCATACGCTGCAGGAAGGTAACGAGCCGGCGAATGCGAGCGTGAGCTTCAATCGTTGCATTGGAACGTGCAGCTCCCGTAGTGTTTGTACGCATGCTTGCAATATGTGGGCAGTTTAATGCCATGCAACCTGGTTTTCCAGGAAGCGAGAAGATCTGGTAGTAACGCAAATCCTCTTCTTCAAGAATACCTGCTTCAATTCCCTCGCGGAACTTTGGCTCCAGCTTAAAATTTTTACCCGCAACCATTGCGGACTCAAAGAAATATCCATCAACTAATGGTGAAAAATGATCATCAAGCGAGAGCACGTAATCCCTATAGCGCTCAACATCAATACCACCCATGGTAAAACGCAGGCTGCAAACCTGATTAATGCCATCCTTATCACCAGCTGCAACTGGTACGCCAGCAGCTCTGGACAAAACCGCATCACCAGATGCATCAATCCACGTTTGGGCGGCTACTGCGATCAGGCCCTCGGTTGAAGCAAGAATAGCGTGCGTGATGGTTTTCTCGCCATCAGAATCAGATAGAACTACAGCTACAAGAGACGTATCGTAAAGAACTTGACCGTCCTTAGCAGCATAAAGCTGCTCATATACTTCTCCCAAGCGCTCAGGAGCAAACCAAATCATGGTAGTGTAATTATCACGCGTAGCGTCACCTGAAGCCAAGAGCTGCTGCTCGATGGCAGAAAGAACTGGCAGATGGCGCACATACGACGGCATCATAGGGCACACAAGTGCTCGTGTGGCAGAGCCTCCAAGCAAGTTTGACTTATCTACAATGAGCGTTGAGAGACCTTCATTAACGCAGCGAATTCCACAGGAAGAACCAGAAACACCGCCGCCAATAATGACTACATCAAAACTTCCAACAACAGGAATCTGTAGGTTGTTCCAGGTAATCTCTTTATGATTCATTGTTTCCTCCCGCGTCAGAAACGTTATGTAGCAATCCGTAATAAGTATTGGTAAACGCATGTGCTGCAATTTCAGATAATGCGTGAATGCCTGTTTTTCCCAGCTTTAAAGGACCAATAGTAATAAGCGGAACAGTGTACTCTTTGCTTGTTAATCCAAGCCGGGTTGTCTCCAAAACATGAAAAAACTCATGCATCAGAATGAGGTTTTGAGCTTCATGCAGCCCAATTTGATTTTGTTTTGCCCACAGCTCACATGACTGCTCATAGAGCGTGATTTCTTTTGTACCAGAAACATAATCGCTGAAATAGCGCTGGTTTCCATAAACACAATCAATATCTTTTTTGATAATTGTCATGCCTGCATCTTTGCAGATTTTAAAGAAATCACTTTGACCGTTTGATTCTTCAAACACCATATGCGCAGCACGCTCACCCTTTGACCAAGCCAAATCAATCACGTGCTCTTTATCCTCTTCAGGAATCCGAGCAACAAAGCGATCCCACGAGAGCTCTTTAAGTGCAAGCTCACGAGTTGGAAACGGAAACCGTGAAGCAGAGCCAACATTAGACTCCACTTCAAGGTTCACCGATTTTCTCGCTAAAGTGTGATCTGTGGTTTGCATGTGAGTTTAATCGCCTAAACGAAGTGTAGCAGCGATGATAACAGGCTCGTCAGACGGATAACCGCCCAACTCCACTGACGCAAGGCTCAAAATCTGCTCAAGCGAAGTCATTCCTGACAGATCGATGATACGCTTGCCAACCACAACATAAACGTTTGGCAGATTAGCTCCGCCGTCGTTGTATACGGTCAAGTCCTCTACCAGGGCTGTTACTCCCTTGCGCCAAGAACTAATGGTCTCTTGGAGCACGTCGGCATTAGGACGCTGAAGTCTAATAACGCCCTCGGAATCAATAAGACGAAGAGCAGTACGTTTCTTGGTGAGAAGACCAAAGAGCTTCTTTTCTGTAGTGGTTGCGGTGTAGGCAAAGAGCTCGGAAGAATGAGCAACCTCAGAAACGTTATCTGCACCCTCGCCAAGGTTCTCTACTACAAGTTTCTTAAGCTCATCTGCGCTCAGGCGTGTAGCATTAACGTCTTTACTGCGCAGCTCAGTAGCACCAACAGCAATTGCGCGGACAACGTGGCGCTGAGTATCCACCTCAACAGTAACCTCAACGGTTCCAGGAGCTGCACCCATCTTGATAGCACGAGCTTCTGCCTCACGCCTAACGCTGACAATATCATCGTCGGTTGGGTTGGTAACACTGCGCTCAACCATGTCACGAACCATAGCAAGAGCAACGCCAATAGTTGAGATAACAGGAGCGTTTTTAGCAATGTGGAACGTGTGACCCATGTTCTTTGCCAAGTGTGGCACAACAGTTGAAGCACCACCGCCACCGCCAACATAAACAGTTGTGCGAGGATCCATGCCGTAGTCTTTCATAAGCTGTTCTGCTACAGCACCGTTCTTCTTTGCGGCAAAAGCAAGAACCTGGGCTGCTGCCTCTTCAACACTCATGCCCATATTTGCTGCAAGAGGAGCCCATGCCGCACGAGCAGCCTCAACGGAACCACGTGCGTAATCATCCTCAGGAACAAAGCCTGCAAGGTTTGCAGCGCCAGCCATAGTCAAACAAACGCGAAGACCGCCATCACACTTAATAGCTGCGTACTCAGGATCTCCATCCATAGGACGAACAGCAACTAGACGTGGGTTCACAATCTTTTCTGCGTCCGTGTAAACCTCGTAATCCAGGTTAGCAATGTGAGCAGAACGAGGTCCCACATCAACAGCCTTGCCATCAGAAATCTGCACCATAGAACCGCCACCAATACCAACAGTTCTGACATCCAGTGACGAGAGGTACGTCTTGTGACCACCAACTTCTGCGTACTTAACCATAACCTTACCGTCTTTAACGCAAGAGATATCGGTAGAAGTACCACCAACCTCAAAGAATAGGCCATCGGTAAGTTTCTCGTACATCAAAGCGCCAGCTACACCAGCTGCAGGACCAGAAAGAATAGTCAAAATTGGACGGTGGCGTACCTCATCAACAGTCATAACACCGCCGTCGCAGCGCATAACCATAAGTGGAGACTCAATACCAGCCTCGCGAATACTCTTATCGGTCATGTTTGCGGCTTCAAGCATCTTTGGCATGATGGAAGCGTTAACAACTGCTGTACGAGTACGGATAGCCAGGCCGTAAAGCTTAGAAATGTCATTTGTGGCTGTAGCAGGAAGTTCTCTATCAGAGCACTCTGCAATAACAGCATTCTCGTTAGTTGGATCGTCTACGCTAAATGCCTCAGCAGCAACATAAGAAGTTGAACCATCCGAGAAAAGCTGCTCAATTGCGCTCTTAATGCCAGCTTCAACATCAGAAGAGGTATCTACAAAAGCATTTTTGGTACGCAGGAATTTACCGGCAGCAAGTTCAATATCGCCAACGTTGGTATCACTCTTGCTCTTAGCTCCTTGAAGGCCGCTACCAAGCGTTACGATACCAACCTGTGCAACATCACCCTCAAGCAGGGCATTTGTTGCCTGGGTAGTACCGTGAGCAATAAAGACAACATCTTCAGGCTTAATGTTGTGCTGCTCCATAACACCATGAAGCACCTGCACAATACCTGCAGCAACACCTGCTTCAGCAGTATGCGTGGTAGGTGTTTTAACCGTGCCGATAATTTCGTACGTATCATTGTCGATGGCAACAGCATCAGTAAATGTTCCGCCAACGTCGATTCCAATACGAACTTTCACGTTTCCTCCTCGATTTACAGCACTCAATCAGCTGCAAAGATAAAACAAGGCGAGAAGACCACAACAAGAGGGTCTTCTCGCCCCAAGGTCAGAACTTAGAAGTACAGAACACCAGACAGAATTACACCAAAGATGGAAACTGCCCAGAGGTAAGGAAGCATCTTACGAGTAACGGTGTTGACGTCAACCTCGCAGAAGTTTGCAGTCCAAACGTTCTGAGTGTTGGTTGGGTCGCCACCTGCCTGGATGCGCTCTGCAGCCAGGAATGCGCCCATGACAGCAAGAGGATTCAGGGTGTTCAGGCCAATGATAAGAGCTGCGATACCAGAGCCAAGTCCAAACATATTCATAGGTCCACGATACAGAGCCAGTGGCGAGAGGACCGCAAAGAAGATGATGTATGCAATAAGGTTCTGTGGCATGATACCAAGCAGGAATGGGTTAAGAACTGCCTTAACCGTTGGGTTGGTAACTGCAAGGTAAAGGATACCAATGCCAACCATCAGGATAATTGCAGGACCAGCGTCGGTTACACCGTCATAGCAGGTCTTTGCAAGAAGGTTCATTGCCTTGCTAAAGCTCTTAGAGGTAAACAGTAGGCACCACAGAATACCAACGGTAAATGCTGGGGTAACAGGAACCTTCAAGAAAGCAACAAGCACAATAGGAATCAATGGAGTCAGCATTGCAAGACCACCGGTAACACCGGTGAGCTGCTTGGAGTTGCTCTGCTCAGCAACTGGAGCGCTGAAGGCAAACTTAATGCCGTTGCGCTTGAACTCAACAACAATCATGATCAAAGTTGCAATACCAGTTGCAACAGCCAGATACACCTCAAAGCCCTGAACCTGAGCAATATCGAGGTTGAAGAGCTTCGCGAATGTTGTCCAGTTAGCAATATTGAGTGCCAGACCAGTGGTAAAGGACATCAAGAAGATACATGCTGCGCTAGCTGCAGGAACACCAACAGAAATCAAAATTGGCAGGACGATTGAGCCAACCATGATGATGGATCCCAAGCCAGAAAGTGTAGTAAAGAGGACAGCCACTGCAATAGACATAATCAAGGTGATTACCAGGGGCTTATCGCCACCAAGCTCTGCGCTCTTCTTGATAATTGTCTCGGTAACACCAGTCTTGTTCATAAGCTGACCCAACCATGCACCAAAAATAACGGCCATGATTGCGGCGCCCATACGAACGGTACCAGCCTCAAATACTGATGTCAGCCAGCCAATTTCTTTTCCGTCGCCGTCTTTTCCAAACATTGGAACGCCCGCGATGACACAAATCAAAATGGCCATCAGTGGCAGGGCAAGCAGAGTTGGGATCTTCTTAGTCATCATCAATGCAGCTACAGCCACAAAGACCAAGAGGATCAAAATACCCTGAACCATGTTTCCTCCTTAGGAACACATTGTTTGATAGCAAATGCAGCTATCTCTCCTTCAAACAACCTACACGTACTTCTATTGATGCATGAGCACCATGTTGACGACTTTGATGAGCAGACAAAGTCGAGAAACACCTTTGTTCCAGCGCAGCTCATAGCGTACTACTCCCCTACAGCTACCTTGCTGGTTTCCCGCACAAACCTTTCTGGTTTCTTGCGCAAACCTTGCTGGTTTCTTGCGCAAACCTTGCTGGCTTCCTGTACGTAACCTGCGTAAGTCTTACCGACTTACTACGTAGAACTTACTGGATGCCAACCAGAAACAAGCACCCGTTTCCAAAGCTGGACAGTTTCTGGACAAAGACAAGCAAACCTTAGGGCAGAAACAGCATCCCTTAGTAAATTTCTTGAAGTCATTCTTGTTACGATCAGTTTTGGAAATGCTTCAAATTGAGCAAATTTTTGTACCAAAAACGCAGGAGTAGACAACATCTTATTTAGCGTATCTTCCTTAACCAAAGAAGTAGAAATCTCTTCTTCGGGCACAGACACAACCACAGCATCAAGAAAAAATAGACTCTGAACCGTGCTGATAAGGTTCATTAACTTATCAAGCTGCAGGCCATCTACACTCACAAGCTGCTGAGTAACGTCTGCGTTTAATCCTTCTTTCATAGGAAGAGGGGTGTTATTACTGACAACTTGAGCTACAACTCGAGTTCCAAATGAAAGATGCAAATATGAAGAAACATCCTCAATGTTGTTTGAACCCTCTACTTGAGAAAGAGCAAAATCACTCTGCTCAAACTGCTTCACCACTACTCTGAAGGCACTCTCTAACGCTTGTACCAGGGAAATTGTTGCCGAATCATGACCTGTCGAATACATGACGGAAAGCTCTGATTCAAGCACATCGCCCTCAAGCAGAACTCCAATCCCTTTAAGAATTGCGCCATCAACAATAAGCCTTGTAAGAGCGGCTTTAACGCCTTCAAGTAGAGTTTCTCCCGAAGGAGCTTCTTCTGACAACGTGGTGCGAGCGTACTCGTTAAGCGCCATGTCAACGAACACAAGTTCCTGACTTTGACGAGAAACCCTAACAAGTCCCAAGAGACCAAACTCTGGAGCAAGTCGCAGAAGTGTCTTTGATCTACCAGCGGTTACTACGCGCTCTGAGCTTTCTTCAACCATTTTTGACTGAAGCAAATCTTGAACAATAGTAGTAACGGTACTAGGAGAAAGAGATAATTCACGCGCCAATTCAACACGAGACAGAGCGTTTTTCTCGCACAATGCTTTAATAACGGCACGTTTATTGGAATATGCAATGTCTTTAGTGCTGACAATCGACATACGTGTTCCCTCCTCTCCATTTCTGTCTGTACTACCTTATTTCGACTCTCGAAATAAGTCCATCAAACTTAGAAAGGAACGGGGCTAACGGTATGAAATTATCGCCAAATGGTCATGTCAAACTATTTGGTAAACGGCGTTCGCACTGCGTGATGGCTTAGCGCTCGGCAGCGGTCTTTTTACGCAGTCCTTACGCCAAGCCTTTTTACGCCAGACTCTTACGCCAACTCTTCCAGAATACGACGCATTTCTTTCTGGACACCCTGCTCGGTGTTAGGAGCAATAACCTTGGAGGCAATTGTTTTGAGCGCGTAGCGAGCGTTGTCCATAACGTACGCGGTGCCCGCGTAACGCAGCATAGCGTAGTCGTTCATGGAGTCGCCAAAAACGGCAATCTCATTGCGAGAAATGCCATAGTACCTGCGGATCTGCTCAAGTCCCGTAGCCTTGTTGACGCCACGAGGAACCACGTCAATCCACGTCTCTCCAGAAGGCATGAACGAAAGTCTGTCGCCCATCTCGCGCTCAAGAATCATAGACATGTCCATGGAGCGAGCCCTAGAATCGCAGCAAATAGCAGCCTTAATGATGCTGACGTCAGGTGAAGGCGGATCAAACACGCGCTCAGCGTTTGGCAAATCTTTGTCCAGCTCACGCACAAACGAGCTCTGGTCATCCAGCAGATATGTGTGCGTGCGGTCATAAACAACCAGGTGAATGCAGTCAAACTCGGATGTCAGCTCAAACAACTTGCGAATAGAAGCTGACGAGAAAACCTCGCGGTCAATGACCTCGTTCTCTACATAAACCTGCGTGCCCAGGGAGGCAACGTAGTCAATCTTGTCTGCAACCGGCTCAAACAACCAGCGCAGCGTATCGTAGCGACGACCAGAGCTTGCCACAAAGTGAACGCCGCGTTTGTACAGCTCTTCGATGAGTTCAACTGTCTCTGGCGGAACCTCGGAATTCTGGTCCAGCAGTGTACCGTCCATGTCCGATGCAATGAGCTTAATCATGCTAGTTCTCCATCATAAAACGGGGAGTCTCCCCTGCTTTTGTCGCGCGCACCAGCTCTAGCAGGGCGTGTGCAACGCCATCGTCTACAGATGCACCAACATGGTGCTTTGCTACCTGCTTGACCTCTGGGATTGCGTTTGCCACCGCCACCGAATGCGGAACTTTACTTAAAATCTCAACGTCATTCTCGCCGTCTCCAAAAACAAGCACTTCTTCTGGAGAAATACCAGTTCTTTCCAGGAGCGTTTCAAAACCAGTCAGCTTGGACACGCCCTTGGGCAGCACGTCAAACCACTGAGGAACCACCGACATGGTGTACACGCCTGGGCAGGCTTCGGCCACTTTTTGGCGACAACGCTCCATGTCCTCCTCCGTGCCTGGGCACGCAATTGTTGCGGCGACAAAATCGACGTCGTCTGGAACTTGATCAACAATGCCCGAGACAAACACCAGCTTACGCTCGTAATCGGCAAGAATGTCTTTGTCCAGCGGACCGACAACATATGCCGGGTTAAAAAGGTTTGTCTTCTCTGGATAGCAGACCAAGAACATGTTCTTCTCGTCAGCAAGAGCATCTGCGACACCCTGCAACATTTTGTGGTCAAAGATGGAGAGCGATATAGTCTTGCCTTTGTACAACACACGCTTGCCTGTAGACATGACGCCAGTTTGCATGCACGCCTCGTCCAAGCTAAAAAGACGCATCAACTCAACGTAATCTCGGCCGGTACAAGGGCCAAAAGCGATGTCTGTTTCTTCAAGGAGCGTATGGATTGCCTTGCACGTAAAGTCCGATACGCGTCTGTTCCCAAAGGGTACCAGCGTATTGTCCATATCAGATAAAACAAGCTTAATCACAAACGTCCCCCGTTGCTGTACGCTGCGCTGGTCAGTGTGGACGTATCGTACGCCGAAGCTTTACGTTGACGCAAGCGACGCGCCTCAGAGCTGATACAGTCCAAGCTGCATCTTTGTACTTCTATCTAGTTGAACTGTGCGCCAAAACGTCAAAACGATCAATCTTGAGCAGTACTTGGTCTAATCCAATCATACCCGAGAGACGCACCTTTGACGCATTCGAAGTCAAAATTAGAAGATCTCTAAATCCAGAACCTCGTCGGCCGCCAACCCATTCCATGCGCTTAATGTCCTGGTAGTTGATCGAAATTTCAGAGCCTACAAAGGGTACTACAACCATCTCGTCATCAAAAAGCGAGACCTTATAACGGCTCAAGATGTACCACGCCATAAACATAACAACCGAGAAGGACGCAAAAAACGCCATAACAATATCTGGGTTTGGCGTAAAAACGTTAACGTAGCAAAGCCATCCAAGGATAACTGCAATTGCGCTGACAAAGGCCATATCAATAATGAGCGAACGTGTGAGTGCGGCGGGAGTCACGTAGGTATCGTGGTGACTGTGACGGCGCTCTGAAATGCCAACGTTGCCCGAGTGTTCCAGGAACGCAGCCGTAACGGGTGCCGCAACGGCGATAATCCCAAAAAATACTGCTAACATTGCGACCCCCTTTCGTACGTTCGAAAAAAAGAACGAAGACGCCTCATAATTATGCTACGCTCCCGCGCACCATTTATTGACAAGGGTGAACGGGAGCGTAGACGGTAGAAATCTAGCTATGAATGGCAAATCTGCACGTCAAACGGTCGCGCGCGATGCGTCAGCGCAGGAGCGGCGGCGCGCAGTACGGGCGCGATCAGCGCGAACGCTAGCTGCGAGCAGCAAACTTAGCGACGAGTTTCTCCAGAAGATCAACAGTGACTTCAAGGCTTGACACGGGGACAAACTCACGCACGGAGTGGGCGTTATATCCGCCGGTAGCAATGTTGGGGCATGGCAGTCCGCGGAAGGTGAGCTGGGCACCATCGGTACCGCCACGAGCGGCAACTGGCTTAGGCTCAATACCAACCTCACGATTTGCCTCAAGCGCATAATCAATCAGGAACTCGTAACCGTCGAACTTCTCGGCCATATTGCGATACTCCTGGTGAATCTCAACACGGACGGTATTCTCGCCATAGCGCTTGTTCAAGAACGCGGCGATATCCTGCAGGACCTGCTGGCGGTTGGCAAAAATCTGAGCGTCGTGGTCGCGGACGATGTAGCTGAGCTTGACCTCGGACGCAGAACCCTCGATGGCGATTGGGTGGTAGAAGCCCTCGTAGCCCTCGGTGTGCTCAGGACGCTCGAAAGCGGGAACCATCTGCTGGAACTCGGAAGCCACGGTAATTGCGTTGATCATGACGTCCTTGGCGCTGCCGGGATGAACCATGACGCCCTTGAAGTAGACGTCGGCGTGGGCGGCGTTGAAGCACTCGTAGTTGAACTCGCCCAGGGCCTCGCCATCGACGGTGTATCCGTAAGCTGCGCCAAGTTTGTCCAGGTCAAGCAGGCTTGCGCCGTGACCGATTTCCTCGTCAGGGACAAACGCAATCTTGAGCGTAGGATGCGCAAGCTCGGGGTTATCGCCCAGGCGCTTGAGCAGCGCACAGATCTCAGCCACACCGGCCTTATCGTCAGCGGAAAGCAGCGTGGAGCCGTCGGAGCAAATGATGTCCATACCCACAAAATCCTTGAGGTCAGGGACCTGCTCCTGGGTGGTAGCGATGGTCTTGCCGTTAACGACGCCAGCCACCAGGTCACCGCCCTCGTAGTGGACGACGTGCGGCTTGATGCCCGAGGCAGGCGCGTCGATGACGGAATCCAGGTGCGAGCAAAGCATCAGCGCGAGAGCGGACTCGGCGCCCTTGGATGCGGCGAAGGTACCGGTGACGTAGGCGTGCTCGTCGACGGTGACATCGGTGCAGCCCAGCGCCTTGAGCTCTTTGCCCAGGTAGCGAGCCATCTCGTGCTGAGCGGGTGTGGATGGCGTGACGGTGTCGTTGTCGGGGTTGGACTGGGAGTCAACCTGCACGTAGCGCATGAAACGCTCGGCGACATCGGGGAGCTGGTTAGTTGCGGTTTCAGACATAGGTGTCCTTTCTTGTTCGGG
>ERZ773063.667-NODE-667-length-21837-cov-4.237490_pt1 | contig 21837 bp, 18 predicted proteins | sample MGYA00580625_ERZ773063 | MGnify/ENA primary metagenome ERZ773063 (study PRJEB29015, sample SAMEA2738022) | human oral metagenome | biome: human oral; feature: human-associated habitat; material: dental | place: China | collected 2042 ... | reverse complement strand
GAGCTGTTACCCTCACCGTTCGCATTGGATGCTCTTTTTTGCTTGCTTTCACTCACATCTGATGGTATAGTAGAAGTAACAAGACCGCTTGATTTATCGGATGTAGGGCTACCCCCGCGAGAATCGGCTCCAACATTTCTTGCCGACGCGGAGACCGCACCAGCGTTGGACTCGGTGGCAGCATCTAAGCCCGGGCTGCTATAAATCAGGCGGTCTTTTTTTGTTTGCTTTGCGAGTGTTTTATCTCCCTTGGGCATGGCAGACACGACAATATAATAATTCCCGCCACCATCCGCTTGCAGCTCGAAATAGATTGGGGCAACACGATTCATTACTCCCTTGCTTTTGTTCCCAAGTTTTACAAGAGAATATGTGGGATTCTGGCCTGCTTCTACTGGGGCTCTCATGTAAATCTGATCATAGTTTTCTGCGACATCTGCAATCAAGTTCTCTATAGAATCGTAGCCAGCATCTTGCGCTTGTTTTTCATGCGCTTTTGCGTGAATCAACCCTTCTGAATGATTGCCGATACGCAGACGGATTTCGCCGATTTCCAGCTTTTCACCGCTCTGCTGCATGACAGCATCTGAAATGGTCTTTGTGATCTCACCGAAATTCCGACTGCCATTCGGCTTGATGATGAATTCTTTCTCATCTGCCTCTGAAAGAGGTCTACCCGATTCTGTCGTATATCCATCGGCAAGCTCCAAACCGCCTTCATTGGCGGTTTTTTCTTTGCTCTGTTTTTGGGCAGACTCCACCTGTACGTTATCGCCCTGCTTTTCGCGAGACTCCGCCTGTACTGTCTCATTGTCATTCGCACGCTGTGCCGCTGTCTCGCCTCGGAGAAGCGCGTCCTCCGCATCGACTTGGGCGATGCGTTTTAATGCGTGCTCAATCGCCCGCTTCTCGCCGTTTCTGAGGTCGTCGTTCAGCGCTCTGACATCGGGGAGATTCCTCATGCGCATTGCCTTGATGAGTCCACGCCCGAAGTCGCGCCGTGCGCCGTAGCTCTTCGGGATGTCGATGGGACGCATGGAATCCACATGATTGATGGGCACAGGCGCGGGAGTCGGACGGACTGCGCCCTGCTCGGCGGCCTTCCTCGCCGCAGGACTCCGATACGGCGTGACGTCGGTCGGTACGCCCGTCACTTGCATATTCCGCTGCGGCTGCATCTGCGGCTGTGCCTGCGGCTGTGCGGTGGATTGCCATTGCGCCGGCATATCTGCCGCTCCCATGAAAGTCTCCGGATTGGCGTTCGCTTGCGCCGCTCCTTGCAGCGCATCGGGGAGCGCCGCCTGCAAAGAATCTGGAACGGACGACGTATGCCCGTTGCCGAACGCCGTCTCCGCAGCTCGGACGTTCTGCGGCATCTGCCCTTGCGACAACATCCGCTCCGGCATCTGCATGATCGGCGGCATCTGCATTTGCGCCTGCATCGTCTGTTGCGCCGCCCAAGGACTCGCCGCCGCACGGTAGACTTCGGGCAACGTGCGTGCGATGCTCGCGAGGTCTCCTTGCGCCAAGCTGTTCTCAATGACGACGCGCTCCACTTCGTGCGGCGTCGTTTGCGCGTAAGACGCGAGTCGCGTCGCAATCTCCGGCAACGCTGCTGGAGGAAGCTGCTGCACATCAGGCTGATACACTCCTGCGGGCTGCGCCAAGGGCGGCATTCACATCGGCTGTTGCACGTTCGCGAATTGCGCTGCTTGCGCCGCCGGAGACGTTGCGGGCTGCGCCGCATTTGCCGCCGGGGATGCTGCGGGCTGTGCCTGTGCCGCCTGTGCCTGCGCCGCTTGTGCCTGCGCCGCTTGTGCCTGTGCGACTTTTTGCTGATTCTCCATGGCGGCTCTCGTCCGCGCCTGTCTCTGCGCCTCCTCGCCGCGCATGACCATGCGCGTGACGCGCTCCGGGTCTTTGGCGAAGATTCCCTTGATGTCCTTGTGGTCGATGAGACTCTGCCATGCGTTGTAATCGAGCGCGTCTTCTCCTGGAGACGCTGTGCTCGCTTCCGTCGGTGTGTCGCGAATGATTTCCGCTGCATCGATGATCGCCGCCTTCTGCGCGGGTGTCAGCTTATCGCCCTCGATGAGCGCTTTCATCGCGGCTGCATTCGCCTCAAGGTTCTTCGCATCGACGACAAGCCCGCTGTAGTCGATCGGACGGACGCTGCCAGAGACGGAAGAAATGTTGACTGTGCCTCCATACCTGCCGCCCGATTTGATGATCTTCGTCGGGTAGTAGTTCCCCATAGCGTTGTAGTCGCTCGCATGAACAACGAGGTTCTGACTGGACGAATTGCCAATATAGCCGCCCTTGCCATCATAGAGGACGACGTGCCTCTGCGCATCGTTCTTGTCCCCATAGACGATGACGTCGCCCTCTTCCAGACTCGACGCATCGAAGGGAATCACACGATCGCCAGCATCCTCGACGAGCCTGTCTACGTTGACGACGCCCGCCTCCAATTCCGCACGAAGGAAATCGCTCCCCGCAGCGCCGATCTTCGTGACCGCCTCCACGCATCCTCTCGCACCGTTGACCATCCTTGTGCCAATAAAAGGCTCTGCATCATCAAGGAGACTATGAGTTGGCTCAGCTTCCGTCGCTGGATTCATATTCGCGCCGTCGAGGATGCCCATGATTTTTGCGACGTAGTTCTGTGTCTCCGTATAGGGAGGCACGCCCTTGTACTTTTCTACAGCTCCTGGTCCCGCATTGTATGCGGCGAGTGCCATCTCAACGTTTCCACCGAAATCGTCGAGCTGCTGTTTCAAGTATCTGGCGCCGCCCTCGATATTCTGCACCATATCGTCAGCATCTACGCCAAGCGCCGCCACTGTGTCCGGCATAAGCTGCATGATGCCCTTAGCCCCAGTGCTAGAGACAGAGGACTGGTCAAAGTCACTCTCCGCCTGTGCAACGGCAAAGAGTAGGTCGGCAGGCAGTCCATGTTTCGCCGCAGCAGATACGATCGCGTCGTCAATCTCTGCATTGCCGCTCGTGAGCGTCGGTGCATTGTTCGCAGCGGGCGCGTCCTCCGTATCGGCACCGCCGCCCAACACGGCCGACATGCCACCGCCCATTGTCATGCCGACGAGCGCGGAATGACCGACGCGCGGATCTTTCCAAGATTCAAGACTCGTATAGTCGTCCCATCCGGCATAGCCCTCTTTTGCCGCCTGTTGGTTCTGAATGACCTGCTGTGCGGCCTCCTCGAAAGCCTCCTGCCCCGCCGTGCCCGCGATGCCGAGCAGACGCTTCCATACACCCTTGCCGCCCTTGCCAAAGAGAAGCATCTGCTCCATCGTGTTGACTGGAGCAAGCAGGGCGAAATTGCTTCCGCCCACGGCATCCGCGATGCGGTTTGCTGTGGCTTCTGTCTCCCCTTCGACGTAAGTGCCGTTTCGTTTTGCGTCGTCAATATACTGGCGATAGGCTTCATACCCCTCCATTGTGCTTTCCAAAAGCCCTGAGGTTACACCGCCGACGACATTTTGCGGAGATGGCAGTCCGAGGTTCTTCGCTACGCGTCCGACAGCGGGCAGGCTTTTGACCCAGTTGCCCGCCGCACCCACCCATCCCGCTGCCTTGGATACAGCGGAAGCCGCTTGAGGAAGACCACGTAGAGCCGCCGCACCGCCCTTGACGGCTGCACCGCCGAGACCTGCGCCCGCAACGGCAAGCCCGATAGAAGTCGGCAGGGATACGGCGGCTTCGCCTGCGATATTCGCCGCGTCAATAAGGAGGCTGTCATCTGGATTCTGAATGTGCGGATCGTTCGCTTTCTGCATGGCGTCCCCGTAGTTGCCCACAGCACGCGCGATCGCGCCGATAGTGTTATCCATCCCCGAATTTGGCAGGACGCGATGAATTCCATAGCCTAACGTACCCGCCGTGCTGTCGACGAGCTGACCGAAACCAGCGTTCGCGACGCGGCTGCCCCACTTATAGCCTTCCATAACGTTGCCGAGAACCCCTTTGTCGCCGCCAAAGTCCACAGGCCCTGGGTTCGTGTACTCCGCCACCTTGCCCAAAGCGAGAGCCGCTTGCGCCGGAGGAAACAGCATGAGCGGGTTAAAATTATTTACAGCATCCGTCAAAAGCTTTCCCGACTTCACATCATCGGCCAGTCGCCCGAGACCATCCAATACCTTCTGCCCGTAGGATGTGTCGCGGTCATATTTCTCCTCTTCTGTCAGCAAGTTGCGTGAATCCCCTACGCGAACCGATACGCCGCTGTTTGCAATGCTCTGCCGAAGCATGTCTGTCATCAGGCTCATGGCTCAGTTCCTCCCTTGTCATTACTTGTAAGCGTCAAAATTGTACCCAGGGAATTCCTCTTCCAGAATCTCGGGCGGTACATGTCTCCAATGCTCCATCGCTTGATTTTCTGCATTCTCATCGGTTGGATCATCAATGGCGTGCTGCTTCCACATATAGCCTTGCAGTGCGTAGACGTATGCCTCAAACTTTCTAAAGTCCTCCGGCGAAAGCATCTTGCGTCCATCGTCGTACAAGAAATCCGTCAGCTCTTGCAGACCGTGATCGTCCTCGCTGTAGCCGTCTGTAATCGCTTGCTTGGCCGCAAGGTAGCGATTGGAGAACTCGTTAAGGAAGTGCTGCTGCGCCTGTGTCAGCTTCTCGCCGCCCTTGCTGCCAGCTGTCCTGCCGCCCGAGCCGCCCGAGCCGCCTAAGCCACCGTTTTGAGACCTATACTGCTGTCTATACTGCTCGCGCCAATTTGCACCTTCCTGTTGCATCTTCGCGGTAGCGTAGCGCGTATTGTTGTTCGCCTTCGCCACAGCGAGGTCTTTCTTGATCTCTGCATCCGCGATGTTTGCCCGCAACTGACGCCCCGCCGCCTTGTCTCGACTGACGACAATCTCATTCGGCGAAAGCGTCTTGACGAACTGCGCTGCCTCGGGCTTGAGCCAGCCGTTCTTGTCATACATCGTCTGCATCTTTGTGCCGCCGAGGTCGAGATCATTGAATCCCATCTCGGGCTTAGTTTTGCCGATGGCATCCATGAAGTCGCCGGGCTTTGTACCATCTGTCAGCGCCATGAGCGAGAGCGCCTCGGCCATCATCGGGTTCGTCGCGCTTGCCGCCATCTTCGCGATCGCCTCTTGCCTTGCCTTATCACGCGCCTTAGCGTTTGCCTCAGGAATGACAATGCTCGCGATGTCGTTGCCGATGCCGTGAGAGACAAGGTATTCGCGCTTATCGTCGTCCGTCATGCGCTTGACGCGCTCTTCGGCGAAAGCCTTGGCAAGCTCATCGATTGCCGCATTGTAATCTACCTTCTTGTCGATCTGCCCGATGCTTTGCAGATACTTGTAGATGCTCTCCGCTGTAATCTGGTTTGGTACGCTCGCCGTATTCTTTACACCGCCGTCCGCGCCCATTAATATGCCCTGATAGGGGTAGCTGCCATTCGCCACAGGAACGTCCGTGTGCGCGTCTGTACTCTGCCCCATATCAATATTTGCGTCTGGCGTTTGCGTTTCTCCTGCGCTCGTCTGTGCGGTCTGAGAGGGTGTCGCCGTATTCTGTGCAGCCGTTCCTTGTCCCCCTTGGTTCGCGAGAGCATTACTCGCGCCAAGGGAAAATGCGTTTCCCTGGTTCGCGCCTCGAATTCCGAAGGGATCTGCCTTGAAATTCGGCTGTCCCGTCAAAAGCTGCATCAGCTCCTCGCTCGAAAGCTCCGAGGCGGGCTTGGCAAGCCCCGGCACGCCGAGCGTCTGAGGCGCTCCCGCTTGGGCTTGCGGCACGCCCGTTTGCGGCGCTCCTGCTTGCGGTGCCGCCTGTGCTGCGACTGCTTCCATTGCTGCTGCCTGCTCCTGCGTCGGCTGTGCGCCGCCCGCGCCGAACGTCGGCATCGTATTCGTCTTTCCGAGCGCATAGTCTGCCCCCATATCCGACCAGAGGCGCTTGTCATGCGGCAGATGGTTCGAGAGGTCATAGCGGCTCTCATCGTAGAGCGCGGGGAACTGTCTGCGGCTCACTTCATGGTTGAGCTGTTGGAGGTTCATTCCGTCACCCAAGCCGCCGAAATCGAATCCTGCACTCTTGGCATAAGCGCGAAGCTCGTCCGCATTCTTGTGTGCTGCCGCCATCTTCGCGTCGAAATCCTTGACCTCTTTCGAGTCCTCTGCATAGCCGTTGTCAAGAAGATACTGCTTGTCGTTCGCAGCCTGCATGTAACCCTGTTTCTGCTTCAAGTACAGAATCTGCGGGTCTTGTCCAATGAGTCCGTTGCGATCGATCGCCCCTTGCAGGAAGCCTCTCGCATTCGTGCGGTCTGCGTCACTGACATTCGCCATATCCTTGAGCGCCTTGCGCCCCTCATCCACCCAACGGTCATGCTGGTTCTTGAAATATCCGTTGGCAAGGTTGTACCCCACCATCATGCCGATGTCTTCCCAATTCATGCATTCAGCCTCCTATTCTTTCCAGATCGAGCCGTCTCCGCCTTTAGCAATGAACCCGTCCGCGATATATGTATTCGCCCCCGACACTTGGAGGTCGTACACCCAGCGATCGCCGCTGAAGCTGACTGCGTGCACCTCGCCCGCATTCTTCAAGCGCTGCTTCATCTTGAGGTCTTCGAGCGTGACCCATGCGCCGTCCTCCGTCAAGAACGGCTGCGAGAGCGTCGCCATGGTATGTGCGTCCGAGCATACGAGATTGTAGACCTCGACATGATGTGGCTGCATCGTCCGAAGGACTTCGGCCTCCTCCTCGCCGTGCTCGCCCCATGCCATGACCTTGTCGCCGACCTCGATATGCTCGATACGCTTCTCCGAGCCGTCCGCCATCTTGATCTTCGTTCCCGCCGGGAAGCAGAAGAGCTTCGCCCCGAGCGCCTGTCCCGCACCGCCGAGCACGCCGCCCAAGAGTCCGCCAAAGAAGCCGGGTCCGCCCGATTGCGTCGTCGTCTGCGTGCTCGTTCCTTTGCCTGCGACGCTCGCCAAGGCGTTCGTCGTCGCGCCGTTCAAGCCCATCGACGCGTTCCAAGCGCGGAATGCGGGATTCTGCGCCGCCTCCTGCGCGGCTGCAGCAAGCGCGATGGGAGACCCCGCCATATTGGCGAGATTCGAGAAGATTCCGCTGTTCTGGCTGCTGTTTCCTTGCGCGTTCGCCCACTGCTGCTGTGCGAGGTTCGCCTGCTGTCCGAGCGCACCCTGAAGCTGCGAATGCTGCGTGTTGTAGATGTTTTGTAAGGCATTGCCGAGCTGGTACTGATTCGCGTTCCGCTGCTGCGCCATGTTCGCCCAGTTCTGCGCCGCTGCCGTCATATTCGCGTTCTGCTGTTGCGCCATCTGCGCCCAATTCTGCGCTGCACTCGTCGTGTTCGCGTTCTGCTGCTGCGCAAGACCCGCGACCTGCGAGATATTCTGCTGATACTGCCGAGCTGTGGCGTCCGAAGCGTTTCTTCCAATGTCGTTCATCGCTCCCGTCGTCACTGACGAGTTTAATACGCCACGGCTTCCGAGGTCGGCAATTGTCCGCCCCATGGTATTGGCAAGAGCCGAGCGTATGCTTCCTTCCATATTTCTTTGGTACGCTGTCGGCAATGCGCCGTTGGCGAGTCCGCCCAAAACTCCGTTCGCCGCATTCATCGAATCCCAAATGCTGTTTCGTGCACCGCCTAGATCGGCGTTCGCCCGCATCGCCGCGTCCAATCCCGTACGTCCCGCCCAGCCCAGATCGGCGTTTGCATCCTGTGTCGACGCGCCATAGCTCCCGACGAGCGAACCTAAACGCCCGGCATTCTTCACGGCGAGCTGCCCTGTCCGCCCCGCAATCGATCCAAGCATCCCGTTCGCTGTCCGTGTCGCCGCATCGTTCTCCTGTGCAAGCCCTCCCATCGCCCCCAATGCGGACGCCAGCCGATTTTGCGCCTCGTTGTTCATGCGGTTGAAATCGACCTGCACCGTGCCGAGGGAATCCTGTAAGAGATTGCGAGCCACGTCGTTCAGGTAGTAGGCGTTCGGCGCGACCTTCCTCGCATAGTCCGCACTCGCTTGTGTGAGTTGCACCTCTCCCGGTGTTGGCTGGTACGAATTCTGCACCGTCGTCGACGAGCCTTTCTTGAAGCGTGCATGACGGAAGAATCTGCGAAAAGCCTCCATGCTCCCCGCGTCACTTTCCCAATGCCACGCTTGGTATACATCATCCAAGTACATGGTATCGCCCTCCTATATTTCCCACGTCACACCGTATGCCAGCTCGCCCGACCCCTTATAACGAAACATGGGCGAAGCGCGAAGCCACTTGCCCGTTTTCTTGTGCCGTGCATGGTAGCGAATCTCTCCGTCAGGCAGCTTCTCTTCGCGCTCAATGCGATACCCGAAGAGCCGGATGTAGGCGCGAATCTCCTTGCGGATGCAGATTGTGCCGCCCTCCTTGTAGCCGAGCTTTCGCGCGACCTCTTCCACTTTGTCACGAAAAAAGCGACCATCGCCCGCTGTTTGAGCGATAATCGCCATCGTTTCCGTGAACAACACTTCACAGAATCCCTTTTCAGGGACGAAGTATAAGTCATATCCTGGTGTAGGACTGAACGGATCTTCGGGATTCTTCTTGTCGTAGAACGCCGCCCACTCGGCAAATGTCATAAGTCCGCCACCTCCAAAGCCAGATGCTTGATCTGGAACGGCGTTTGAGACGATACTGTCGTCACGATACGCGCCGACGTGTGATTCGTGCGCACCTTGCGCCGCGCATTCACAGGCATCGAAAGGCGCATCGCGTCCACTTCTACGAGCGCCTCGCCCGCCTGCTCTGCCGCCATCGAAGAATCTACGCCGCGCACGATGATTTCATCGCCACTCACGATGTCACGGACGCGCAGCCGATAGTCGATAGGCGCCCCGTTGTCCGTGAGATTCGTCTCCTCCATGCGATAGGCTTCTCGATTCGACAAGACGAGCAGCCCGTCAGGCCTCTCGACTATCGCCGTCACGGGCACGGAGAAGGAGAGTGTTGTCGCCGCACCTACGGCGTAGTTGTAGGCGATGAGGCTTTCCTTACGTGCCGTCGGACGGATGAGCAGCAGCTTCCTTCGGCGCAAGTGAAACATCTCCGGCTCATAGAGACTCTTGACGACAAGCGCATTCCACTTCTCGCCGATGCCACCCTGCGCGATATTGCCGTAGTCCATCGTCGTATGCATCGTCTTCATGCCCTGCCGGCTGACAAACACCGCATCATTGCCCACGGCGACAGCGCAGCCGTGTCCGATAGCGTCCGTTTCCGTCGCCACACGGTAGACCGCCCACGTGTCAATCGCCTGATCGCCGACAAGCTGGTAAATCATGCCGTTGTTCTTGATAATCAAGAGGTCGGTCGCCAAAGGCACAACCGCAATGATGTCGCCGCTGTCGCCATATCCCACGTCGAGCCACGCGCCCTTTGACTTGTCGTTGTCATCCACGGCCCATGTGAAGCCGTCGCCTACCGCAGAAAGCGTGAGGCGGTCTGAGCCGGAAAGACTCGTGCAGAGCCTCGCCGAGCGCTGGAACACCATGTCGCAAACGGGCGCGGCATCCACCGTCTTGAGGCTTCCCTCGCCCGAAAAATCATACGCTTGAAGCCTGCCGCCCGACGCAATCCAGATGCGGTCTTGGAACTTCGCACAAGAAGGGCGGCTCTCGCCCGTCAATTCGCCGAGACGCTTCGGCTTTGCCATGTCGCCCGCAACGCTGTACACGCTCTTATCGACGAGGAACACGAGCAGCGTGTTGCTGTCCACGTCATAAAACGCTCCCCGTATTGCCGACGGCAGGGAAAAGAGCGGCGCCGAAATCCCGCCGCGCGGCACGAGCGCACGCTGATACCCCAAAAACCAGAGATTTTGGCAGAACTGCATCTCGTTCGGCGCAATGAGGTCGCCCTCGCTCATCACGTTGATGCCGCCCGACAAATCGTTGTAGACAACGCGCGTCGCATTGTGCTTCATCGTCCTGCGCATAAGATCACCCCGTCGGCAGTGTGATGGCGATCACGTTCAGCTGCGCATGGCCGGATGCCGCACGCGCATAGAGCTTCGCCTTGACCTTGAAAGGGAATGCCTTCCCTGCCTCCAAGAGAATGCCCGAACCCGCCTCCTTCTCCGTAGACACTTCCACGCTGCGCTCAGGCGCATAAAGCATTCCCTCCGTCGCCGCGATCTCCGTCCAATCCTCCTTGAGCTTGAACACCATTTTTTCATCAAACCTTTCTAAATGTCACTTTATCTTGTATCCATACATGTTCCTCTTCCGTCGGTTTGCGCCGCCGAACGAACATGCTGGACGCTCCTACGAAATAATAATCCTCCATCGCCTCGATTCGCTCCGCATATTCCTTCCATACGGGCGCCGCGCGATACGCCGGAAGAAGCGCTTTCGGCACGAGGACGCGGCACTCGGCAGGCAGGTCGGCAAAGATATCCTCCGTGTACGTGTAGTAAGAATCCTTGTGTTCCAGTTTGAACGTGAACTCCTGCGAATCGAGGATAAGGAAGCGTAGGGAACGGCAGCCTTGGAACATATGCGCGATACCTGTCTCTTTCGACTGCCAAGATATCCAACGGGCAATGCTTCTTTGCGTATCGAATCCCTTGAGACGGATGCATGTTGCCGAGCAGTACTCGAACAGCCGAGGCATATTGGTGATATTGCTCGTGTCCATCTCCAAATAAATGCCATCTTGACTGTACCCTTCCAGCATCTGCGCGATGTCATCCAGCTTTGATGCATTGATTCGCAAGGATAAGCCTCGTGCACAATACTTCTCGTCGCCGACGTGATTGGCGAATTCGTCCCAGAAAGCATCCACATCACCTTTGTCTATTTTGACCTCCTCATTGTAGAAGCTGACATTGCGCAGCATGGCCGTCATATTGGTAGCAGACGAGAAATCTATCTTTTCCAGAAGTCTTGTAGGTTTCTGATCGTAATATGAATAGCCACCGCCACTGATTCCTTCAAATGCACTGTCAAACATGTGAGCGAAATTCTTCACCTTACTCGTCGAGAACGTATGCTCGCCGCAGACAATGTTGCGCAAATTGTAGCAGTCCTGGAACATCCCCTGTGCATTCTCCACATTGCGCATGTCGAATTTCGAGAGATCGATTTCCTGCATATTGATGCAGCGCTTGAACATATACGACGTCGTCTTCGCTTTCGGCGTCACCCATGCACGCGTGTCAGGAGCGCCTTCGAATACGTACGCAGAAGTGGCATAATTATATACTCTTTGCATTCCCCGCAGCTTCGTGCATCCCTCAAACAGTGAAGAGAAATCTTCCACGTTTGACACATCCCACTTTGATACGTCAATCTCCTCAAGCTTCTCGCAGCCTTTGAACATCCCCGCCATCGTCTTGCACTGCTGCATAATCCAGTGTCCCACAGAGAGCCTTGTCAATCGGCGGCAATAGGCGAACATTTCTTTCAAGTTCTCCACGCCGCGCGTATTGATTGCTTCCCCGTCAAATGAGGACAATGATTCACAACGATAAAACATACCCTCGAAGCTTTTCGCGAGAGAAGATACACCCCAGCTCTGCACGCCTTTCTTGCCCGCACCGATCTCAAACCCTGTAACCGACTTGAGCATGAAATCATTGGCAAAAAGATATTCGAGCTTCGTCGCATTGTCGATGGGGTACAGCGAGAGGTCAAGGTGCTCCATCACGGGAAGCTTGGAGAAGAAATGACTCCAATCCGTGATGTTCTTCAGCGCCTCGCGCGTCATTGCCTCTGTAAAAAGCTGCGAGTTCGTCATGTCCTCGCGCTTGACCGCACTGCCATCCTCCTCCCAGAGAAGCGGGTCAAGGCTCTTCAAGGTGTACGTCCTGCCCTTGTCTATGCGGTAGCACTTCATGCCGACAGCAAGATTCTCCGTCGGGAATGCCTCGCCCGCGAAATTGCTCCGAAGTGTCTGCAGCCCCTTGTTGATATACTCGCGCGAATCGCTGACCGTATCGGTCTCCAGTATCTCCCGAAACTCCTGCATGCTCCATCACCTCCGAAAGAAAATGCAGATCTCTATCCAGTACATATTCCCTGACTACACGTTTCAAGGTTATGCATAAAATTCAAGCTCCAATGCGGGAATAACGTTCCCCTGGAAATGAATGCTGTCATACGTAGCGTAAAGAACGCCCGCCCCGTACGCCGAAGGTGTCGGCGTATTGCCTGCACCCTTGATATTGAGCCAATATAACTGAATGCCGTTATTGCCCTGCACATTTGCAACAACACCATAGAAGCCATTCTTCGCCGTACCGCGCCGGCCAATTCTGAGAGCACTCCCGATACCTGGCGTAATAGCAGGGCTGTCACCTCCCGCATAATATGCTAGCTGACAGCCCGCGCTCTTGCAGATAAGCACCATATAGGATGCATTTGCAGGAATCCTTGCATAGTTGAACTGTTTGGGCAGCTCGCCTGACGGCTTGATGAACTGAATGTTTTTATACGCAGGCAAGGACACACGTGCAAACGGTGTCGGCTGTGGCGTCGGAGGCGGTGTTGGAGGCGGTGTAGGTGGTGTCGGCGGTGGTGTCGGAGGCGGCGCAACAGCAACCGCCTGTAACACGGCGTACACAGCGCTTCCCTTGCGCACACGCAGAGGACTCGCATTTGCATCGCCCGTGCTGCCGAGCGCGGCGTAAAGGACGTTGCCGCCGTCGCGCAAACAGAGCGCGTTCCCTCCCGCTTCCGAGAGGTTCGTATAGAGATTGTGGCCGATGACCGCGCCGCCCCGTCGTATATAGAGCTTCTTGTGATAAATTCCCATACCGTCACCTATGCAATCCAAATATTTCCGCCGCGATCATACGTTGGGATATTCAGCGCAAGATCGGCACCATCCGCCCAACCCGCCCTGCCCGCCGACTCTGCTCTTGTCGCTTTATCTGCAGAAGCGGCTCTCGCCGCCTCGTCTGCTGACCCTGCTTTCGTCGCCCAGCCAGTGACGTTGATGCTCCACGTGCCATAAGCTCCTGCGCCGTCCTTCGGTGCATACGTTCCCGCAATATCTCGGCCGATTCCATCCTTGTTCGCCTTGTCTGCTTGGGGCGCAACCTTCGGTAGAGCATCGACTACTGTCTGCACCTGCTGCCTCACATAGCTCTTCGTCGCCACGTCTTCCTGCATCCGCAGCTGCTCGACGGGAACCTTTCCGTTCTCGTCGAGCGTTGCCACGCCCTGCGCCTTTCCGCGCGTAGAAACCAACACATACGTCTCCTCAAGCCTTCGCCCCAAACGGTCTGAAATTGCCTTGTTTGCAACCTCCGCCTCCGCCGCAAACACCCCCGAGGATGCATCGTCCTCCCACTTAAGCGGGCTTGTGTTCTTCAGCGTGTACGTTCTTCCCAAATCCACACGGTAGCACTTCATGCCAATTTGCAAGCCTGTCGTCGGAAATGCCGTGCCCGAGAAATTCGAGGCGATCGTCGCCATATTGTTCTCAATGACCGCCCTTGAACGCTTAATACTCTCCTGCGGTATGACCTTGTAATTCTGCATGCGAAGCCTCCTCTCAATAGCCGACGGCGCTCCATGTGATACGCCCCTTCGCCCGCGTCCCATCGCTCTTGACAAGCTCCACGTCGAAGTAGAAACCTGTGCCGTCCTGGTCAATCGCAACGATATTCGGCGTAATGACCCCTGCCGATGTATTGCCTCCTTGAAGTGTTACGGAAACCTCGGGTTTTGTGTAATAGTGTTTGTTGAACCGCACACGCGTAGGTTTTTCCGTGTCCGTGATGACAACCGTTCCCTTGTCTACTGTGTCCTCGATGTCCACATTGATGACGGCGTCATAAACGACAGGCTCAGAACCGTACGCCCCCGCCTCCACGCGAAGTCTCGTCAGCGCATTTTGATACTCGTACTCGCCGACGTTGTACGGCATGAATGGCTCATATCCTGGCGCCGTATCGACGAGCGTCTTGAACCCCGCCAGATCGAACGGCGCATCTCGCAGAGCGACATTCGATAACACAATGTCTGCTGGACGCAAGAAGGATTCCTTGAGTCTTAGACCCTCACCGTATGACGCAGAGAGTGTCGCCCCCCAAACATCTTTGACTTGTGCATTCTCGATGTACTCGTGCTGGAATACACATTGGGAAGAAAAAGTGGCCGAAAAGCGCAGTGATTCATGGTGCAACGCATGAAACCCTCTCGTATCCTCGTATTTCTCCATCAGAGAAAATGGCTGCGTAAATATGACGCTCATCATCTGCTGAGGTGTATCGACGATATGAAGCTTCTCGGCATACTCCCGTACGAAGTCCATACGGGCAGCTCGATCGTCTGAGACACTGAAGGAATCCGTCAAATGGAGCAATCGCAGCGAGAGCCAGTCAAAACCATCTGCAAATGAAACCTCATCAAAAAGTTCTCGTACATAGTTTGCACTTCCCGCTGCCTCATCTGCAATCGCCAAGGATTCTTCAAAATTCCGCCGATAGGCGATGGACGAGGAAATCTCATCGCCGAAGACCAACCCTGCACCGAAATCTTTCCATGGCTTCGCCGCCCGCGCATCTGCAAAGGGGAAGTCCGCCTCAGCCCACGTTAGACGGCGGCTCTCATGAAAACTGCTCCGCTTCTCCCCCATCGCTTACGCCTCCTCAGCTCATCGTGAAAGTGAATGTCACCTCGTATGTATCGTTCTCCCCCTTATTGACGACGGGGAAAACGATACGGTCAAGCAGCCCTGCATTACCGCAGACACACGCTTCGCAGATTGCGCCCGTGGCCTCACCCTTCCCGAATTTTGCCGAGATGCTGAATACCTTAGTTCCCTGCACGTGCTGATACGTCGCTTTCTTCGTCATCAGACGCGAATATAGACTCGTCTGTTGTGCACTTACTGCCGTAGCGCTCGTGCCGACAGCAATCGAGTCCATCGCATTGGGGCGCGTCGCACTGCTGTTGCCGATGGCATCAGCAATGAAATCATAGCCACAATCCAGAATCATATTGTCCTTGCGCGTCGTCGTCACCGTGCCGTCTTCCTTGCGCAATACGCCGACGAACGATCCGTGAACCTTCAACCTCTGCTTTTCCTCCATGTGAATCCCTCCTAGAATCTCGGGTAACAATAAAGCTTGTCAAACGCACCGAGAGGGTGCGCTTTAACAGTGGCGTGTACGGTCTGCATAAAACCGAGGGAATGCAGAAAAAGAACTCGCGATTCCTCTGTTTGGGAAATCGCGAGTGTCAGCCAATCCACATCCATCGTCCGAAGCACGACGCGAGCCTCTGCACCGTCGCTTCCCGCCAAGTAAAACTCCTCAGCCTCCCTGTCAAAACCGACACGCAGCCACCTATCTGCCCCCTCTAAGGACAAAAACACCGTATCAATGCGCTCCGTGACCTTCATACTGAAACTCAATCCGAACGTTCTGCCAACCTGAACTGCGTAAGAAAGCCTCGTCAGCGCGTCGATATGCAGCCCTCTGTGCCAGCGCCCGTTGCGAAAATCTTCCGCGTGTTGCGCCTCCTGTGGAATCGTCCCGCGTGAACCTGCGAGCGCCCCATCGAGCATGAACAGTTCCCCGGTTGCGGAAAATCCCACATACCGCGCAATCTCATGGCGTACCGACGCGCCTTCCAAGCTGCCGATCACGCCGTTCCACGTCAGCTTTTCCGCCTCTGCGCCATCCCATGGGAAATCCACATCCGCCCATGCCATGTCGTCCGACGTCGCGCCAATGACTTTGTAGTCGTACCAGTTGCGTGCACGGTACACTTGTGGCAGCGCTACGGGCACTATGTACTCCCCGAAGAGCGCACCCTTTTCCAAGCGCAGCTCCTCCGCCGCCTCATCGTAGTACATATTGATCTTGATGCCCGGGTACTTCTCTTTTTCTTGGTCGAGGGAGAGGATGACGTTGCGCGAAGCGTCCGTTGCCGTGTCCATGACGACGTAGGCAGCGTTCTCGCTGTAGTTATCATGCTCATCAACCGCTTTGACGAGCATGAAGTACCGCCCGACGTTCGGATAGACGTAGCGGTGCTTTGTCAGCTTCGTCTCAAAGAGCTGCAGTGCTTTGTCCCACTCCGCCGTCTGTCCAACAGCAACAACGTAGCGCACATTGTGCACGGGCACGGCGTCCCAAAAGAAATCCAGGTTCGCGCCGTTTCGCTCGACCGTGAAATTCTCCACGTCGGGCAGTACGCAGTAAAGCGTCTCACTTTCGCCCTCACCAAACTGGTCGTAATAGGCGACGCGCACCCGCTTTATGACTGCCTGCCCCTTGTAAAGAAACACGTTGTCGGGCGAGGAGAAACGTTCCTCATTGACATAGACGTGAGCGCCGATGCAGTCCAACGGAATCTCCAAAAACGTGATGAGTGTGCCCTCGTTCGTCTTTGTCAGGGAGATGTCCTGCGGCCTCTCAGGCCGACGTTTTGTGTAATGCAGCTCCGACGGCGCACTGCGGTTGCCATCTTTGTCCACTGCAAACAGGTAGATGTGCCCGACGTACGTCAAGGGCAGCACGCTCGATGTGCTCATCTGCGTGCGCTCCAACAATCCCGCGACACCTTCATTTTTATCCGTGCGCAGCTCATAATAGGCTAGGTTGGCGAGCCAAGGCACATGATCCCAAGCGAGCGCACCGCCGAGCCGCGTGAACGTCAAACGGAAATTGCGCGGCATCGAGAGCTTGCCTTCTTTATGCTCCTCAACCTCCTCCGCCTTGAAGCCGTTCGCCGCATTGATCTGCTCCGCTTGCAGTGCGAGGAACTGCTTGAGGATGGTCATGATGTAGCGCCCATCTCCTGCCACGGAGGGCGGCAAGTCAGGCACATGAAGAATCCGCTTTGTAATCTCAGCCATCGAGACTCACCGCCCCGGCGAGAAGACCGCGCAGCTCATCATAGAGCGCCTTATCCTGCGAGATGTCGTACTCATTGCGATTGAGCGCAAGCAAAACGGCGACCTTGACCGCATAATCATTGAGCGCCTCATGCGAAAACGGCATCTCTCCCGCATCACTTTCCAAGAGCGGCATCGTCTGCCAGTAGCGAAAGCGTATCTCCGAAAGACTGCGGTCGATGAACTGCACCTTTCGCCCCGTCATGCGGATTGGATAGCGCCCCGCAGGGGAGACGTACCGCTCAGGCACGCTCTCGCCATCGTGCAGCAATATCTCTGCGGCCATCATCGGCGAACGCGCGGCAATCAGCAAACTCGATACCTCGTTGATGGCGGTATTGAGAAACCCTAGGCATTCCTCGATGCTGTACTCATCCGAGATGTCATGCCCCGCCGCCTTGATATCCGCCACAGCCTTCTTGACCTGCATCCTGCTCACCTCACATGAAAAACGGCATCTTCGGCCGCAGACCGTTGTACTTCCTCCGAGGCACGATCGCCTCGACCTCCGACATGACCGCCTGCGTCATCGTGTCCACATCCGTATTGTTCAGCACCATGCGTGTGAGCTTGACGAGAGCATCCGTAAAACTCTCGGGCAGGCTTATCAGCCAACCGTCCTTCGCGGTGCCCAATGTGCCGTAGTATTGCAGCCGAAACGGCTCTTCGGCATACAGTTTGCCGCCGAAAAGCCGAAACGTGTCCGCCGTCACGTGCTCATCCGACACCGCATGCAGCCGATAGCCGTCCGACAGACGGTACAAGCCCTTGATAGAGAGGAAATCATCGGGCAAAGGCACACCGTCAGCAAAAACTGTCGCGTCATCGCAGACCTTCTCTCGCTCCGTCACATCGCTCTGCATGTTGGCGAGGCGGTTCGCGACGTAACGCAAGACCTCGTTCAAAGCCTCCCAAATCTCATAATCTGAGAAGCGCACCTCGTCCGTGTCCTTTTCCTTCCAGCGCACCATCTGCTTGATGCGCGTCGCGTCAAGCACTCGACACACCCCCCTGCCAATACCGTTTCTGATGTTCCTTGCTCACAGCAAACGCAGGATGTAACTCAAAGAACTTCTTGATGAGCCGCGTGAATTCGCCCATGTCGCCGCCCTTCCGAGCCTTCCTGGCCTCTATAAGCCACGGATTGAACAGCCACATCTCGGGCGGGATGAACCCCAGCGGCACGATATTCTTGCCACGTCCGCCACTCGCCGTCACGTCTCGCGCCATGTCGATGGCCGCTTGGCAGTCGATGCGATTTTCAAGGACGGTCTTGCCGTCCTCCTCATAGAGCTTCTGATTGAGTATCACATAGCGTCCTCCTCCCCAAAAAGAAAAGGCCCGCATTTTGCGAGCCTCTATTCTCATTCTTTCTCACACTACTACGCACGCTTGATGCCGTAGATCGAACCCGACGCCTTGGGCTGCGTGCCCTGAAGGCCGACCCACGACTCGATGACGAACTCTTCATACGAGCCTTTCTTCGCGAGTCCCGCGACCTCGTGCGTGCGGTCGAACCACTTGAGATCCCAATACGCCATGTCGAGGAGGTCAATGATCGTGTCCTCGTACATCGGATGCACCTGCGCATGAATCGTACCGAAGTCGGATTCGTAAACATCCGTAATGTTCACGGCCACCTTATCCTTCGAATTGCGCTGCTTTGCCGCGCCGCCCGTGACGATCGCCGAGAAGCGGCGCTTGCTGCGCCCGCTCATCACCGCGAGCGTCGGATTGCCGCCGCGCTTGCTGCACATCTCCATGCAGTCGTTGATGTGGTCTTCCGTGAAGAGCGCATCGCCCGCCGTGAAGACGTTGTTCTTCACCATCTGCACGCCCTGTCCTGCCGTAGAGAGCGTGATCTGCCTCTTGTTCTTGATCGCATCGTCCATGCTGTTGTAGATCGTGAACTTCTTTGGGTCGGTGTCCTTGCGGATGTAGTACGGCAGGTTAGCCGAAAGCTCCGCAGGAAGCTTGTTGCCTGCGCCGGGCTTCGCCTTGAAGTAGATGAAATCGCCCGTATTCATGCTGTGCGCTGCTGTCGTTGCGCCCACGTTGCCCGTGAACGTCACATCTTCTGTCTCCTCCGTGAGGAAGTAGCGCACGCCGCCCGTGAGTGCGGGATTGCCCGGCGACTCGTTGCGCGGAAAATCGTTGAAGACGAGAGCATACTCAATGTCACGCGCGTGCTGCCTGAAAGTATTGTTCCGCTGACGGTTGAACTCATCTTCTGGCGTGTACTCCTTCGCGTGCTGTTTCTGCGCGTCGGACACCCTGCCCGAACTAATGAAGTGCTGGCAGTTGTTGTCCCACTGCGCGAGCGATCCGACCTTATCCGTCGTATAGTCCGTCATCTCAGGGTGCGCGTTCTCCTGCGGCGGCTTCAAGCCCTCCGTCGTCCAGTTGAATTTGAGGCTCTTCGCCTCCGGGGCCGTCCCGAAATTCGAGAGGAAGAACGTCATATCGGGGTCAATGTTCGTGATGATCTTGCTAAAATCATCCTTCGTGCCAACAGCCTCGTACGTTACGGACTGCGACACGGATTTTGCAACCAATGCCATGATTTACCACCTTTCGTATTCAGCGGAGGTTCGCTGCGATGAAGGCGCTTCTCTCCCTCGCATTCATCGTGCGCATAGCCCTCCAATCAACTTCCTTCGCGGGCGCGGCGGTCACTCTTCCAGCGCCTTCTACCTTGGGCGGCTGCGCCCTTGCGGGCGGCATCGCGGGAACAGGCGTCGTCGGCACGCCCTGACGCTTGGCGTAAAACGCCTTGCGCGTCTTGTCGTAATACTCCTTGAGCACAGGCACATCCGCACGCGTCGGCGTACCTTGTGCAAGACGACGCATCGCCGCCTCCACTTTGACCGCATCGGCGTATGCCATGCGCCTGTAGTGCCCAATCATCATCTGGTCAATCTCCGCAAAATGCGGCTCTGTAGCGGCAAGCTGCTGATAGAGCGGCACAATCTGCGCCATCGCCTGCTGACTCTCCTGCTGCTCGGCTACCATCTGCCGCTGGTGCTCATCAATGGAGCGTGCGAGCTGCTGGATATTCATCTCGACGGCAACGCGGTACGCCTCGACCTTCTTCTGCGCCTCCTCGTCCTCGCCGTACTCGACGCCCTCAATGTCGCTCGCCGAAAGCCCGAGATCAGCACGAGCCTTAGCCTCTGCGACTTCGCGCATACGTCGGTACATCGCCGTCATATCCGGCGCGGGCTGCGCCTCCTGCGACGGCTGCTGCATGGCTGCGGCCTGCTTCATAGCGGCCTGCTGCTGCGCCTGCATGGCGGCGATCTGCCGCTGCTGGCAAAGAGCGATGTAATTCGCCTTGAGCGCGTCGGGAATGCGGCTCTCGTCCACCTGCCCGAGCGTCATCGCCTGCAAGAACTCGTCCGACGTGTAGGCGGGCGGTGCTGCGGGATTCTGCACATCCTCGACAGGCGACTGTGCGGCCTCATCGGGCTGCGCAGCCGCATCACCTTGTGCAAACTGCACGACTCGGCGCTCTCCCGTCATAGGATCAACCTCTATGGCAAACTCGGGCGGCGCGTCCGTCTGAGGCGCATCCGCTGCCGGAACATCAGCCGCCCCCGTCTGTACATTCGCCGCAGATGCGGCAGGGGAATTTGCCGCAGGCGCAGCCGTCTGTGCCGTGCTATCCGCGCCCGTCTCTGCGCCCGCAGGCGCCCCGTTCATCATCATTCCTGCATCTTCTCCATTCATGTCCTTTCCTCCCTCTGCAAATCACGCAAGTGGGCGTCCGCCTGCTTGCCAGCGTTTGACACCGACACAAGACTCTGCCAAAAACGCTTCGCCGCCTTGTAGTCCGCCTGGACTTCTATCAGCTCCTCTGCGCCTTTCGCCTTCACGAGCCTTGAGAGCGTCTGCGCCTCGACATCCTTGAGCCACGCCTCGCCGAACTTCTCAGCGAGCAAGTCACGCGCCTCAAGGCCGTCCCGCGCCCTTCTCTGCAGCTCCATCTTCCTTACCGTCTCCATACCGTGTCCCTCCCTTCACGCCACAACTGGTAGGCATGGCCGAGCGTATTGTCGCGCGTAATCTTCGCCTTCATGCTCTCGGGCGTCGTCTCGATGCCCACCTGCTTCAAGGCCTGCACCTGCGCGTCGATGGGAAGGTCGTCGAACCTCGCCGAAAGCTTCGCCATCGTCTTGGCACGAACATCCGCTTCCTTGAGCGCGAGCTGCGCCTGCAAAAGAGCCTCCTCCTTTGCCTGCTGCTCTTGCTGTGCCTGCTGCGCCTGAGCTTGCGCCTGCTGGAACTCCTGTCCTGCTGGGTCGAGCAGGTACTTCTCCGTCGAGCGGATGCCCATCGCCTCCAACAGCTCCTTGGCGATGTTGTACCACGAGGACGCGTTGACGACGCCAATCATCTCCAACTTCGGATAAAGCTGGCTGATAAGCACCATCAGGTACTGAATCTGCGCCTCCTTCGTCGACGCGCCGCGCCCGACATTGACAATGAGGTCATAGTCAATGCTTAGCTCCTCGCGCCGGATTATCATATTCTCGTCGGCAAGTCGCACGATCTGTCCGTCGTCAACGAACTTCTGACAAAGCAGGATAATGAACTTGACCATCGGGATCCACGCCGTCTCCGCCGCAAGCCGCGCAATCAGTTTGATTTTCTTGTCACTTGCCCCCATGATCGCCGAGATGCCCGTCGCCGTACGGTTAAGGCTTGAAGAGTCCAGCCCCTGATTGTACCGTGTGCTGCCCGACTGGCTCTCGATCTCGTTCTGTGCGTACTGCACGAGCGTCATTGCAGAGCTGTCAATCTGAATCGGCGGCGGCTGAAACACCGCCTGACTTGCAGAAATGCCGTTCTTGACGGGGACAATCTCCGCGCGCTCGAGCAGTGCGTCCATATCAACGTTGTTCTCATCCACAAACTTCTGTGGGACATTGTTCTTCG
>ERZ773063.665-NODE-665-length-21856-cov-4.483831_pt1 | contig 21856 bp, 30 predicted proteins | sample MGYA00580625_ERZ773063 | MGnify/ENA primary metagenome ERZ773063 (study PRJEB29015, sample SAMEA2738022) | human oral metagenome | biome: human oral; feature: human-associated habitat; material: dental | place: China | collected 2042 ... | reverse complement strand
TGTAATAATAAAAAATTGATTTCAGATTGTAAAAATTATAAAGTTGCAGATAAATACGAAAGAAAAGAAACTTTTATAATAAATCAATATGCTGGGGAAATAAATGGTAGTCCCTTGTATATTCCAGTACCACAAACATCTGTATATTATTATATAACTTTTGAAAATAGCAACACTTATTCAATCGGACAATCAAAATATAGATTAGTGAATGTTGGAGAAAAAATTAAAGAATGTAAATTTTAGAAAAAATTGGACAATGGCAGTTGAATATTTTTGGTTTTGTGGTATAATATACGTTATATTATACTAGGAGAAATTTATGGAAAAACGTTTTAAATTTGAATATAATAAAGAAAAATATATTTATGATTGCTATTATTTTGAATGGATAAAAAAACTTTTTGCATACATATCAGTTATAAATGATGCAATTGAAACTGAAGAAGATGAAGATTTTAAAAATTTTTTAAAAAATATTCGGAGTACATTCGCGAAATTTTTATATTATATGACAAAAGAAGAGATGGCACAATCAAACGAGAACAAATTATTAATACCTTTGAGTATAGCAGTGTTTCAAAAAGAGAATTACAGCGAAATAAAAAGTGCTTGTTTAAGTAGGTACATAGGTAGTTTGAGCTCTAATCATTTTAACGAATTGTTTACAAGTTTTTTATATGATTTTTTTATTAATTTTTGGTCAGACTTTGAAAATACGATAACTTTGTTGTGCACCGCAATTGATGAAAAAATAAGAAACGAACTAAAAGAAAGTAATTGGAAAAAAATAGAAAAAATATTAAAAGAAAGTTTGAATGATTTTGAAAATTCTGAACAAATTTTATTAGAAATATCAAAAAATAAGGAAAAGTTTACGAAAAAACAATTTGTATCGTTTTCTGATAAAATAAATTATATTTTCAAAACAATAAAATTAGATTATGACAAAAATAGAAATATAAAAAATGATAAAAAAGTTTTAGATTTTGGAAGTAAAATGCGGAATACAATACATAATAACGGTAAAAACAAGGGAAAAAATATTGAATTAAAGATAAAAGCTAAAAAAATAATTCTTGAACAAAACAAAGAACCTTACTACGAAAACTTTAAAGATATTTTTTATCTTATAGACGAAATAATAGACATATGCGCAACAATTATAAAAACGTTCAAAAAACAAAGAAAATCAACAAAGACCAAATAAAACTGGTCTTTTTTTGTGCAAATGTTAAAATTTAGATTTAGAAAGGAAAACAAAAATAAATGAACGAAAAAGACATAGACAGAATAGCAGATAAAATAATAGAAAAAATGAAAACTGACAGAGAAATAAAAACAGAGAAACAATTAACACCATTTCAAAAGACAGAAAAACTGTTATCAGAATTATCTTTATTGAAAGGTGCTATTGATTCTAAAAATATGCTTATAGAGGATTTGAAGAAAGAGGGAATATCAATTCATAAAAAGGAAACAGGTGTTAATGTACAGACTAGTAAGGTGTATCTATCTGAACTAGAAAAGGTTGAAAATAGGATTGAAAAATTACAGGAAGAAATTGCAAGAATAGAAAATGTGATTAGTATGGTTGAAAGAGCATTAGGTACAATTAGGAATAATAAATATTACGATATAATAGAAATGAAATATTTTGATGATTTAACATTTGAGCATATATCTGAAAAATTAAATATAAGCGTTATAACTGCAAAGAGATATAAAAATAAAATGATTAGACAGTTGCAACTAGTTATATTTTCAGATGATGTAATAAAAAATATATTAAATTGAAAAATGATACTTTTTTGATATTGTATATAATTTTTAATATGTTATAATATGTCAAGATGTAAGAGTATGAGTTAAGTACTTGTAATTGAATCCTTGATTTTATATAAGGACAAGACAGTTTAAAAGCTGTCTTTTTTAATAAATACTTTTTTGTATATCGCCTTGTGATTCGGCAGCCGCTTAGGATTGCAAGGTATTTTTATTTTTGAGGAGGTGGTAGCATTGAAATTAAATGCAAGGCAGAAGTCTTTTTGTGAGTTTTATGTAGCTAGTGGAAATGCTACTGAATCTGCAATAAAGGCTGGGTATAAAGAAAAGTATGCGGGTGTAAATGCTGATAAATTACTAAAAAATACTAATGTCTCTAAATATATAAAAAAGATAATGGAAGAACATGCAAATAATAGAATAGCTAAAGCTGAAGAGATACTGGAGTTCTTAACTGCAACTCTAAGAGGAGAAGTAACTGAAGAAGTAGTAGTGGGAGGATTTGGGAAATCAGCAACAGAAAAAATAATTAAAAATGTAGATTTAAGAGATAGGTTAAAAGCAGCGGAACTACTTGGTAAACGATATAGATTGTTTACTGATAAAGTTGAAGTTGAAGGAGTTGTGCCTGTTATGATTGTAGGTGAGAGCGAACTTGAAGAGTAGAAAAGTGAATCTGCCAGAACTGGTTGGAAAAGGATATAGAGATTTTTGGAACTTCAAGGGAAGGTACAAGGTCGTAAAAGGATCAAGAGCAAGTAAGAAAAGTAAGACAACGGCATTATGGATAGTCTACAATATGATGAAATATAGAAATGCAAATACTCTTGTTGTACGTAAGGTATACAGGACTTTGAAAGACAGTTGCTATTCAGATTTAAAATGGGCAATACATAGATTACAGGTTCAAGACTATTGGGAGTTAAAAGAAAGTCCACTTGAAATAACATATAAACCTACTGGACAAAAGATTTTATTTAGAGGTTTTGATGATCCATTAAAGATTACATCAATTTCAGTGCCTGTTGGACAATTGTGCTGGTGTTGGATTGAAGAAGCATATGAGCTAACAGATGAAACAGCTTTTAATATGCTTGATGAAAGTATTAGGGGTATTGTAGAAGAACCTTTATTTAAACAAATTATTTTAACTTTTAACCCATGGAATGAAAGGCACTGGTTAAAACCTAGATTTTTTGATAGAGTAGCACCAAACATATTAGCTTTAACTACTAATTACTTATGTAATGAGTGGCTTGATGAAGCTGATAAGAAATTATTTGAAGATATGAAAAAGAATAACCCTCGTAGATATCAAGTTGCTGGACTTGGTAATTGGGGTATAGTGGATGGACTTGTCTATGAAAATTGGCAAGAGTTAGAGTTTGATTGGAGAGAAATTTTAAATAAAAGACAAAAAGCAAAAGCAGTATTTGGGTTAGATTTTGGATATACCAATGACCCTGCTGCTTTTTTTTGTGGGATATTGGACCAGGAACAAAAAGAAATTTATGTTTTTGATGAAATATATCAAAAGGGAATGCAAAATAGAGCTATTTACAACAATATAGAAAAACTCGGATTTAGGAAAGAAATAATAGTTGCAGATAGTGCGGAACCAAAAAGTATAGAGCATTTAAGAAGTTTAGGGCTTATGAGAATTAAAGCCTCAAGAAAAGGTAAAGATAGTATAAATGCTGGCATACAATTTATTCAGGATTTTAAAATATTTATTCATCCGAGATGTAATAATTTTCTTACGGAAATAAGTAATTATAGCTGGGATAAAGATAAATTTGACAAAACAATTAATAAACCGATAGATGATTTTAATCATTTAATGGATGCCATGAGATATGCACTTGAGGATTATATGAGAAATAATCGGATGAAGACAATTAATAAAAATATATTGGGGGTGAGATAATGGAGATAAAAATCTTGGAAAAAGCATTGTGGGATTTTTTAGTGAATGATTTAGCGCGGCTACAAAAACTGGAAGATTATTATGTTGGTAGGCATAAAATATTGGAAAAACCTAATAGGTTGAAGGAGAAACCAGATAGTAAACTTATTCACAATTTTCCAGGATATATAACTACGATAGCAACAGCTTACTTCATTGGTAAAAATATTACTTATAAGTTGTTGGAAGACAATTTGGCTAATGAGTACGAGATTGTTGGAAAATATTTAGCTACGGAGGAAGAACAGCAGTGTAATTATGAACATGTTGAAAACTGTTCAATTTTTGGGCGGTCGTATGAGTTATGGTATAAAAATATAGATAATACGATAAATTTTAAAACACTAGATCCTCGAGATGTTTTTGTTATTAGAGATAATACGATAGATAAAAATATTAAATATGCAGTTCGGTGGAATAAAGAAAAAAATGAAAACAATGAGTATGATTATATTTTGGAGATTTATGATGATAAAACTGTAACTGTTAATACATTTACTTCTGTTATGGATTACAAAGGAATAATACTAACTCCACAGGGGCAAGGCGAAATTAGATTACACGGATTTAACAAAGTACCAATTATTGAATTTGCGAACAATAAAAGGAAACTTGGGGATTTTGAAAAAGTAATAACATTGATTGACGGATATAATGAAGCAGTGTCAACTTCATTAGACGATATGAAAGATTTTACAGACGCAATCCTAGTATTGACAAATATGCAAGGAACTGATGAAGAAGATATAGAGAGCTTGAAGAAAAACAAAGTGATGTTATTGGGAGAAAATGGAGAAGCTAACTGGCTAGTAAAAAATGTAAACGATACATATTCTCAAAATAATAAAAATAGGCTAAACCAGGATATTCATAAATTTTCCTTTATTCCTGATATGCAAGACGAAAATTTTGCTGGAAATAGTTCAGGTGTAGCATTAGGCTACAAACTGCTAGCACTAGAACAACTGGCTGCACAAAAAGAAATGTACTTTAAAAAAGCATTAAACGAAAGATTAGAGTTAGTTATTGATTATTTTGGATTATCATTGAAACCATTAGATATTCAAAAAATTTTCACGAGAAATACTCCTGAAAATTTGCTTGAACTTTCAACTGCAATAACAAATTTACAAAATATCGTATCACATGAAAGTTTAATTTCCCTACTACCTTTTGTTGAAGATACTGAAGCAGAATTGAAAAAGATTGAAAAAGAAAATCAAATTGAGCAACCATTGGAATATAAGGGATTAATAGATGAACAGATGGACAGGAAAAAAATAGATGAAAAAGAATAATAAAGAATATTGGGAAAAAAGGCAACTTGCACGAGAAGAGTTATCGTTTAATAAAGGTACAAAAGCATACGAAGAATATGTAAAAATACTTAGTAAGAGCAAAAAAGAGATAGAGAATAAAATAGCCCAATTATACGCTAAATATCAGCAAGAAGTAACAAAACTAGGTATTGATAAGATTCAGGCTAATAAACTGCTTCGTGGTACTGAGTATAAAGAATGGCGATACGATATAGGAAAATATGTAGAGGAAATTGAGAAGTTGAAAAAAAGTAATCCTGTTGAGTTCAGGAAAATGTCAGTTGAACTTGAAACATTGGCATATAGAAGCCGTATCAGTCGACTGGACAGTTTAAAAGCAGGTGTTGACTATGAACTTATACAGGCAGGGGAGAAAATAAAAGGTAAAGTGACAGATACATTGGCTGATGTTTACGAAAATACTTATACATCATTCGTTGAGGATTTGAATTTTAAAAAAGGTGTAATTAGTAGTAGTACAATAAAAATGGCATTGGAGCAAGAATGGAGTGGGGCTAATTATTCAAGTAGAATATGGAGTAACATTGATAATTTAGCGAAAGCGATAAAGAATGAAGTGATTGTTGGGCTGAATAAAGGTATTAACTATAGAACTATGTCGCAAAATATAGCTAAGAAGTTTGATACAAGTTATAAAAATGCTGAAAGGCTAGTAAGAACTGAAACTGCCCATATACAAAACCAAGCAACGCTTATGGGGTATAAAGATTCTGGAGTTGTTAAGTATGAGTTTTTAGCAGTACTTGATAGTAGAACAAGCCATATTTGTGCTAGTCTTAATGGTGAGATATTTAAAACAGAAAATGCTATGGAAGGAGAAAATTATCCGCCAATGCACCCTCGGTGTAGAAGTACAACTGTTCCTTATGAGTATTCCGATGTTTTTTCTGATGAACCTGAAAAAGAAGAGTTGAAAAATGATGATAATGAGGGTACAATTAATAATAATGGTACTGTTTTTGTTGAAGGTGGTAGATACAGAAATATAGGAAATATTAATGCAACGGAGTATAAAGATGAACCGCTAGAATTGTTGCGAAAGTATGAACAAAAAATCGTTAAGAAGAGCAAAGAAAATGCGTTAGTAATAGCTAAAAATGGAGATATTTATATTTTGAAAGGAGATGAAAATTCGATACCAAGTCATAAGATGACTAAAATTAATTTTGAAGACGCTTTATATACTCACAACCATCCTAAAAATAGTAATCATGAGTGGGGATTCAGCAATGATGATTTTAGTTCATTTACTAATTTAAAATTAAAATATTTAGCAGCAATTGACGAAAAGTACATTCATGAGTTATCAAAAGATATGTTTGAAATGAAAAATATACTGTCAGAACTAAATAAGTCACCAGATAAAATGACTTATGAAAGATGGATAGTAATAAATCAGTATAAAAAAGCAAAAGAAAAAGGATTAAGGTATAAGAGAAATGAAATTAACAAAAGATAATGAAGTGTATAAAAGTTTTAAGAAGTTAAAGGAAATAGAAGAAAAAGCTGATAATGCTGAAAATAGCAAAGAAAAAATATATTGGCGTGGGGAATATTTGAAAAAGGACAGAGAATTTTTTGAACAATTAAAACGCTCTGAGTTTAAAAAAGAGAAAGCTTTGACTATTTTGGAAAAATTGGATGAATTATATTTGAGCGAAAAAAAATCAAAAGAGTAGTTTAACGACTGCTCTTTTTATTTGTCGTACTGATGGACGTTAAACATCTGGATAGAAAATAGTCGACAGACTTTAAATGGGAGGATAATTATGTCAGAAAATACATTTACACAGGAACAAGTAGATGAAATGATTAAAGAAAGGATTGCAAGAGAGAGAAAAAAGTTTGAAAGTGAGAAAAAAGAATTGGAGAGAAAGCACGGAGAGACGATTGAAGAGTATGAAACAAGAATCAATAATGCTAATCTTACTGCAGAAGAGAAGTATAATAAAAGTATTGCTGAACTTCAAAAACAACTCGATACTTCAAATACGGAACTTGCAACATTGAAAACTAATGAGATGAAAAAGGCTATATTAGGGAAATACAAAATCCCTGATAGTTTTTTAGGTAGCATTACTGGAAATACTCAAGAAGAGATTGAAGATAGTGTGAAATCTTTTTCTGAGAATTTATCTAGTTATCTTAAAACACAAAGCGGAGGAACACCAAACTCTTTAAATGGTGGAAGTGAAGGAGAAAAAGATAAAAAAGACATAGGACTTGAAGCATTTGATAAGGCTTTTAGTTCTTTTTAATTTAAAGGAGATGATAGAATATGGCAATGATTTACACTGAATTATTTGCAGATAAAATTGATGAAAGATTTACAAGTGAAGCAGTATCACAGAAAATAGTAAATAATGATTACAGCTTTGTAGGAGCTAAAACTGTAAAAGTGACTTCGATTAATACAGTTGATAATAGGGACTATAACAGAAATACAGGTTATGGAAATGCGGACATTTTACAAAATTCAATCCAAGAATTGACATTAACAAAAGATAGAGCTTTTAAAATGCTTTTGGATAAAATGGACGAAGATGAGACAAAAATTAAAGCTGGAGAAGTGTTGGCGAGACAATTGAGAGAAAGAGTAATTCCTGAGATTGAGAAATACAGATTTGAAACAATTCTTAAATCTTGTGATACAAATTCACAGACAGTGACAGGGCTTACAGCTAACAATGCTTATGCTAAATTCTTGGAAGCACAAGAAAAATTAAATGATGAGGATGTGCCGCAAAACAGAATTGCTTATGTTATACCTGAGTTTTTGACCAAACTAAAAAAGGATGATAACTTCATTAAAGCTTCAGATATTGGACAAAATATAGCAATAAATGGATTGGTAGGAATGGTTGACGGAGTGCCAATCGTAAGAGTTACTAAAAAATGGATGGAAGCTAAAACTGGAACACCAGCAACTACTAAAAAATATGCTTGTTTAGTTGGACATAATTCAGCAACAGTAGCCCCAGTGAAATTGGCTGAATACAGAGTGGTTACAGATTCTGAAAATTATTCAGGAACTTTATTTTTAGGTAGATTTTACTACGATTGTTTTGTGTTGAATAATAAGGCAAAAGGTTTGGTTGCAATTGAAGCTTAGAGGAGAAAGTGTGGTTAAATACCATACTTTTTTTTATTTTTAAGAGGTAGTAGAAATGGTTGAATTAATTAATGAAATTTATGAAAAAATAAAAATTATTTCTGATGTAACACCAAATGAAGCAAAGACTAAATTTGCTATTGAGAGCATTGTTCAAGACAGTATTAACTATATGAACCGAGAAGACTTCCCAAGAGAATTGATAACTCCTATAACAAAATATATTTTTAAATATAATTTTGATAAAAATAGAAATATAAAATCTATGAAAAGTGGAGATAGGCAAGTTGAATTTGTAACTGAGTTAAATGATGATGTGGAATTTAGAAAAAGTTTGAATCGTTTTAGGAAACTTGGGGTTATAAAATAAAGGTGGTATGCGATGTTTGAAGATTTTTTTGATACCGATGTGATAGAAGAAGTTAGAAGAAATACAAAAACAAAGACTGAATTTGGTTTGACAGTTCAGGGTTGGGAAGTCGTTTATACAAATGTTAAGTGCCAGTTGAGTGCTGGAATTTTAAGAGCTACTGAGACTGGAGTTATAAACAGTTCTAAAAATTCATATAAGATATTTGTTAGTAATGATGTACAAATAAAGCAGAATGATATTTTGATAGTAAATAAAGGTGGAATAAAATATAAATTTAAAGCTAATAAACCTATAAAGTACACTGATTTTTTGGAACATCAGGAAATATCGGTAGAGGAAGTGGAAAAAAATGAAACTTAGCGGTGACTGGGAAAAACTGGCAAAGAAATTAGAAAATTTAGCCACTGATACTCCACAAAAAGTTGGAATAACACTTAAACAAGTTGCTGAGGAAACAATAAAAGAAGTAAAAGAAGAAACACCTGTGGATACTGGTCAATTAAGAATGGGTTGGCATAGGGAAAATGGTGGAAGTTTCAAACAGATGGTTTATAACAATGTGGAGTATGTAAACCACGTTGAATATGGACATAGAGCAGTGTATTTTGGTAAAGATACAGGTGAAGTAGTACCTGGTGTGTTTATGTTAAAGAAAACAATAGAAAAATTAGAACCTATATTTAAAGATGAAATAGGGTCAACAATAAAAGCGGAGTTTGAATAATGGAATTTATGGATTTTATAAAAGCCCTGAGCAAAAAAATATACGATTTTACAGATAAAGAAGTTGGAATTGATAATATAAATGCTTTGACTAGACCGTGCTATTATATTCAAGTGATTGATTACAAAAATGAGTTTTTTGCAAATTATAAAAAGCGGATATTTATTAGCGTAGATATTATGTATATTCCTGAAAATGATGAAAATAATACAACTGAAGTTTATAAGGCACTTGATGAATTGGATAATATGTTTGAAACTAAAGGCAATAAGATTTTAAAAGTTAAAGATAGAAATCTAACTTTGAAAAATGAGCGTACAAAAGTAGTCGATGGATTAGGTCACTATATGTTTGATTTAGACTTATTTGATATGTATGGAGTTCCTTTTAACTATAAAACAATGAAAAATTTAAAAGTAAAAAATTAGGAGAGTGATAAAATGGCGATAGTCGGACAAATTAATGCGAGTCCAAGCATTAGTATTGCATTTAAAACGTTGGCAACGACAGCTATTCAAAGAAGTGAAAGAGGTACTGTTTGTTTGATTTTACAAGATACGAAAGCTACCCAAAAATGGTACACTTTTAAAACTATAGCCGATGTTGAAACTGAAAAATGGGATAAAGATAGTATTAAATATATTAATTTAGCTATGCATTATGGAGCATTTAAGATATTAGTCAGAGTTATACAAAGTGGAGAAGATACAAGCAAAGTATTAAAGGATTTAGAAATGCGAAAGTTCAACTGGTTAGCTTATCCGAAAGCATCAGAAACAGAAGACCAGACGGTTGTAAATTGGGTAAAACAGCAATTCGGAAATACTGGTGCAATTGGTAAAACTGTAAAATATGTGTCAAGTTTTGCGGATAAGACAGACCACGTGGCTATTGTGGAACTTGCGAACGGTGGAACATACAAGTCTATTTATGGGGATTTTGCAGCTCAAGAGTATACCGTGGCAATAGCTGGGCTTATTGCGGGAATGCCGTTAAATCGTAGTGCGGATAATTACACTATGAGTGATTTAAAATCTGTTGAAGACTATGAACCTAAACTTGGTAAATTTAGTTTATACAACGATGAAGAAGTGGTTAAAGTGAATTATGGAGTTAATTCTAAAACCACATTTGACAGTACTTGGAAAAAAGATACAAGAAAAATTAAAGTTGTTGAAGGTATGTGCTTTATTGTCGATGATATAAGAGATACTTTTAAAAATTATTGGCTTGGAAAATACATAAATGATTATGACAATAAAATGAATTTCTGCTCAAATATAACTAAAGTGTATTTCAAAGAGATGTCACCAAATGTATTAAATGGGGATTATGACAACAAAGTAGAAATTGATATTGAAGCACATAAAAAAGTAATAATTGCAGATGGGCTGGAAGTAAACAGTATGATGGATTTGGAAATTTTACAATATCCAACTGGTGAGGATGTTTATTTAACTGGTGACGTAAGGTTTGTAGACACTATGGCTTCACTTAGCTTAACAATGGCAATGTAATGAAAAGGAGTTGATAAAATGTCGGAAAATATAAGAGGAAATAGAACAATAACAGGGGCTTATGGAGAGTTATGGCTTGATAATGAAAAAGTAGCGGAATTAAAATCTGTAGAAGCTAAAATTACAGCGGAAAGAAAAGATGTACAGCTGGGGATTTCTGTTGACAGTAAAATAACAGGATTGAAAGGTGAAGGAACTATCAAAGTTTTTAAAGTTTATACTCGTGGGAAAAAAATACTTGAAAATTGGGTAAAAGGAAAAGATGTGAGAAGCAGAATAGTCACATCTATAAAAGATCCTGATAGTTTACGTGGACAAGAAGAACGAGTGTCGATTGATAATGTTTGGTTAAATTCGATTGAACTTGCAAAATTTGAAAGAGGAGAAATTGTGGAAGAAGAAATTCCTTTTGGATTTACTCCTAGCGATGTTAGATATGAAAATGCGATAAGATAAGAAAAGGTAGGTACGAAATGAAAAATATAACAGTGGAAATGTTGTTGGAAAACAGTAAAAAAATAGGAAAAAGAGACATAGTAAAGGTTAAAGTTGAAGAATTGAATGGAGCTATTTTAGAATTAGAAGTATTGAACAGAATGGAAATACTGGATATTTTATCCAGTAATACTCAAGACAAAGATAGTGAATTGATTTATACTGCAGGGAAAATATTCAAAGATGAAAAATTGATTACTAAATTGGGTTGCCAAATGAATCCGATAGAAGTTGTGCCGAAAGTGCTAAGTCAATCTACCATAGTAAATATTTCGGAATTACTTATGAAAAAGGCTGGCTGGAATGAAAAATTTACTGTTGAAGAGGTAGTTGATGAGATAAAAAACTAATCAAGGGCGACTGGAAAGCAAAAACGGTCGCTCACTATTTAAATTGTGGACATAGTTTGCAAAGTCTAAGGGAATTAAGTAATTCGGAGTTGTTATTTATGTTTTTTATGATTGGAGGTGGATTAGAAAATGAGTGAATATAAATTAAGTGCATTGCTTGAATTGAAAGATAAGTTTACTGATGTAGCAAAAAAGGCTGGAAGTTCATTAGGAACATTAAAAGATAAAGTTGGTGGAGCATCTAATGGAATAAAGGGCGGATTTACAGGAATGTTGGAAAACGTAGGAAATGGAATAATATCACTACAAAAAAAGAGTAAAAGTGTATCTGATAAATTAAAAAACGAATTTAACGGAGTAAAAGGGGCAATGGCAGCTGTCGGAGTAGGTATTGGAGCAGGTGCAGCAGTCAGCGCATTAAAATCTTCTGTTGAAGCCTATGCAAATTTGGAAGACCAAGTCAGAAGAAATAAGGCTATAATGGGGGCTACAGTACAACAAGAAAAGCAACTTATGCAACAAACAAGAGATTTGGGTAGATCAACTAAATTTACAGCCCAAGAAGTAGCTGAAGCACAAATGTATCAAGCTATGGCTGGTATGAAAACAAATGAAGTATTGGAAATGACACCTAAACTTTTAAAAATGTCAATTGCGGCTGGAAGTGATTTCGCTCAAACTTCTGATATAGTCACAGATAACCTGACAGCTTTTGGTATGTCGTTAAAAGATTCTGACAGACTTATGGATGTAATGGTTGCGACAAGTAATAATGCAAATACCAATGTACAAATGTTAGGAGAGGCTTATAAATATGTTGCAGCAACTTCAAGAAATTTTGAGAGTTTTGAAGATGTAAATATCTTATTAGGAGTACTTGCGGATAACGGAATTAAGTCTGGTCAAGCTGGGCGTAATTTAGCAGGGATTTACAGAAGATTGGCTAATCCATCGAAACAAGTGGGAAATGCTTTAGAAGACTTAAATATTCAACTTTATGACCAACAAGGACATTTTAGAGGGTTAAAAGCGTTATCTGATGATTTAAAAATTGCGACAGCTGGTCTTACACAGGAAGAAAGAAATAGATATTTGACAATGATTGCTGGTGGAGAAGGTATGAAAATACTGGCTTCTATTATGGGAACAACAGAAGAAAACTATAACAAAGTCGCCAATGCTGTAAGAAATTCTAGTGGAGCAACGGATAAATTTGCTAATGATATGAGTAATACAACAGCTAACAAAATAGCACAATTTAAATCAGCGATAGATGATTTGAAAATATCGTTAGGAGAAGCATTCGCTCCAATAGCGACTAAGTGGATGGAAGACTTTATGAAAAGAGTTGAAGAATGGCAAAAAAGCGGGGCATTAGATCCTGAAAAATTAAAAGGGCAAGCTGAACAATTAACAAAAGGTGCAGAAATAGGAATGCGAGGAATTATAGGAGCCAAAGGTGCAATTTGGGGAGCTCAATTAGGAACAGCAATTGGGGGACCAGTAGGAACAGCGGTAGGTGCTGCAATTGGTGGAGCTATTGGGTATTTTTCGCCAGACATAGTAAAAAAACTCATAGAACCGAAAGACCCAAAAAAAGAAAAAGAAAAACAAGAAGCTATAGCTAGAGCTTTTACTCCTGGAGCAAGTCAATCTGGTTATAATTCTGGCGATGGAAAGTTCCATTATATGGGGTATTCTGGTGTTAAAGTGCTTTCGATGGCAGAAGCACAAAAAGAAGAAGCATCGAGAATTGCAAGACAAAAAGAATATGATAGACGTTCCGCAGAAGCTTTGCAGAAAGTCGTGTTTGATATGAAATCCTTTGCAACGAAATTTGCACCAAAATATGGAATGCAACAACAAAATCAACCTGTTATTCAACAGGATAAAACATCACAACTGGCTGGTTTGATTTCACAACTTGTGGCAAAACAACAAAATACGAATCCAATGCAACCATTTGACACAAGTGCTATAACAAATGCTATTAGTACTGGATTAAGTCCTTTGAATAGTTTGCCTAGTCAGTTGAATTCCAGTTTGGCTACAATGCAACCACCAGTTCCACAACCAGTGTCAATAGAACAGGTTATAAATCATCAAGCTAATGCACAGATAGCAGCACAATTGTCAAATATAACAATAAATGATACAGCAAAAATTGAAAGTATCGCTAGGCAAATAGCTCAAAGTGTTAGCCAAAATACATATAATACTATGATGTCGAACTTACAGGCACAAATTCAAGCGTCAAAATAGGTTGAGAAAAGGGGGCTTAGTTATGAGAACAATATTTATGTTGCTACACGATACAGACCCATTTGTTTTTGTGATACCACCATCAGATTTTAAAATTACGAGTAGCCAAAATAATGATGTGGTAAAAATATTAGATATTGGGGAAGTAGCATTGATGGGAGAGAAAAACATAAAAAAAGTAAATTTTTCTACGTTTTTACCATCCAAAAAATCTAAATTTTTTAATTATTTACTCAATTCTCACTCTCCAATGGCTGGAATAAAAAAGCTGGAAAAATATAAAGATGATAAAGAAATTTTAACTTTGACAAGTGCTAATTATAATATTTATTTAAAGTGCTATATTGAACAACTAGAATATGAAATAGTTGAAAAAACTGGAGACATTGATATTACAATTGATTTGATAGAAGCTAGGGAACAGACAACAATGATTGACGATGTTAATGCACTTTATGAGAGGTATACTGGAAAAACTTCACCGATAAAAGAGTATCAATTGGTAGAGAGATTTGAGGATTTGAAGAGTGAAATAAAAGGTAAAGTACAAGATAAAATTAAAAGTTTGATAAAATCTTAGAAAAGGAAATTAAAAAAATGCTAAAGATTGTTATAAACGATAAAGAACATATAAAAAAATTTGAAAGAATTGTTTGGAAGGGTGGAATACACGGAACTTCACGAACATTGGAAGTAACATATTTAGATGATACTCAAATTGCTAAATTAGGAGACAAAGTTGAATTTTATGTCGATGATGACAAATTATTTATTGGTAAAGTTTTTTCTGTGGAAGTTGTCGGAGAAAGTAAAGTTAAAACTTTTAGATGTTTTGATAACTCCATATATCTTAATAAAAACTTTTTTGTGAAAAATTTTAATAAGAAAAAGCCATCGCAAATATTAAAAGAAATTTGCGGAGAGTTAAAGCTGGAAGTTGGGAACATACCTGAAGACAAAGTGGATTGCACTTATCCAGCAGTTAATAAGAGTGGGTATCAAATAATTTTGAATGCTTATACGATTCAGCATAGAAAAGATAAAAAAATATATTCTATTGTTAGTAACGATGGAAAAATAGAAGTTGTAGAGCAAGGGAGTTTGGCAGATGTCATGCTAAACTCTGGGCAAGATATAAAAAGTTCTAAGTATGGTGAAGATCTTGAACAAATGGTGAATCAAATTGTTATTTATAAAACTGAAAAAGAAAAACAACAAATAGTAGATAAAGTAGAAAATAAAGAAGACAAGGAAAAATACGGATTATTTCAAAAAGTAATGCAGTATGATAAGGATAGGGATAATATCAGCAATGCTAAAGAGATGTTGAAAAGTGTTGAAAAAACAGGAAATATCACTTGTCTTGGTAATGTTTTGATACAAAGCGGTTATTCAATAGGGATACACGAACCACATACAAACCTTGTTGGCAGTTTTTTAGTAAAAAATGATACGCATACTTGGGAAAATGATATGTATTATTGTGATATAGAATTAACTTTTGAAAATGTGATGGATAAATCCGAATTTGAAGAAAAACCAAAATCGAAAAAATCAAAAAGTAAAAAGAGTAAGAAAAATAAGAAGAGTGAGAAAAGTAAGAAAAAGGCAGGTGCTAAATAATGAGTATGTTTGAAATACTTAACGATATGATTGACAATGGAGTGCAACAGCAATCAAACAATTTTATAAGAGCTAGTGTAACTAGTCCACCGCCTGAATTAAAAATAAAATTTGATAATGTGGAAATACCTTCAGAACAGATTTACTGCTCTAATTTCTTGTTACCGCATTATCGCAGAACTTATAAAATAGATGGTGTTATTGATGAAATAACTATTGATACCACAACTCAAACGGCAATAGGAAACGGACCCGCTTCACACGCCCACGACCATTCAACAATTAAAGGTTCCGGAACTTACAAAAGTAGCAAGGATATATGGTTTGAAGACACTTTAAAAGTTGGAGATGAAGTGCTAGTTTTGGTGCTGGGGATAAATTATGTGGTGGTTAGTAAAATAGTGAAAATGCCAAGTGGTGCAATAGAAGGGGTGTAGATATGGATTTTGAAGAATTGTTTTTGAATCAAAGCACAGAAAAAGAAAAAAAAGAATTACCCCTTTTTAAAGAATATGCAATTGATTTTAATACATTAGAACCATTGAAAAACGGCGATAGACTTGTTGAATTGACTGGAAATGAGGCACTCAAGGTATGGATATTTAAAGCACTTAAAACTAAAAGAAATTTTTACGAAATACATTCGGATAGTTATGGAAATGATTTAGATGTACATATTGGTACGGTTTATCAGGAAAGTATAAAAAACGCTTTGATTATTTCAGAAATTAAAGATTGTTTGCTTGTTAATCCGTATATTTTGGACTGCTACAATTTTAAATTAGATTATAATAGTGGCGACAATCATTTGAAAGTATCTTTTAATATATTAACCGTTTATGGAGAAAGTGAGGTGCTGCATAGTGAATAAAATAGAAGCAAGGAATAAGTTTTTATCTAATTTGGAAAATAAATTTTCTAAAATAGAAGGAACATTTAATTTTGACATTGCGAGTGCTTACGGAATAGAAGCTGAAGCAATATATAGATTGCTAGAATTTTGGGTTAAGCAAACTTTTATTGATACCGCAACAGAAGATGAATTTATAGATTATCATGCGATGCTTTTCGGAGTGACGAGAAAGCAGGGAACCAAGGCAAGAGGAGAAATATTAATAACCGGGAAAGCTGACACTACAATATCTGCAGGGTCAATAGTATTGAAAACGGACAGCACAAAATACAAGCTGCTTTATGATACGACTGTAGCTTTTAATGGAAAAGCAGTTGCGGAAGTGGAGTGTTTGCAAACAGGAGAGGTTGGAAACTGTGCTATAGGTGAGATAGTAAATTTTGAAATAGCTAACGCCGACATCTTTACAGTGACTAATGAAAAAGCTTTTACAAACGGTTATGAAAAAGAGCCTAATGACAGTTTAATATCCAGGGCGAAGGAAAGAATATTAAAACCGGCGCATAGCGGTAATATATATGATTATGAAAAATGGGCAAAAGAAATAGACGGAGTAGGTAGAGTGTTAGTTGAACCACTATGGAACGGAAACGGAACAGTAAGAGTCAGAATTTCTAACTACAATAATAACTTAGCTGATAATGATCTGATACAGAAGGTAAAAAGAAAGATAGAACAGATTGACGGCAGACCAATTGGAGCCAATGTTACAGTAACAAGTTTCGATGGTAAGAATATTGCTATATCTGTAAGCGTTATTTTAAGTCCAGGAATAAAGTTAAATACCGTATCGGATCTAATCAGTTCAAAAATAAAGCAGATGATAAAAGATAATTCGGCACTATACGCTTTAAACAGCAAGGAAATTTTGTCAATTAACAGAATTGAAAAAATAGTTTTATCTATTAACGGAGTTGAAGACTGCAAAGTCCTGATAAACAATGACAGCAGAAACATAACTGTAGATAGCAATGAAATATTAATAGTGACTGGGGTTGTTATCAATGAACAGTAAAATAAAAGTAATCTCCAAAGTTGCAAGAAATAGCTTACAGGTTGATTTAATAAAAAGTTTAACAATAGAGGCTCAAAAAATAAAAAATGATATTGAGAAATACAAGGAGTTTATTTTTTTAAACTTTTTTAATGAAGATCAGATTTTGAAATATGAAAAGTTTATGAATTTGCAAATAGACTTAAATTTAAGTTTGCAAGACAGACGAGATAGAATTTTGTTTCGTTTGCTATCAAAACAAATATTTTCTCCTGAAAATCTAAAAGAACAAGCTAAAGTATTTACAAACGGAGAAATTGAAATAACAGAAGTGTTTAACGAGTATTATTTTGTTATTAGATTTACAAGCATTTATGGAGTACCACCAAATTTAGATAATTTTATCAATTTTATTGAATTAAATAAACCAGCTCACTTAGGTTATAAAATTGTTTACAGTTATATGACTTGGAATGAGTTCGACAGGTATAATAAAACTTGGAACGCTTGGGATTTACTAAACCATAATTGGGAAGATAGAGAAAAATATAAAGAATAAAAGGAAGTGATTTAATGTGCCAGCAATAAATAAAACAAGTTTAGGACTTAATCAATGGCTTGGGAATGAATATCCGAAGAGAATTGATTTTGTTGAAGACAATAAAATAATAGATGATGAATTAATTAAGAGGGTAAAATATACAGATGTAGCAACAGACACAACAGCAGGAATTGTTAAATTCGGCACAGAAGCAGGAAATGCAATAAATTCAGAAACTTGGAAACAAGCAATAGGGCAATCTTTAGGTGGATATGTAAGTAAAGTCGAAAACAAAGAAGCTGGGAAATGGTACATAAATGATTTAACGGATGGGAAAATATATAAATGTATACAGAATCATAAGAGTACGAGTTTTGACATTACTAAATTTGTGGATATTACGAATGTTGGACTTTCGGACAAATTGGAAAAATTATTCAATGTTGAAACTTACGTAATAGACCCGAGGCTCACAGTCGGCATAATTCACAAAATCGGGAACATTTGTATCTTAATTTTAGATACAAACGAAGTGTATAACGGTCGGAGTTATGGAGATGTCCTTTTTAACATCCCTGAAAAATTTCGTCCAATTTTTAGAATACCAGTTCCAGTCGGATTAATCAATTCCACAAGTGGCGGGGCGGCTCACATTGAGACAGATGGTAATGTTATATGGCGTGGTCCAAAAACGATTTCTGCGTTGTATATTAACGCTGTTTATTTAGCTAAGTAGTTAATCTATAAATTTGTGAAGAATTTTGAAAATATTTAACGATTTTATTGACTTTATAAATATTCAACTAATATGAGATTAATCGTGAGAAATTAATGCAAATTCATAAGTTAGCACAGAATAAAAATCATAAAAAATTAAAGAAATGGAGTGATAAAAATGACAGTAATTTACATTTATTTAATTGCGACAATGGAGTGTATAGCAAAACCAGTTGTCACAACAGTGGGAGAATTCAAAGAAAATCCTATATTATTTTACCCAGACTGGAATGACGAAACGATGAAATTTTCTGAAACTTTATTAAATAATCCGATTATTGATTCAAAAAATGGAGAACTTAGAGAAATGGCAGAGGTAGAAAAAATAAAAGCTGGGAAAAGAGTTTTAGACGACGGAAGTTATTTGGATGAAGTTAATGAAACAATCGTAACAATTGCAAAGCCGAACGAGTGGAGTGTATGGGATAAAGACTCTCACACTTGGAAAGTTGACAATGATTTGTTAAATAAAAAATTGAAAGAATTAAGAGAAAAAGCATTAAAAGACTTAGCCGAAGCTAAATCAAGCTTTTTGAACCAGCCGCTTGAAATCGAAAAAGATAGCAAAAAATATACTTTTGAGAACAACGAAAGAAACAGAAACAGTTTGTCTCTTAAAATATCGCTAATGTGGACTTTGGAACAAGAAAAAATTGAAAAAGTAAAAGTCTTAAATGACCAAAAAATGGTTGAATTTATTGAGTTGAATAGAACGGAATTAAAGGGTTTGGCTAAAAAGATTCAAGATATTATTGAGATTGCAGATGTAGCAGAACAAATGGCAGTAGCGGGAATCAATAGATACACTATTGAACAGATGTTAGAGCTTAATGTAAGTGATTTTTTTCAAAATTAATTAAAAGGAGTGATAGAAATGGATAGATTTGAAAAAATATTTGATTATTTGCTGAAAGTTGAGGGTGGATACTCAAACGACAAAAATGATAGAGGAGGTAAAACAAAATATGGAATTATAGAATCAGAAGCTAGAAAATATGGATACAAAGGTGATATGAGAGACATGCCACTTGAGATTGCTCGTGAAATTTACAATAAAAAATATTATCACAAAAATGGGCTTGATACCTTAAAATCAGAAAAGATAGCTTTATCAATTTGCGACTTTGTAGTAAACGCTGGAAACTGGGGAACTAAAAAAGCGCAGGCTGCACTTAATGAATTAGGATTTGATTTGAGAGTGGACGGAATTTTAGGAGAAAAAAGTTTAGCTGCGTTAAATGAAGTTGATGAAAATAAATTTTTGGAAAAATATCACGATTTGCAGAGACGATATTATAAAGTAATAGTATCGAATAGACCATCGCAAAAAGTTTTTTTAAAAGGATGGCTCAACAGAGTGGACAGAAAAGAAAATTATTTAAAATCGCTCTAAAAACGGCTTTGACACAGGCTGAATAAGAGCATAAAAGGAATACTTTTGATGTTGAAGTTACCTAATGAGTTGATTTGTCTTAAAACGCTTGTTAGGTGGCTTAGAATAAATATTAAGAAAAATAACAAAATAGGAGTGATAAAAATGGATAAATTAGCAGCAAAAATATATTTGACAGGTAAAATTTTAGAATTAGGAAAGACTTTAATCTATAAAACAGAAATAGCTGCAAAAGGAAAAGCTGGGGCAGAAAAGTTTAAGCAGGTGTATGAAGGCTTCTGGGATAAATTAGAAGAATTATTGGAAAAAGAAAAATCAATTGACAGAAAATGGATTCCTGACTTTGCAGAAGAAATTGGCGAAGAAGTTCTAACAGAAGTTTTAAAAGAAGCCAGAAAGACGTTTGACTTAAAAGTTATATTACAGCAAATTTTTGATGTAGAAAAGGCAGGGAACAAAAACATACTATAGGAGCATAAATGATAGAGGACTTAAAAATAATAATTGACAATCACGGACTTTTCTTGATCTTATTTTTTAGCGGAGTATTATTTGGTGTAGTGGCTCAAAAAATGGTTGACAACAAGCCTGTCAAGCCATATTTGAAAAGAATAGCAGTTGCTGGAATGACTATGTCAATAACATTGTCTTTAAACAAGATAATAGGACATTTTTCGGCAGAATACTTATATCCGTGGAGTCCAGTTTTTGGATTTTTTGGAGAGGCATTGCTGGAAACGATAAACCAAAAAAGATATGGCATTAGTACAGGCTTTTTAGAATTGCTGCTGGAAAAGCTGGGGTTTGTCAAAAAGGATAAAGGTGATGATAATGGAAAAGCATCGCAAAAGTAGAAAATTAGCGTTTATTATGCTAGCCGTTATATTTTTAAATTCGGTTTTGACATTGAAGTTAAGAAATTATCAAAGACATCAGAACTTGAATTTATTAAGAAGCAGGTTAAAAAGTGAAAGCAATAAAGAGATTTTTGATAATATCGAAGAAAAATCAAAAAAAGAGGATATGTTACTTTTGATAGGAACAAATATAGTGGCATTGATAATTATTGCTGGATTTGATAGACAAAGAACGGTTGATGAAGATAAAGAGAAAAAGATAGTTGTCAAAATATTCGGAAGATAGTCAGAAATGGCTATCTTTTTTTGTGAACAAAAAAGTCACAATATTTTTTAAATAAAGTGATGAAAAAATACGAAAATTTAAAATCTCCTACATCATTAAAATACCTTATCTATATTTTATAAAAAAGTTATTGGTAAAATATAAAACATGTTGTATAATAGTCTTGTGAAAGGAGAGGAAATGAGAAAAATAAAACAAAAGAACAATTTTGCAAAAAAGAATTATAGACATTTTTTAGTAAGTGAAATAAAAAAAGAATTTGAAAATGATGCTAAAAAATATATAGATTGGGAACTAGGAGTGCTGGAAACAGGATTAAAAATGACAGGAAGTATTGAAATGTTAGATATTTTAAATAAATATAGAAACGATTTAATAGAAACAATACTATCTAAAGATAATGAGATTATACAAACTGTAATGGCAAATACTTTAAGTGATTATAGAGAAATGAAAAAAAACAGAAACTAAATATGATAAAATAAAAATTGACAAATAAGAAAATAATGTTATACTTTTAATAGAAAATACAGGATAAAGTAAAAGAG
>ERZ773063.659-NODE-659-length-21935-cov-12.943464_pt1 | contig 21935 bp, 15 predicted proteins | sample MGYA00580625_ERZ773063 | MGnify/ENA primary metagenome ERZ773063 (study PRJEB29015, sample SAMEA2738022) | human oral metagenome | biome: human oral; feature: human-associated habitat; material: dental | place: China | collected 2042 ... | reverse complement strand
GTCATCACTCCTGTAGGCGTTTTCGTTGGTATCACGATGTCACTCCTAGATACGGATCTAGTATAACACATTCACAATCTTTTTCAAGTATCCGTACCCATAAGAGAAAATGTGGATATTCCACCGCTATTGGTATCCTTCCGGGATTCCCGCATCATCAATCAGCTTCTCGCTATGCTCAACGGTATTGTTGATTGTACCGACAGGAACCTCATGTGCCACGACCGTAGCCTCTTCCGCCGAAGGGATTTCTCTGCGTTCAGCCTTTTCCGCAGCACGAGAGACCAAGTTCATCTGATTCCGGAACACGATGTTTTGTACGTCCTTTTCGTACTCCTCCCATATATCGACAATTTTTCCACTGCGCTGAAAGATCACTTGTTGAATCAGAACACGCACCGACCGGCTGAAATTCTTCTGACATGCAACGAATCCTCGAACTCTGCTGTCCGCTCAAGAGATACGGACTTGACGATCACGCTCTTTTCGCTCGCCATCGCTCTCATCCTTTCTCACCGCTCATCGCATTGTCCTTGAGAACCTGAAACAGCTTGCTGCTCAGGAATGCGTTGAACCCATCAGCCTCGATAAATACCGCGTCCTCCGGATCATCAATGTATATGAGGCGGATCTTCGCTCTCTTACAGAACGCAGAAAGCCGTTTCTCCAATGCGTTACGCATGAGAATTGATATTGTCAAGAACAGTTGACAAATTTCTCACAAGGGAACGAACGTTTAAGTGGTTGCGGCATCGGAGGAAGCCCACCGTTTGTGGAACAAATTTGGCGGTTGTTCCAATAGCTCATGAAATATCGCCAAACAAGAACCTTCAACTCTTCCGTTGTCATCTTCTTTGTGTCATAGCGTCCGTAGAGAAGCTCCGACTTCATACGTGCCCACATGCTCTCACAACGCGCGTTATCATGACAGCGTCCACCGGCACTGTTCATTGCCTGCACCTTAAATTCGTGATCGTATTGCCTGTTTGCTGCCATTTTGACCTCTCCTTCTCCTCTTTGACTTTATCTAAAACCCTTGCGAAGAAGTTGTCAACTTTATTTATACAACATCAAATCCACACCTGGAGAGGAGGATTGACACACTTTTTGATGGTGTCAAAAGCCGTTTTTCCCGCAAATAATATGGTATAATGGCGTGAGATGATTAACCTGAGAGGTGTGTGTATGGACAAATACAGCGAGATTCTTTTCGCATGGCAAAATTTGAACATCCAAAACGCAGCTGAACTCGAAGCGACACTCAATGGATATGTGATTCAATTTGCATATCATTCCGGGAAAATCGAAAACCCCAATATTACGTACAATGATACCCGTGAGATCTTTGATCGTGACGGTGTTACGAATTTTACGGGCGATGTCCGAACAATCTTCGAAATACGTAACGCCAAAGATGCCAGCAATATGCTTCTGGATGCCTTTGAACGCCATGAACCGCTGTCGCAGGACTTTATCCTACAGCTTCATTATGAGCTGACGAAAAACACCTATGACACGCGCAGATGGCAAGTTGGTGAGCGACCGGGTGTATTCAAGAAACATGATTATGTCACCGGTCGATATGAAGTCGGAAGCGCACCGGAGGATGTAAAGAGGGAACTTGCTGCCTTACTTGAGGAAATCCATCAAGCTGCGATCCGCACGAACGATCATATCTTTACGGCTGCTGCATATTTCCATGCAAAGTTCGAGAATATACACCCCTTCTCCGATGGGAATGGGCGCACCGGACGGCTTGCTATGAACTACTTCCTGCTGCAGCACAATCATCCGCCGCTCGTCATTCATGCAGAGGATAAGAACCTCTATTATCAGTCGTTGGAAGCCTTTGATACGCAAGAAGAACTTGTGCCGCTCAAACTCTTTTTGAAGGCTGCACTGGTCAAAACCTGGGATCATCCGCGCTTCCTGCGGCATGTCCATCGACGTTAAAATATGTGAAAAATGATGTTGTATAAATAAAGTTGACAACTTCTTCGCAAGGGTTTTAGATAAAGTCAAAGAGGAGAAGGAGAGGTCAAAATGGCAGCAAACAGGCAATACGATCACGAATTTAAGGTGCAGGCAATGAACAGTGCCGGTGGACGCTGTCATGATAACGCGCGTTGTGAGAGCATGTGGGCACGTATGAAGTCGGAGCTTCTCTACGGACGCTATGACACAAAGAAGATGACAACGGAAGAGTTGAAGGTTCTTGTTTGGCGATATTTCATGAGCTATTGGAACAACCGCCGAATTTGTTCCACAAACGGTGGGCTTCCTCCGATGGTGAAACGTCGACAGTTCTATGACTCCATTACCGCAACCGCTTAAACGTTCTTTTCCTTGTGAGAAATTTGTCAACTGTTCTTGACAATATCAACTTTTATTTATACAACATCACATATTGGATGTGCATTATTTTGTTCAGGAATTATATTTTGAGTGGCATTATCGCCGATAGATAGGGAGGAAGGAGGACATATTTCGTCTATTTACAATTATTCATAAAGCATATTCAAAAAATCGGTAAATGAATCTGAGATTTTCTCCGTCCGATTCGTCTCATGCAGCCACAGAACGATATCGCCTCTGGAATCGTCATAGCAGATAAAGTTGCCAAATGGATCACTTGCGAACGGGACAAGGTCAAACTTCTGATACTCTTTACGGAGAACAGTGAACGAAGAATATACCGTCTCCGCATCCCCATGATTGAACGACAGCAGCGTTTTTATCATGTGTGCCTTTGAACGATCCGTATCAAAGGTCTTTCGATTGGGACGACCGCCATTATTCTTCTTCAAACATGCAATCAAATCCTCGGGCAGAGACATATTGTTCTCCTCCAAAAAGGCTTCTACCGCATGACTATCGCCCAGCGTTTTTACATACTTCCACGTCAATTCAGACATGATGTTCATCTCCTTTACCGGTTCGACTGCCCGCCGCCCCAAATCACACGACCGCCGGTATGTCCCGTCCGTGCATGTGTCTCGGAATCAACGAGCTGCATTTTCCCCTTCTCGGCATCGTGATGCCATGTGTATCCATCTGGTGTTTCCCCGTCCATGATCTGTTCCAGCTGTTCATCCGTGAACTGTTCTTTTAGATCGGGGTCATTTTCCACCGCATCCTTGAGTTGTTTATTGCACTCCGTTATCTGTTCCTTATCGGATGCTTTTTCCAACTCCTCTGGGAGCTGCACATCAAATTTACTCTCAAACTTCGGTACGACAACCTCGACATCTTCCCCCGCATCGTTTTTCACGATCTTCTTTTCAAATGGGACCCCCGTTTCTGGATGCTCCTTCCCTTCGAGATCCTGATTACGAGTCTCCATCCTCTCCGCAAAATGCTTTTGTGCATCTTCCTGCCTCAAAAGAAGATCCTTCCATTCTCCTCCGAAGATGGGATCGCTACGCTTCCATGGCGGCGGATCATAATCACCACGCGGCATAAAATCCTTAACAGGCTCCATTTTACCGAGAGGTGAATCCTTCAAGGATGTTCTTTCTTTTGCCACCTCAGACACTTCATTGAATTTTCCGATCATCTTTTTTACACCACCTTTTCATTATATATTGTTTGAAGCCAATTCCCAAAAATCTTATTCCTCGTTGTCAAATCATCCCGCCATAGGCTCATATCCTTCATCATACAATACGATAACTCGATGCACTCCGTTTGACTCAGTTCCGAGAGTTCTTTATGCAAAGTCATCTCCATCCATGAAGAAAGTTCTTTGAGGTCTTTCGCAATAGGCACAGCTTTTGCCAGCTGATTCCGAAGGGAAAGTATATCAGCAATAATAGCAACAAGTTCAGGCGTTCCCTCTTCCCACCAATGGGAAAGCTCTTTCCCTTGTTTCGCCTCCTCCAAATAACCACGCACTGCATCTGCCGTCTCCCGATGCAGACCTAGGCGCGGCAGTCCGCGTTCAATTTCATCGAGAGAATAGTTCAGCTTCTCCTGCACACGTCCTTGAATGAGGAAACGCAAGAGTTCCAGACGAACATCATCCCGTGTCTTAATCGGAGTCTGCACCTCACATATATAAGGACGTTCCTTCAACCGACATTTTTCAATCTGAACCAGAACTGGGGCAATCCAGTCATTTTGATAGACCGCCGCCACACCACGCGGCAGCTTCGCCAGCTCTCCGATTTGCTCTTCCTTCAGCCCCGCCGCATAGCCGACCAGTTCACGATCCGACTGTTCCGGCAGACGTAGGATGATCTTCGTATTCGTATTGCGGATGGCAGACAGATCGAGCATCCCTGGCGATTGGTCAGCGATGATGAATCCCTCCCCGTAGGTGCGCATCTCCGCAATCGCGTTCGATAGAAGTTCGACGGACTTACCGAGCAGATTGGACGACTCGCTGCTTTGCTCCGTCGATGTACGCCGGAGAAGGTGATGCGCCTCTTCGAGAACCGTGACATGACGCAGTACGCGATTCCCCTCCCCCTCATCCGCCATGCGGTACTCATTCAGCTTCATCACAAGGAGTCCCATGATAAGCGCTTTCGTCTCCATCGAGCCGACACGGCTCAGATCCACAATCACGTTTTTGTCAAACAGTTCGGCATCTGTCAGATCATCGGGTACGAAAATCACGCCGTTCAGCCCCGTGGACAGCGAGTGGATACGGGTCAGCAGTGCCCCCTTGTAGTCACCCTTACTGTCACTGGAATACTCCGAGCGTTCGAGCAACTCCTTGATCTCACGCTCCACATCGAGGAAGGTCGGATATTTTTCCTCTGCATTCTCCGAGCGGCAGAGATCCCACCCTGCCTGAACATACGCTTCTTCGATTGCTTCCTTCAGAATCGCCGGCATTGCCGCATACATTGGCCAGCACACATTGAAAATCTCCACCAATCGGTCAAGATGCTCGAGAACGTGTATCTCCTTGGGGAAACGGAACGGATTGAGCCGCAGGAGCGCACCACGCTTCGGATTCGTTCCGTAGACTGCAGCGATGCCGTTGCTGCCGAATACATTCTTATATTCGCCCTTGGCAGGTTCAATGACAAGGAACGTGACCTTCTCATCCTCCAGCTGATCCAGCAGATGATAGACGGCATTACTCTTCCCTGCCCCCGTAGCTCCCGTAACAAAGGTGTGCATCGCAAGAGAGTCCCGCATGAGGGATGCTTTTTCCTGCGTCTCTTCCCCCATGTGAAACACCGTGCCGAGCGGGAGACGCACGCCCGCCGTCGATGCCCCTACAATTTCCTGTGCGAAGGTCGCATGCTCTGTAACAGGGAATCCGCAAAGCGACTGGCGGGGCAGCCCCATGTGGATGGCAAGCTCATTGCTGCTGATCAGAGAGGTCGCTGTAACACGAGCAGGAATCGTCTGTCCACCGGCCTCCATCGGATAGGAGAATGTGGGATGCAGGAGATTTCGCAGATAGGAGAAGATAACTTCCCTCTGCGCGGATTTTGCATCCCACAGATTGAGTGCTGCCGTCTCCACACCAGTATGCTTACCGCGCATCAGTGCCTTATACGTTCCCGCTGCCATCTCCACTGTAGCCCGCTGTTCTGCGAGGAAATAGGCGGCACACTCCCACATGCCGAGGCTTTCACATTCTTCGATGCGCTTGAGCTGCAAATCGATGCGCGCCAATATATCCAGGATGGACTTATTCTGCATCGTCAGCTGCGTTGTCTGAGATGAGCCTTCCGACGCCCCCTGTGTATAGGTCAAGCCCTTGTTGATGGTCTGATTCAGCGTGTAGGTCGTATTCCGATTGATGCCCTCATTGACACCCCAATTCTCTCCTTTTGTATGCGTCTTTGGCGTAAATGCGCCCAGAGCAAACTGCCCTGCAATATAGGGAGCTGCAGCCGCGATACTTCCGCCACCGCTTTCAGGTGCAGCCGCAAGCGCCGCAACTCCCAGCGCTAATGCTCCTGCCGCCTTGACAGCGGTCTGCAGTTTATTGGATTCCGTTACACTGCTGTTCTTGCCATAACTCCAGCCCTTGCTATAGCCCTCGCTGACACTGTAGGTCGCCCCTTCGGAAACCCCTTCCGTGAATGCGTGGGAGATATTCACGGCATCGTTCGTCCCATAGGACAGCTGAAGATTTGCAAACGGCGAGAGCCGCGTATAGATCTCCTGATAGGAGCGGCGCAGTTCCTCAAGCTGCGCAGGCATTGCATTGCGCGCAAGGACGATTGCCGTATAGCTTCGTCCTTGCATGGCGCGGGCAAATCGCTCAAGCCCCTGGACAAAGTGTGCATCCTCACGCAGTTCTGCCTCCTTGCCATTGGCGACACAGGAGACTGCCGCAATGGTCGTCTGCGGCATATTCGCAAGCAGAGGAGCTGCTTTCTCATCCTCCAGCCCTTCTGTCTTTACCCCCGGGAACTGACCTTTCAGCGCATTTTCGAGGGTCTCACGGATGGAGGATGTCGTATCCTGCTTCGGGTCATGCCTGCGCACGCCAAGGTAGAACTCTGTTTTCCCCTCATGTCCTTGAATGATGAGCGCGATGCTCGCATCAATGTGCTGAACAGCACCATATACAGCGGCAAACTTATATGCAGATATTTCCTTCTCCTGATAGACCATTTCGGTAATGCGAAAGAGCTGCAGGTTCTCGATGCCGTCCAGCTCCTCCGGCATCGGCACTACAGCCTTGTGACTCAGTTCGTGCAGATACTGTTTGCCGACAATATCACGAAGCAGCTCTTTCGCATGGATGAGACCATCCACCAGTTTTTGCTGCGGCGGGGGCAGCAGTGCGCCGTCCGCCGTCTTTTCCATGACTACATTCTCCATGTTGTCCTCCTCTAGCGTATGTGCCGTCCCCTGCGCATATATGCCACACCGCCGCCAATCGCCGCCCCCGTCACCGCCCCGCCAATCAGCCCCACCGGGCCGCCGAGGACGATGCCGGGGATCGCAAGTACCACGCCGCCGATCATCGCTCCACGAACGACAGGATGCAGACCGCTTTTCGTTCGCCTCACTTTGGGATGCCCCGACCGCATCCCATCTCCATTTCCCACCGTGCCCGTCTGCGGCACGCGGCTGCTCTGCGGCGCACGCTCCGCCTCCGATGCAGAATACAGCGCACGCACCACCTCCTTTACATGTGCGATCCGCTCTTTTGAAAAATTGTCAATCACATCGACGAGCAGCCCATTCATATAGTCCTCGTCCCACGTCGCCCGATCTGTGCGAAACGTCGCCCCGTCATGCGGCACATAGAGCCCCTCCACCGCCTCCGCTGCACGCTCCATCTCAGCAAACTCATGGAAGCTCGGATCAACGAACAGACTGTCCTTCATCATGAAGCGCAGCCGCTTCAGATTGCGCTCCCGCGCTGCCGTGCGGAACATCTCTGTTACTGCCATAATGCCTCCTCATTACACCGCCAGAATATCATCCATTCGCCGTGGAATCTCTTCCAACCACGCGAGCTTGCGCTGCGTCTCCGCGAGCCGCTGCGCCGCGCCATCCTTATCTGCCGCACAGTGGTCGAGATCCTGCATGGTTGCCACAAGCTGCGCATTGAGTTTTTGACACTCCTCACGGAAAAGCTGTGTCACATACGCCGTCTGTGCCTCGATGTATTCTTTCGTCATTTTCACATTGTAATGCAGAGCCTCCTGCACGGGCGGAAGAACGCCTTGGGCAAATTCGGACATATCGACTAAACTTTGTTGTTCATAGTCCTCCACGATATACGTACGGGGAAATATCTTGCGAAAGAGATCATACCATGCAGCCTCTTCTTCCACCTCATGCTCACCGACCTTGACCTTTTTCCGATAGCCGGCGTGCTTTAGCAGATCCTTCATATTGTCGAGCCGCCCTTTGACGAGATCGAGCGGAGAAACAGAAAAGGCGCCTGTGCCGAGTACCGGCAAGTCTGATGCCACGCTTTTCAGCATCAAACGATATTCATTGTATAGTTGTTCTGCGTGTTTTTGCAGGCCGCTCTCGATTTCCCGCTCGACCATCACACAAAACTCGGCTTCCATGCGCTCGACATATTCATACAGTTCTTTTCCTGTCTTCTTCGCGTTATCAAGCGGAACGCAAGTTCCCATTTCTTTCACTTTGGCAATCTGCCGACGAAGTTCCGCCTCGAAGGGCTTTTGCAGTTCCCTCAGCGAGTCCTGTGCGCGCTTCCCCGCCGCTGTACTCTCCTCCTGCAAGCGAGCCTCAAACGCCTGCGCCTGCGTTCCGTCTTCCAGTTTACGCTGCAGCGCATCATATTGATCTTGATGCCTCTGATATTCCTCTTGATTCTTCAACACCTGCTCTTTCGCTGTCTCCAGACTGTTTTTTTCTTGAATTATATTCTGCAATGCAGAAGCAAATAGCTCGATGCGCATCATCTTTGCATACTTGCGTACATACTGACAAATGGCAAGCTCCAACGAGGGAACACCCGAATGAATAAGCGCCTCCCCTGCCGCATCGCCAAACACCCGTGCCGCGGCCAGGCGTGCAAGGATCTCTGCCCGTAAACATCCGGAAAGAGGTGCGTACGCTTCGAGGTGAAGATAGTCGCGGTTGTTCAGTTTCTTAACAAAACTGTCTGCATCCTCCTGCAGTTCCTTATCCTGCACATTCTTTTTTGCTCTTCGAATGTCAAGCGCCGCCTGTGCAGAGATGGGAAACACCTTGGCATCTTCGATTCCCTTCTTCGCAAGGTATTTTTTGACCTTACAAATCTCCTCTTCAAGAGGGACATCCTCTCTCTTGCGCTCATCCATGCGGTTCAGCACAAAGAGGAAACGATCCCTTGCCTGTTTGCCCTTGTCCTGCATCCTTGACGCAATATCTTGAAGCAGTGCATCCGAATCACCTTCGTTGTACTCCGGTTTCATCACATAGAGGATGAGCGGCTTCTCCCTGCCATCATTCACATATTTCCTCTGAACATCCCCATGTGCTTCGTTCTCTGCATTGTTTGGTCCCGGTGTATCGACCAGCATAAGACGCATATCCTTTGAGGAAACAAAGGGAATATTGCCGGTCAGCTGCACCTGTTTCGGCTTTTTTTCACCCTCGTTGTGTCGTCTCATATCATCAATAGTGGCGGATTCTTTTTGCTCGATACAGTTTCCATCCGCATCATAGGCGCATAGCCGCCAGTCCGTTGCCGTATCGTCATCCCTAATCTTGGTGATGATTGCCGTGCAGTTGCCCTGCGCGGACGGCATCAGTTGTTCCCCCAGCAGTGCATTGATCAGGGTGGATTTTCCTGCGCTCATCGTCGCGACAACGGCAACTTCGAAGACACCGCTTTGAAAGGCTGCAAACGCATCTTCGAGCTGCGCATCATCGCCCAGCTTTCGCTTGATTTCCTCGTACAATATAATGAGTTTTTCCTCTTGGTCAGCCGGCTCATAGCCCTGCTCATGGATAATCTCGAACCGTTCCTTTCGCAGACCTTTCTTCTCTAAATTTTTCATGCCAAAAACGTCCTCAATGTCATCGAAATCCATACTCGTTCCATGGAATGTCAGCTGAATCCGCTCCGAATTGGACTCCTTCACAAGAATGTCAGGCAACTCATCCACCCAATCCTGAAGACGTTGCTGGGGGTGATGGAGTTCGCTGTTCTGCGGCGGCTCTTTTCCATCAATCAGAACCTCCGTCGTGACCAGATAGGGATTGTACTTGATGAACACCTTTTTCATATACTTCTCCTTCTGCCATGCAGCATACATACACTGCCCAAACCTCAGTCCAAATCCTCATCTCGCAGCGGCTCTCGTTTCTGAAGATGTGTCTGCCGCAGAGCCGCGATATAGATTGACGCAGGTACTGTGACTTTGTAGGCAGGTCCCGCCAGATCATAAAGAGCGTAAAGCCCCATCACCGTCGCACCAATGGGTCCGGCAAAAACGCCAATGCCACGCATAAGTGCTTCGTTTACACCAAATGCCAAACCACGTCCTACAATCATCTTCGCGATCGCATTGGCAAGGATTGCCGCCCATTTGTAGGGAGCAAAGCCCCCCATACGGATGATCTGAATCAACGCCGCCCCCGCCATGCCGCCCTTTCCACGGACGAAGGTTTGCGCATCTGCCCCCATTTCCTTGAGGAATTCCTCACGCTCCTCCTCAGAGTACGAGTCCCATGTTTTCTTCAGCATCATTTCCATCAGTGCCTGCTCCATGCGCTCGATGGATGCTCCCGAATCGACCGACACCTCCATCTTTTTGCATACATCATAGACAATTTCACGATAGGGTTTGTCACCGAGGATAATATTGACAAGCTCTCCTCCTCGCGTCCCAAACGCAATGAGTTCCTTGCAGATCACATCCACATACATCTTATGATTCGGAGCATACTTTTTATACTTCTCATCCACCGACAGCGTCTGAGAGAAACGGTCTAAGATGATTTTTACCAGAACATCCAATTCCTCATTGGTGCACTCATTCAAGAATCGCAAATCCTTGTCACTCATATTCTTCTCCTCCAAATCTTGATGATCAACATATTATCGTGATGTGACGGCATCACGCATCGAAACGATTTCAGATGCTCTATTTCTCCACCACCTTCACCTTATCCCCCTGACTTCTGAGCCACATATCAATCTCATTCCCGTACACCTCGGCAGTAATCCGATAGACGCCCCCATCCTCCGAAATAATCTTCGCCGTGGGGAGGCGGTCGAGGACGGCCTCGACGGAGGTGCCGCTGTAGTCGAAGGTAACGCGGCGAAGTTCGCCCGCGTACATGAACTGGATGCGTTTGCGGAACTCGCCGTCGCTGAATTTCCCGCTATGCGTCACGCGGAAGGTCGCGCCCGTCGCCTCGAAATGTGCGATGCGGTCGATGCGGAAGATGGTCGGGAACTCCTTGCGCCCGTCCGCCAGATAGGCGATGAGATAAAAGTAATACTCGGAGAACATGATGGCGACGGGATTCACTTCATGCACGCGCTCCGTGCCGTCCTGACGACAGTAGTAGATGCGTATCGTATGCTGTTCCGTCATGTGCTGCGAAAGTTCCCAGATCGCGGAGAGCAGTTTTTTCCCGTGGCGCAGCGGGACATAGTAATGCCGCTCGCTGCGGATCAGCTTCCCGACCTGCGCGCGATCCTGCGGCGCGGTCTGCCGCAGCAGATTCTTGAGGAGGGCATCGAGCTCTTCCTTACAGAACGCGCGGCTCTCAAGGAGGATCTTGCAGACGGCGAGCACATCCTCATTCGTCAGCCACTCGCTCGCCGTGTGCGTGAGCAGATAGCCGCCGCGATTTCGCTCATAGACGATGGATGCCTCACCCGCATCGGTACGCGTCTCCGCGAGATAGGCACGCAGCTCCTCGATGTCGCGCTGGATGGTCTTGTCCGTCACGGCAAATTTCTGCGCCAGCTCCGCCTTGCTGACGACCTCGCCCCGACTCAGCCGCTCGTACAGCTGCAGCAGACGAAAGCCCTTGTTCTCTTTGTAGTCAAGTTCCACAGCCTCACCTCATCCGTACTTTCGCTGTATATGTACAAAATTATTTATTATATCTTCTGTAATTTATTATTAATTTAATTTTCAATAATTATACCATGAAAATATTAATCAATCGACTTGTTTCTCACATATTTTTACATACTGTATAGCAAAAGGCATGGACAAAATTCATCCATGCCAAATAACTGAATTATTTTTCACAAATTTCATTATCAACTTGCACAGTAACGTGCAACAATTTCCTCCTCGAACCGATTAGCTGAAGAAATCAAACGCATCCACAGCAAGGGCAATATCAATCGAAAATTCTTCCCGATGTATCGGCAAACCATCGCCATCGGCAATGACGAGATAGTACGTCTCTGTATTGTTGTACTTGAGGGATTTCAAATGAAAACTGATGCGGAAGATCCTTCCCTCGGCGTCTTCCTCCGTTTTATCCGCGATGATGCGTGGAGCATCACTGATTACCTTTCCTGTGCTGTCCGTAAAATACAGTTGATAGGCAGCCGCACAGAAGTTAGCTGCTACCGCCTCCTTTTGGAAAAAGTTCAGCGAGAAAATCATATTGCTGATCTTGCGACTGGAGGAGAGCAGACCTATCGTCACAGGACGCGTATCATATCTGCTCTTATTTTTTTTATATTCTCTGGAATCGTTACGAAGGAAATGGTAGTCAATGAGAGGCACGACCATCTCTTGAAGGCTTACCCCACCATGTACGAAATTCAGTCCGCCGCCCTTCATCTTGATGCGAATGCTTCCATGAGGAGCAAAAGCGTCATATTCCGTCTCCCCGTCCAAGAACTTCACGGGAAGCAAATAGTCAGGAGAGGCTCCTTTTTTCATAATGGCATAACGACGAGCGATTTCCACGACCTGATCGCTCGCCGTGGATTGAGCCACCTTATCATCTTCCCGAAGCGGATTATAGGTATAGAGAAAGCCATGGTCGGCCGTGATGAGGATATGCACCCCGCCAAACTCACTGGTGATAATCCGCACCATATTCTTTATCTCCTCGATTGCTTCCTCACAAGCTCCAAAGATAGAGGATTCCGTATGCCCCGCCTCGTCAATGGCGTCGTGGTAGATATACACCACCTCCATCCCCTTCACCAAAGCCCCCCGTTCTGCCCTCTTCATACCAATGACATCTTTGTATTTCAGGGCGATGCTTTTGGGGTTGGCAGACTTCAGGATTTTATCCCGCATGGGCGCTTCGGTGGATTCACCGTCCGCCAGCACCGACACTTTACCGGACTTAACCTCTGCCGACAGCTTCTTGTGCGGCAGGAGTGCCGCCATGCCGAACTTCGTGACCGTAGGGAAAACACCTTGCATGGAGCTGATCTCCACCTTACTTTGCGTTTCTCGGCGAAGCACTTCTGCCAGTTCGGCGGCAACCTCATAGCGCATGGCATCGGAGATAATGACATACACTCGTGCATCCAATGCTCTTACCTTATAGCGATAAAAATCCATCTGCGAAGGGACATCGGGGATCTTTCCATATTCTTGTAAAGAATCGGCGGCGGCATTCGACCAATTCTCCCCCAACTCATTCAAGAACCAGTTGACATACAGACGCTCAACAGCATTTTTCACATCGGCGAACATATCCGACAAGTCCGCATGATAAGCCTTGAGACTGGCATCATAGCTCTTATGGAACAAGCGGTAATACGCGTCAAAACGATAATAAAACTCCGTGTATTCTGTCCAAATCTTTTGAGGTTCTACGGTATGGAAACCATCGGCATAGGATTTATAGAACTCCTGCATGTTGGCAACTTGATACAGTCCATCATAAAAATCCTTAATCACTCCATACCATGCACAAGTACGTCGCTTTTCCACCGTCTGCTTGATGGTCACTGGATCAATGATATTTTTCTCAACGTCACGCATGAGTTTCACGAGAATAATCTCGTTCACGCAGGGGAATATCGCCGTATCAGATAAATCCTCCACAGTCAGCTTTATAAAGCGTGCATGAAGATTTGCCTCGGACTCCACGTACTCTGCAATCTCATAGAGTGCATCATCATCCTCTGCATAAAGCCAGTCCGAGATGAGATCGTAACAATTCGACTGATACGGTGCGGAAATATATTTTTCAAGCCCTGCCAAGCACTCCTGCCGCAGGGTGCGGGCAGCGGCAGTGAGCATAATATGAATAGCCAATGCCCCAAGGGTGGGATTTTCTTGCGTGTACCCCGTACCATGGGCAGCCATACGCCAAAACACATCAGCAATATTGTAGGCTTCAAAATCCTGCCACAGGTGATTGGAGGCATGATCCACCCCCGCCTTCAGAACCGCCTTGATGATGCCGGCGGGCTTTGCGTCCTTGATCCCCGCCAATGCCGCCATGATCGAGAGCTGCAATCCGCCGGCGGTCGTGGGGAGATTCGTCTGCGTCATGATCTTCCTGCGGCGTTCCTTGGCATTCATAAACTTGCGGTAGGGCTTGATGGCACTTCTGAGACGCGGTGTCTGCGGCATTCCCATCTCACTCATCCACATGGAGATGAGGTCAGCGCGGAACTCCTCGCTGTATAGTTCGATGTCCAGCAGCCAGTTGTCCTCCGGCACTTCGTAGACAAAAGAAGAATAGAGAAGATAGTTGCTGTCCGTGTCGTCCACGGCAAAGAGCTTCTTCACGGCAAAATAGTTCGTCCCCGTGAGGACGGCAATCTTGGCGTTATCGAGCCGTATCTCGTCGATTTTATCGGCAAATTCCTTTTCCTCATCATGCCAGACGATAACGCGCCGCTGATAAAACTCCGGCAATGGCGCGGCAAAACGGCGGTTTAGCTCGGCGATAATCCGTTCTGTATCCATGTCATTCCTCGTCAGTGAATTTTTCTTCCAAAAGCCGCATAAGTTCTTTCTTGTCCGGCAGGACAAGCTCGTACTTACTGGCAAAAATCTGTGTGTTGTCCTTCGGCAAGGTCATCTCCACCACGGCATTATTTTTCTTCTTGCAAAGGAGGATGCCAACGGTGGGATTTTCGGTGGGCAGTTTCACCTTGCGGTCGTAGTAATTCACATACATCTGCATCTGCCCCAAGTCCTGATGAGTAATGTCGCCCAGTTTCAGGTCGATAAGGACAAAGCATTGGAGCAAGCGGTTAAAAAACACCAAATCTACAAATTCATAAAATTGTCGTTCTACCGGATTGCTTATGCTCATCAAAAACAGGTAATGCGACCAACTCAGGGGGAATTTTGCAGACAGTGTCTGCAAATTTGCCGAAACGGATTTTCCAGACAGCGTCTGGAAAATTGGCGAATACATGAGATAGAACTGCCGCATATTCGCCAGATTACTTTTAGAAAAGCCTTTGCCAAACCGTTCAGTCAGATTTTTCGCCAATTCCGGCAGGAGTTTTGTACCATACTCCGTCCGCCGTTTTCCTCCTTGCTCATGCCGCACCTCACTTGATCTTTGCCAACACATCCTGAAAGATTGCGTAGTTGTGTTTTACACCATCGTCCAGGTCGATGGCGATCATCTGGTCGGCGAGATGGTGAATTTTCTCCTCGTATTCGTGGAGTTCCTTTGCCTTAGCCTCCACAGATGCCAGTTTCTTTCCGGCTTTCACCCTGTCCCCTGCGGTGGCGGCGTTATCCCGCGCCTGTTCCAGGCTGTCAATGGCGGTGCGGTAGCGGGACTGCTGCTCGTGGACGTAGTCCATGCGAATGCGGGCGAGTGTATCCGCGCCATAGCGGTGCATATAGACGAGGCACTTGAAACCGTTCTTCTTTCCACTGTCAAAGAGCCAGTAAATCGGGCGCTTTTGATACGTCTTGATGTGATCGGCATAGAACCCCGTGAGGAAGTAGCTTCGGATAATTTCACGAGAACTGCCCCTGCCGCCAAGGGCATCGGCGATGAATTGGAGATTCTCTTCCAAGGTTTCCTCGCCGAAAGCAGCCGTGATAAACGCCACGAACCGGCCGACAATATCATCGTCGAAATATTCGTCGTCACATATTGGGATAATGGCATCCTCATCCGGCAGGAACGTCGCATATTTGCTGTCATCCCATGCGCCTCCGGCATAGGCAAGCCCCGGCGTATCAAGAGAATAGCGGCCAAACATGCAGCCGACGGCGTAGGAGATGAGGGATTTCATAACATCGGCTTTGGTGATGGCGTAGTTACTCCCCTTCATAGATGCGGGGATCTCCTCCTTGGTGTCGAAGATACGGGACACCGTCACATCCCTGTCCTCGACCTCGGGCGTGAGTTCATCTGTGAGTCCATAGATGTCGATAAAGATGCGGTTGAGTTCTTCCTCATTTTTCTTCAGTGTAGAAAAACGATCATTACAATCCCACTCCCAGTATGTATAGCGATCCGCAAGAAGCGAAACCGATTTTTTTCGCTCGGCAGAGTGAATACCATAGGAAAGCTGCTCTCGGCGTTCATACGCCATCGGTACAAGCGGATGGGACTGGAAATCCCATGATGTTTCAAAGGCATCCCAGTCGGCGCGGGAGATGGAGATGTTTTCTTGTGCAAGACTTTCTATCTCCGCGCGATGCGCCTCATCTATAATAACAGGAATATTCGCTATATCGCCACATTGATAATTCAGCGTCGGAGCAATAATCTCCAGCACCTTCATAGAAAATTTTGTATTGCACAATGCCAATAAATACAATAAATTGTTTCTGCTAAACCCACTCATGCCCGCTATATCAAAAATATGTCCATGAGGTTTATACCTAAAGGCGGCTACACTTGATGAAATAAGTGACCAAGTGAAACTTTCGCGAAAATAAAACATCAAGTTTTGAGGACGCGAGCGCAATTTTCCTTTTGAATCAGTAAAGGATTTTATCTCTTTGCCATCATTTTCCCAATTAACGATATGGGTGTTATTACCATACCATTTCCTAAATTCACCACCTTTATTATAAGGTGCCCATTTACGGTTAGACTTTGCAAAGTCCAAATTGCTTTCAGCTTGAAAATTAATTCTTTCTCTATCAACTTCCTGCCATAGTCGCACAAATCTATCATTTTCTCCAGTAGCAAGTCCTTGCTTAGAGTCTGCAATATCACCTAATCTCGTACCTGCTGAAAAGCAATTCAACATTTTATCACTTGCCCAATAAGCCACTGGACTACCCGGAATCTTGGTGAAGTTTTCCTGCGTGGCAAAAAAATAATTTTTGTTGTTAAAAAACTCCAGCTCTTTTTCATTCCGTCTTGAATAACAATAATCGACCAATCGGACAGCAGTCATTCTATAATTGAGATTTGTTTTACGGCTAACCCAAGAAACGATAGGGTTATGTCCTACTTTTCCTTCAAAGAGCTCTGTGCCACAATCAACCAATGTATCAATAGCATTATTTTTATACATATAGGAACGCAGCTTTTCAAAACTGGACAAACTCATCCAAGACGATGTGGTAACAAATGCCACATAGCCATTTGTTTTGGCGGTTTCTTGAAGCGATTTTTTGAGCATAACCATGCTCAAATCACTTTTTTCATTTGGGAAATATTTTTTCACATACTCGTTAAGTTTGAAACTAAAACGTGTATTCCCAAGGTATGGAGGATTAGTCACAATTACATCATATTTTTGCGAGAATATCTTTGCCTGTCGAATCAACGGCAGGATTCTCTGATCGACTTCGTCGATCCACGCCCGAAACAGGAGGTTCCCTGCCTCCTGCCTGGCTTTCTCAATAAAATCCACGAGTGTATCGTAGCGTTCCGGCTGTACCGTCAGTATCGAACCGTACTCCTTGGCGTCTTGGAATGTTTCAATGAGATCATCCGCCATACGGATGAAATCGTCGGCAAAGGTGAGCTGCCCGAAAGCGAGGCTGTCCCCCGCTGTTTCCGTCCACGTCTTGAGCCCGTTGCTCTCTTGGATTGCCTGTATATTCGGACGAATCCCACGGCTGAAAAAGCGGCGGTCATACTGCCGCGCTTTCATCATCACGGCAAAATAGGCAAGCTGCGCCGCACGATCGTCGATGTCCAGTCCATAGAGATTGTTTTGTAGGATGGATGCTGCGGCTTCACGGGCAGTATATCCATAGTCCTCGTAAATCCGCACAAGCACGTCAAACATATAGCAAAGAATATGTCCACTCCCCATGCAGGGGTCGATGCAGCGAATGTCTTCCGGCTTGATGTTGGCGTATTCTTTTCGTATCTCGGCAAGCTGCTTCTGCACAGCCTCTTCCTGCTCGGCTTCGGGGAGATAGTATTTCCACTCGCCTTGTAGGCTTTCGTTCGGATGTCCTTCGAGCCACAGACGACCGAGGGAATTCTCCACCATGTAGCGCACGATCCAGTCGGGTGTATAAATTGTTGTTGCAGCAGGGAGTAAATGCTTTGGAATCTTCTCTTTAGAAAGATTGCCGTCATATACCAATTCATTTAAAGCCGTGTTGTAGTATTGGTACAACCAACCGATGATCTGTACCTGATCGCGCCAGTCCTCCTCGGGGATGCTGTCAGAGTCCCCCTGCTTGACAAGCCGCTCAATCACGCTTCCCTCGCGAAGCAAATTGTCAGGCAGCAGCAATTCCGTAAAATCTTCCAGTCGCTGAAAGATTCCCGGCAGAATCTCGTTCAGGGCATTGCACTGCACGATGATAAGATAGCGAAAAAGCGCCTCCTCGTCATTGGCTTCCTTCAGGGCATAGACGTTCTCCTTGTCCAGCCCCGATAGGTCCAGATGAATCGCCTCGGCGAGGATCTGCGGTCGGAACTCTCCGGCATCGTTGGTAAACACCCGCACATGGGAGGGCAGATAGCCATTGACCTCCATGAAACGAAGCGCGGCAAAGCGGTTAAACCATGTGTACGCCGCTTCCTCCATCGTCTGCTCATAGCCGTATGCCGCCACTCTCTTGATGAGGGCTGCCCGCTGCTTCTTCTCGGTATCGGAGAGAAGGCGACCATCAACGCTGTCCGCTTTGGGGTCTGCATGGATGTCAGGGGCGATTCCATAGCGCATCGACTTTTTCGATACACGGTCGATCAGCTCGCTCCTTGCCCATACCGCATATCTCTTTATCGCATTCTTGTTCATCGCACTCTCCCCTATTCCCTGCCCTACTCCAGCCGGATGCCGTCGCAGTCCTTGAGCATGGTCTTCATGCGCCGCCGGATATGTTCCACATATTCGTCAATGTCCGCATCCGTTTCCACCGTGCGCTTGGGAAACATCGACTGACGATATACCGATTTGATGATTTTCTTCGGCTTTTTGCTTGCCGTGACCGATGGTTCCTGCTGTTCTTCCCGCTTGGCATCCTCTTTGCAGAGGTTCTCGATGCGAGAGATCGCCTCGTCCTTGCGCAGCCATATATTTTGTATTTGTCCGTCCATGAGGGTAAGGACTCGGATACCGGCGATATGCTCCTTCTTATGCGCGAAGTAGTCCTCTTCCTGTTGGAGAATGCCCCGCGCCTTGACCTCGTCCTTGGCTTTCATACGAATCTCTTCCAGACATTCATCGGCGATTTTCAGAAGTTCCTGCCGCTTTTCTTCCAACATGGCATCGTGCTTGGCATGTACCTTCGCCAGCAGGTCGTTCAGCTCCGGCAACCGCCCATAGTTGAAACCGCCGCCGTCCGGAATCAAGGTAATGAGGCGAATCGTGTTGAGCGCCTTCTCTGCCTCTTCGTCCTTGGCGATGTATTCAAGGTCGTGTTGGAGCGCTTCCTCGTACTTTACCGCCTCGTCAAAAAGCGCCTTCTGATTTTTGAAGAAGTCCTCGACATTCTGTACCTTTTCTTTCAGATCGTCTATCTCGTCCTGCTTTTTGATTATACAGTCAATGAGCGCTGTATTGTCCTTGCCGTGCGAGAGAAGCTCCTTCATGGCATCGACCGCCGAAGAAACCAGGAGTTTATCGGGGTATTTGCGCCCCGTATAGTGAGTGAGGAGGTTTTCATACCGCTCCTTTTCGCCCTCGAATCGGACTGTGATATGACGGATCAGACCATCCTCGTCCTCCGGCACGTCCATCTCTTCGAAGTAATCCCGCAGGAATTTCCGTACCTCGCGAATTTTGGCGAGAGATACTGTCTGGCGTTTGGAGACGATGGTGCTGCCGATCTCACTCCTTTTATGAAGCATCGGGGGGAGTTTCGGATCATTCGGCTGGATGGTACTGCCGCCGTATTTCACGGTGACCTTCTGCTCATGGATGAGCTGTGCCACCACACAGGCGATGTCCAGTTCCTTCCAACCGTAAGGAATCCCCTTATAGCGGCTCTGGATATCCAGCATCGAGGTGCGCAGTTTTTTTGCGTGCTGTATCTCCAAGTACTCCTCCACCTTGACGGCGGCCTCACTGTTCGCGCTCATGTCGAAGAGTGTCTGCTCCGCGCCGCACAGGATGGAGGAAATATCTGCCTCGCTGTCCGCATTCTTGCGGATCAGAGGAAGGTCGCTATAGACATGGGCGACGAGATACTCCAGTGCCTGATCGATCCTCCCCTTGGCGTCACCGGTTTTCAGCGTCAGATGTTCCCCGTCCACATAGAACTCGGCTGTTTCGATGGCATTGATGAGCTCTGTTTTTGCCTCCAATTCGTACTTCCGTGCCTCTTCCTGATGGCTTCGGATGATGGTCTGCACGGACTGGGGGAGCTGCGTCACGTTTTTCTGCTTGACGTACTTCTGCACCTTCATGGCATTTTCGAGGGACTGATAGTAGGGCGTATCGGCGAGAAGTACCAACGCCTGCCCGACGGATTCGGCGGTAAGACGCAATTCTGTTTTTTCGACGGCATCCGTTGCTACCGTGAGCATTTTGAGTTTCATCCCGCCCGTCGCCGGGCCCACGGCAGTCGTGTCCACCATCCCGTCAAGGGGGAAATCATATCTGCCGTCATAGCGATATTTCCGAGCGGTGTAAATATCACCGAAAATGATGCTGCCGATCTTGGACACGATGGATGAGGTATCCACGGTGGTGTTGCGATAAATATCCCGCTGAATGTCCTGCTCCTCATCGGTGAGGAAGTTGTAAACGTCCCCTGCGCGACCGATGTAGTTTTGCGTGAAGAGCCGCTCAAGGGACGCGCCCACATTCTCACGCATGGCGATTTTATCGAGGCTGATCTTATCCGCCATAAGGATCACGAGATTGTCAAGGGTCGCCTTCACATCGTCCACATAGCGCACGAGGTAGAGGAGTTTCAGCACAGCCACGTCCTGCACTTCCAGTCCATGTCCTGCCTCGGCTGCCCGTTCTGCTCGCTCGATGACCCGGCGAATGGAACTGTCAAGGAAGGTATGCACCGTGTCATAGAAAAGATGGAAGGGGGCAAGGGCATACTCGTTCTTGTCCTCGATTTTCTGTGCCGCCTCCTGAAAGCCGGAGAGCATGGAGCGTTCCCCACCGGAGAGATGTTTGCCGGAGTTGCCGTGCTTGCGGATTTCGGCAAAGACCTTCTGCATGAGGATGAACTGATAGGGGACGAAGGGGAAGTTCCGCGCAAATTCGGCGGCGCCGTTGTAGCCGCGAATATCTTTCACCGACTCCGTGAAGCTGAAGAGATTTTTCAGCACGGAGTCGTTCTGTGTATAGAGAGATTCCAGCTCCTCTTTGGCGTCCAGTGTTTTCTTCAAGATACGCTTCTGGATCACCTCGTCCGCCGAGGCCGAGGAGAGGGAGAGGCGAGTCTTGAATCGTGCCTGAATACGCGAGAACTCGTTTTCCCGCGTCTTGATGACCTCGTCGATGGCCTCCTGCCCGGTGCAGACCACCCAAACTTTGCCTTTGCACTCAGCTCCGATTGTCTCCACCAGCGACTGAAGATTGAGAAGCAGGCTTCTGTCATCGCCAACATACTGCCCCACTTCGTCAATCATAAAGAGCAGCCGAAAGTCCTGAGGCTTGGCATCCGAATATTCCTTGATCTCGGATACAAGCCTGGCAATGGAGATGTCCACGGTCTCCGTGCCGTTAAACCAGTTCTCGGCGGCACTCTCACTCATGCCGAGGACTTCCGTCAACGTGCTGACTACATCGTCCTCAAAGAAAGCAAAGGAATCACGGGAGGACAGCCACGATCCGCCGTTCTTTTCCTCGAATACCCTGCGGAACGCGGCGGTCTTGCCTTGTTTTTCGATAAACTGCTCCAATTTGGCGACCTTCAAGTCCTCGCCGTAAAAACCCAGATAGTTATAAAACATCTTGGCAAACACACGCAGAACCGCCGTTTCATCTTTTTTGCCGGAGCTTTGCACGTCGATATTAAAGAGAATGGTGTGCGTTTCTCCACGGGTGACCTTGTCAATCGGCATGAATGCGGCAGGATCGTCCTCAAATTTCCTGCGGAAACGCTCTACAGTCCTTACGCCCTGCACTTCTTTGTTCTCCAAGAGATAGGAGAGCATTTTCAAAAAGTGGGATTTGCCGCTGCCAAAGAAGCCGGAAATCCACACGCCGATCTCGGAGATATTTTCTTCAA